>JACXTT010009400.1_pt1 | contig 13356 bp, 11 predicted proteins | sample 9270951 | NCBI WGS metagenome assembly JACXTT01 (sample SAMN15532306, study PRJNA645909) | rock metagenome | isolation source: weathered quartz diorite | place: Puerto Rico | collected 2017-06-21
CGATCGCGCGCAGCCAGGCGCCGACGTCGCCGTGCGGCAGCGAGTCGGTCGTCAGCGCCGCGATGAAAGCCTCTTGCACGACATCCTCCGCCTCGTCCCCGCCGTAGCTCCCCAAGACGTGCCAGGCAACGCGGAGCATCGACGGCCCGTGGTCGGCCATCAGGCGCCGCCCCGCCTCCTCGCAGCCGTCGCGAGCCGAAACGAGCACCTGTCGATCGCTCGAGAGGGAATTCACCACCTCGGCCGATGCCATCCTCTCGCCCCGGTCCGAGCGGGCCGGGGCCCGAAGGGTGCTCCGGACCCCGGCCCTCGGCTCGACTCAGTCGTTGCCCGGACCGTCGGCGGACGGCCCGGCGCGGCGCTCCTTCATGCTGGCGAACGATTCGGCGAGCTTTGCCCGTTGATCCGGGGTCAGGACCGCCGAGATCTCGATCGCCATCTGATGATGCTGCACGGCCATCTGCGATTCGAGCAGCGCGACGGCCGCGGCGGCTTCGCGCACCTGCGCGTCGGTCGCGGTGACGTCGTGGACCGTCCGCTCCAGGTTGGCCCGTGATTCGTGCATCGACCGCATCGCTTCGCCGAGCGCGCCGTCCCTATATTTCTCGAAGATCGCCTTGACCTGCGCCGTCTGCGCGTCGCTCAAGCCGAGCTCCTTCGTCATGTGGAGGATCGGGTTGTCCCCGCCGTGGAATCCCGCGTGATGCGGGGGTCCGTACCCTTGCGCGGCGGAAGGGGCGACGGCCATGGCGAGCGCGGCGGCGGTGACCAGAATTGCGATCCGACATCTCATCGTCTGTCTCCTTATTCGTTGGGGGCTCCGTTCCCTGGGGAGACGATGCGGGCCGCCGACTTGTGTCATCCGCCCCGCCTAGGCTTCCCGGAGGCCGGTCGTCACCGGCAGGCGCGCCGCCCGAATCGCGGGGAGCAGGCCTCCGACGAGCCCCAAGATCAGGGCGAAAACGATCCCCTGCACGATCAGGGGAAGGGTGACGTCGAACGCGAAGGTCACCTGGCTGAACGTGTCCAAGTTGAGGGTCGACGTGCGGTAGCCGTCGAACAGCCCCCACGCGATCACCGCGCCGAACACCGCCCCCGCGAGCGCGAGCAGGAGGGATTCGGCCAGGACGGAGACCATCACGGCGACGCGGCCGAACCCCAGCGCGCGCAGAGTCGCGACTTCGCGCGTCCTCGCCGCGACCGCGGAGTACATCGTGTTCAGAGCTCCGAACACCGCACCGATGCCCATGAGCACGGCGAGCAGGAAGCCGAGCTGCCGGATGATCGCGTGAAGCGTTCGTCCCTGATTGCCGAAATACTCGCTCTCACGCTGGACCTGAACGTCGAGGCGGGGATCCTTGGTCAAGGCATCCTTGAACTTGTCGAACGCGTCGGGAGACTCGAGGCGCGCGACGACGGTCTGGAACGAATTGCCGCGACGATAGGCGGGCTGGAGAACCCGCGCGTCCGCCCAGATCTCCGATTCCCACACCGCACCCTTCGCGGTGAAGGTGCCGACCACCATCCACTCGTTCTGGCCGCGCTTGATCTTCGATCCGACCTCGAGATCGCGGAACTGGCGGCGCGCTCCCTCGCCGACGATGACCTCGTTCTTCCCCCACTCGAACGTGCGCCCGGAGGTGATCGTCAGGTCGGGCCGCGCGGCGAACGCGGCCGGCTGCACGCCGCGCAAGGGCACGTTCGCGTCGGAACCCGTGCTGCGCTTCGGTACGTCCACGACGACGAACAGCTCGGCGGAGGCGAGCGGCGCCGGCGGAGCCCCGGGCGACGTCGATCCCCGGGCGATTCCCGGTGCCTGCGCGATGATCTCGACGTTGTCGCCGACGAGGACGCTCATCATCTCGCTGTTGCTGCCCGACCTCATGACGATGGCGTTCTCCGGCGAGCCCGCGGCGAGCAGCGTCTTCCGGAACCCCTCGCCGATCGACAGCACGGCGATCAGCACCGCGACGACGCCGGCGATCCCCGCCACGGTCGCGAGGGAAGCCCCGCGCCTCTGCGGGATGGTCCGGACGGCGGTCACGGTGACCGCCCCGACTTGCGCGAGCCAGTTGATCGGTGACATCGCTCACGCCCTCCGCAGCGCATCGACGATGCGCAGGCGCATCGCCTGGATCGCGGGAAGGATCCCCGCTACGAAACCGAGCAGGACGACGAGAAAGATGCCTAGAGCGAGATCCCGCGTCGGGACATAGAAGAAAGGAAGGAAGCCGCCGGTCGGGTCTCCTCCCGCGACCGCGGCTTCGCCCAGCCCCAACCCGAGACCGCCGCCGACGATCGTCAGAAGGCAGGCCTCCGCGAGCACCAGCGCCAACGTCCGTCCGTTCGAGAAGCCGACCGTCTTGAGCACCGCCAGCTCGCCTGTCCTCTCCCGCACCGACTGAGCGATGGTGTTGCCCGTGACGAGGAGGAGCGTGAAGAAGACGGCGGTCAGCACCCAGCGGAGAATCGCGCCGATGTCCCCCACTTGGTCGGCGAAGCTCTGGGCCAGCGCCTTTTCGGTGACGGTCTTCGTCTCGGCCGGGGAGTTCGCGAACTGGGCGTCGATCCGCCTGGCCACGTCGGCGGCGTCTTTCGGGTCCGTGATCCTCACGATGTACCAGCCGACGATGCCCTGGCCATACTGCCGCGCCTCGTCGAAGTAATCGTAGTGGAACAGGAACTGAGTCTTGTCCGTCGCCCGGTCGCCCGTGTAGATCCCCCGAACGTTGAACTCCCACGTCGACGAACCGTCCTTCTTCCGATAGATCGTGCCCTGGACGGGAACGCGGTCGCCGACCTTCCAGCCGTACCGCCGGGCCGTCGTCTCCCCGACGAGGACGCCCTGGCGGTCCTCGATCCAGGCGCTCTTCTGGTCCGGCGGCACCTTGAACTCCGGGTACATCGCCAGGTATTCGGCCGGCTCGATCGGAGCCTGGAACACCCCTTGAAACCCGGTGTTCGGGTTCTGGTAGATCCCGCCGAACCACGAAGCGTGGGTGACGGCGACGACGCCCGTCGTGCGCGCGATGTCCTCCTTATAGCTGCGCGGCAGCGGCTGGATGATCGAGGTCTTGTGCGTCGTCAGGAGCCGGTCGGTTCCCGCCATCTCGACGCCGACCGAGAACGCGACGCGGACGGCCGCGAGGTACGCGAACAGGACGAAGGCGACGACGATCGAGAGCAGCGTGAAGATCGTCCTCGTCTTGCGCCGCATGAGGTTGCTCCAGAGCAGGGGCCAGAACTTCATGCCGCTGCCCCGACCAGCACGCCTTTGTCGAGCTGCAGCACGCGCCCGGCACGCTCCGCGGCCCTCGGGTCGTGGGTGACCATGATCACCGTCTTGCCCTGGTCGCGATTCAGCGCGTGGAGGAGGTCGAGCACCTCGTCCCCCGCCTTCCGGTCCAGGTCGCCCGTCGGCTCGTCGCAGAGCAAGAGCGTCGGATCGGTGACGATCGCGCGCGCGATCCCGACGCGTTGCTCCTGACCTCCCGAGAGCTGTCTCGGGTAGTGCTTGGTACGGTCGGCGAGTCCGACGAGCGAGAGCGCCATCGCCACCTGGCTGCGCCGCCTCGAGCGGGACAGCGAGGTCAGGAGCAGCGGGAGCTCGACGTTGCGCTCCGCCGTCAGCGCCGGCAGGAGGTTGTACAACTGGAAGACGAAGCCGACGTGGCGGGCGCGCCAAGCGGTCAGCTTGGCGTCCGAGAGCTCCGAGATCTTGACGCCGTCCACCGCGACGGAACCCGAGGTTGGCCGGTCGAGGCCGCCGATCAAGTTCAAGAGAGTCGACTTCCCCGATCCCGACGGGCCCATCAGCGCGAGGAACTCGCCCCGGCCCACGGAGAGGTTCAGCCCTTGGAGCACGTCGATCTTCTCGCCGCCGCGGAAGAAGGTTTTGTGGATGTCCCTGACGTCGACCAGAGTGTCCATCGTCCTTTCGCTCCTTTACTCCTTCGCCGATTGCTCGGCGACTCCGATCCCGGCCGTCAGCGTGTCCGGCCCCGCCACCACCACGCGCTCACCAACGCTCAGTCCCGCGATCACCTCCGCCGGGTCGTCTCCACCGGGACCCAGCGTGATCGCGCGGCGCTCGAGCGTCTTGTCGGCCCTCACGACGAACGTGAACTCCTGCCCCACGGTGCCGCGCACGGCGGACCGCGGCACGCGAACGACGCGCGCCGTGGCGGACGCGGATTGCGCGTCCCCCAGGAAGCCCACCTTGACCCCCATCTCCGGCAGGATGCGCGGGTCGAGCTTGTCGAAGCCGATCCGGACGGTCACCGTGGCCTTCTGACGGTCGGCAGCCGGAATCGTCGTGATCACGTGGGAGGGGATCGGCCAGTCGCGGTAGGCGTCGAGCGTCGCCTCGACCTTCTGCCCCGGCTGCACGCGCTGGATGTAGGCCTCGTTCACGTCGACCTCGATCTCGAGCGACGACATGTCGACGATCGTCGAGATGCCCGTGCGCGTGAACCCTCCGCCCGCGGACATCGGCGAGATGATCTCGCCCGGCTGCGCGTTCTTCGAGATCGCCACGCCGGCGAACGGCGCGCGGATCACCGTGTCCGCTAAATTCTGCCGGGCGATCGCGACCTCGCGCTCCGCGGCCTTGATCTGCTCCGCCTGGGTCGCGCGCCGCGCCTCGAAAACGCCGACCTCGGCTTCGATCGCGTCCCACTCCGCCGCGGAGGAGACGCCGCTCTGGACGAGGTCATGGATGCGCTTGCGGCGGATCGACGCCTCCTTGAGCTGCGCGTCGGTCTCCTCTGTGCTCCGCTCGGCCGCCGCGAGCCGAGCTTCGGCGAGGCCCAACGCTTGCGTGATCTGCGTGGCGTCGAGGCGGGCGAGCACTTGGTCCTTTTCGACCTTCATCCCTTCTTCGACGAGAACCTCGATCACCTTGCCGGTGATCTTCGACGACACCGTGGCCTGCCGGCGGGCGGTGACATACCCCGAGGCGTTCAGGACCGTCGCGGCGCCCTGCTTGGTCTCGCCACCCGCGGCGACCTCGGCGGTGCGGACGAGCACCGGTCTGGGTCTGAGGCTCCACCAGGCCGCCGCGCCTCCGGCCACGACGAGAACCGCCGCCACGATCGCAATCGCGGGCACACCGGCGCGCGCCCGCGGGCGATCCTCGCGGTCGATCTTGAGGGCGTCCAGCTTTCGCTGGAACTCGCTGTTGTCCGTTCCTGGGCTCGTCAATCGGCGGATTCTGTCTCGGGAGCGGGAAGTTGACAAGACGGCCGCGTCAACTCCCCCTCTTCGCAGGAGCCCCGACCGTGAGCTCGACCTCCGCGCCGTCGCGCAGGAGAACGATCGCGAGCGGGCGCGCCTGGAGCGCGAGGCCGATGTTCGCCGCACCGATCTCCCCGACCGGCCGCCCGTTGAGTTCGAGGATCTGATCGCCGACCTTGACGCCGGCCGCCTCGGCGGGCGAGCCCGGTGCCACGCTGTCGACGGGGAGGCGCCCCTCCTTGAGGCCGTAGGTCATGATCCCCAGCCGGGGGCGCTCCGACGGCTCGAGCGGCTTGCCGTTCGACACCAGCCGCACGCGGGCGTTCTTCCGATCGATGGTGACGACGAGCGACCGGAGCAGGTCGAAGCCGAGGTTCGCCTGCGGCAGGTCGACGAATCGCAGCTTGGGGTTCTCGATCTCGATCGTCCCGACCCGCACCGATCCCTTGAGCCGTGCTTCCGAGACCGCGTAGTCGCCGCTCGCGGTGCGCGCGCGCCCGACGACGGCCGGCGCCGATTCCAGAGGGAGGCTCTTCGCTGCATCGAGCGGAAGACCGACAAAGCCCGTCGAGCCCGAATCGAGATGGGCACGAAACGACGTTCCCGCGACTTCGATCGGCACGGACGGGATCCCGTCCTCGAACGACGCGGTCAGGACGGTCTTCCCGTCGGGGGCGGGCAGCTCACCCGGGGCGACGGACAACTCCTCGCGGGCGTAATCCAGCGTCACCAGCCGTGGGCCGAACAGCCCCAAGCCGACGACCCCGCGCGGGAAATCGGCGCCGCCCACGTGATCTCGCTTCCAGGCAATGGCGGAGACGTCTTCGAGCACGAGACCGCCGACCTCGACACGGTCGAGCTTGACGACCTCCGCGGTGAGCGCCTCGGGACGGTTCGGGTCTCCGATGCGCCGGGTGCCCGTGGACGCGAGCCCCAGCTCGGCGGCCAGATCCTGATCGACGATCAGGTCCGCCCCCGAGCCGGTGTCGAAGAGCAGCCGGTACGGCCCCTTCCCGTCGAGCTTCAATTCGATCGAGGGGTGCCCCTGGTCGACGCTCAGGCGCGTCCTGACCGGCTTGGTGTCCGCTTCGCCTGCTTTGATCCCGGCGGCCGCGAGGATGATCGCCACCGCGGCCCATGGGCCTCGAAGCCTTCTCGCGCGCACGAAGATCCTCCCCGAGCCGACTCGGAGCCTACTACGCCCGAGGCGTTGCAAAGTTTACCCGGCGCGCCGATCGCCGCCGTCGGGGACGCTCGTTCGGACGCGCCGCTCTCCGAGGGCGGCCGCGACCAGTCCGCAGGCCACGAGCCCCAGAAACGCGGTGACGTCGTGTTTTTCCGCGATCGTCAGTCGCAGGTACGGTTTCGTCAAGAAGAAGTCGAGGCTCAGCGCCGAGACGAGCGCGGTCGTGACCGCGGCCGGGCGTCCGCCGAAGTGGGAGACGAGGATCGTCAGGATGATGAACGGGAAAGTGAAGTTCGACGGGATGACGGTCTCCCGTAACGGAATGAGCGCGGCGCCCAAGAGGATGGCCACCAGAGGGCCGCTCGCGAGGTAGATCGTCCGGTCGGCGTCCGGCTTCATCTCGGGCTCATTAGATCACGCGAGCCGTCCGAGCCGCGTCAAGTTCGTATCAAGGTGGGAGCCCCGAAGACCGATCACTCGTGGAGGTGGTAGGGCACGCTGGTGACGACGACGTTCTTTCGGAACAGGAGCGCTCCTTTGATCAGCAGCGCGCGCTGGTTGTGGAGAAGATGGTGCCACCAGCGGGCCGGGACGAACTCGGGGAGCAGGACCGTGACGAAATCCTGAGGGCGCTCGTCGTTCGTCAGCTCGATGTATTCGAGCAGAGGCTCCATGATCGAGCGGAACGGCGACGCGAGGATCTCGAGGCGAATGCCGCGCCCCCATCTCCCCCACAGCTCCCGGATCTCCGCGGTCGCCAAGGGGTCCACGTCGACGTAGACGGCGCGGACGTCGTCGGAGAGGGTCCGCGCGTACTCGAGCGCCTCGACGACCGCGCGGTGCACGCCGCCGATCGGGACGAGGACGACGTTGTGCCGGCGCGCCGACGGCGTGCTTCCCCCGAGGGAGAGCTGCCGGGCCGTGGCCTCGTAGTGCCGGTGGATGGCCAGGAACTGGACGACCAAGAGGGGGATCAGGGCGACGATGATCCATGCCCCCTCGGTGAACTTCGTCACGCACACGACGACGAGGACGAGCGCCGTCAAGACCGCGCCGATCGCATTGACGAGCGCCGCCAGCCGCCAACCCCGCTTTCGCTCGCGCGCGGCCTTCAGGACCATTCCCGATTGGGAGAGGGTGAACGAGACGAACACGCCGAGCATGTAGAGCGGGATCAGAGCGTGCGTGTCGCCGTGGAAGGCGACGAGAAGGACGCCGGCGAGCAGCGTGAGCACCAGGATGCCGTTCGAGAAGGCCAGGCGGTCTCCCTGGTTCGCGAATTGCCTCGGGAGAAACCGGTCGCGCGCCACGATCGACGCGAGGCGCGGGAAATCCGCGAACGCCGTGTTGGCGGCGAGCACGAGGATGAGCGTGGTCGCGGCCTGGATCGCGAAGTAGAAGGGCCCGCGCCCGCCGAAGATCGCGCGATTGAGCTGGGAGATCACGGTCTCGTCGTTCGACGGTAGGACGTGGACGGCGTGGGCCAAGAGCGTCACGCCCATGAAGCAGGTGATCGCGCACGCGATCATGATCAGGAGGGTCGCCACCGCGTTCCGGGCTTCGGGCGGCTTGAACGCGGGAACGCCGTTCGAGATCGCCTCGATCCCCGTGAGCGCCGTGCATCCGTTCGCGAAGGCGCGAAGGACGAGGAACACGGTGAGGGGCATCGCGGCTTCAGATGCGGCCGGCACGGCCGCGGCCTCGGCCGCGGGCAGGCTTCCCATCAGCGCTTTGACCGCACCCACGGTCAGGAGCGCCAGCATTCCGGCGAGAAAGAAATAGGTGGGCAGCGCGAAGAGCCGCCCGGATTCGCGGATGCCGCGCAGATTGCCGATGGCGAGAACGGCCAGGAAGGCGAGCGACAAGGCCACCTTGTCCTCGTTCCACTCGGGAAAAGCCGAGGTCATCGCTGCGACACCGGCGGCGATCGACACGGCGACGGTGAGGACGTAGTCGAGCAGGAGCGCGGCCGCCGCGATCAGCCCCGCGACGACCCCGATGTTCTCCCCGGCGACTTTGTACGCCCCGCCTCCGCTCGGATAAGCGAGGATCGTCTGGCGGTAGGAGAACGCGATGACCAGCATCAGCCCCGCGATCACGCAGCCGATCGGCGTCACCAGCCACAGCGACGCCGTCCCTGCGACGAGGAGCGTCCTCAGGATCTCCTCGGTGGCGTAGGCCACCGAGGAGAGCGCGTCGGAGGAGAGGATCGCGAGACCCGTCGATCTGCCGAAGCGCTCGCGGTGCGCCAGGTGGGACGGGATCCGCTCCCCTACGAGCAGGCGCTTGATCCCCGCGATCTCACGACCTGACACGCGGCCCCCCGGGTCGGCCGTCGAACGGAGTCGGCGGCTCGGCCGCGTCCGTTTCTAGCAATCGAGTCCGGCGATGTCAAATCACCGGGGTCGGGACGCCTCGGCGGCGGTCAGACGTGGCGGAGATGGAACTTGCCGTTGGCGTCGACCGATCGGGTCGGAATGACGCTGCGGTCCGTCCCGATGATGGTCGCGAACAAATCTTTCGTGAACATGAGGTTGCCGAAATACCAAGAGTGATCCCTCGCTCCCATGACGGGGCTGGGCGAATCCTTCGCGACCGGCGATCCCGCTTCCGTGAGCTGTTCGTAGTACTCGGAGCAGTCCACGTTGACGGCCATCCCCGGCGCGTCCCGGGGCAGCCCGACGCGTCCCACCCGCGGCGCGACGCCGACGCGCTTGACGTTCGAGAGGTCGAGCACCTGATCGTGGCGGTTCGAGTAGTTGGTCAGGCGGACGCAGTGCCGGTAGACCGATTCGAACGCGGCTTCCCCCGCGGACATCGAATCCGCCGAAACGTCCCCGGCGGCGAACACGAGCTGAGAGACGTTCCAGGCCGAGTTGGGAACCTGCGTGTCGTCGGCATCGTCGAATGCCTCACGTATCACGTAGGCGCCGGTGGAGTGTCCCAGCACGTGGACGTTGATCGTGCAGTCCGGCGTCTGCTCCTCGGACAAGTACGCGATGCCGTCGGACACGAGCTTCAGGGCGGTGTCCTTCGCTCGATGTCGGTCCGGCAGATAGGCGAGAGCGTTGTCGTCGCTCGGCCAGTCGAACGACGCCACGACGCCCTTGAAGCCTAGGGCGACCAGATCGTCGCGCAGCCGCCTGTGGCGGGCGATCACGTCCGTCACGTCCATGTTGTAGCCGTGGACGATGAACAGCACGTCGCCGCGCGGCTCGCCTTTGCTGTTGGTCCAAGCCGCATCCGCGCGCACGGACTTGTACCAGGCCGATGCCGCGATCTCGTGCTCGGGAGACGGGGTGCTGCCGGCGGCGACCTTGAGATACCTCGTCGGCCCGACTTTGGCCACGAACTGGCCCTTGCTGACGGCCCGTGTGCACATGACGTAGTCGTCGGCCACGGACCCGATCATACGCCCCGGCTGTCCGAACGAATTCCTAACGCGTCCCTCGAGGGTGCGGCGCCGCTAGCCGACGTCACGTACTATCGACCGCCGTTACGTTCCGCGCGATCGGCGGGAGGGACGCTCGACGGCGGTGAGGGAATCGATCCGCCACGAAAGACTCGTCGTCTACCTGCTGCTCGCAGGCATCGTTCTCCTATACTTGACCGGGCTGACGGCGGTCGGGATCTTCGATCCGGAGGAGGGGCGCCACGTCTCGGTCGCGACCGCGATGCTGCGAACGGGCGACATCGTCGTGCCGCAGCTTCAGGGGTTTCCGTACCTCGAGAAGCCGCCGCTCGCCTACTGGCTCATCGCCCTCTCGTTCCGAGCCCTCGGACGCGGCGAATTCTCCGCCCGCCTCCCCGCGGCGGCCATGGGGCTCCTGGGGGTCGCGGCGGTCGGCGGCCTCGCGCGAATCGTCCTGGGCTTCCGAGCGGCGCTGCTCTCGGCCACGGTGCTCGCTCTCAGCACCCAGTGGTTCCTGCAATCCCGCTACATGACGACCGACATGATTCTCTCAGGCTGGATCACGGTCGCGCTCGCCGCGTTCTACGTCGCGTTTCACACTCGCCGCCACGGCTTCTACCTGCTCTTCTTCTTCGCCATGGCGATGGCGACGCTCGCCAAGGGGATCCTGGGCGTCGTCCTCCCGTGCGGGGCCGTCGGCGTCTTCGTCGCGTGGACCCGGCGATGGTCGTTGCTCGCGGAGATGCGGCCGGTCAGGGGCGCCGCGCTGTTCGCCGCCATCGTCCTTCCCTGGTTCTTCCTCGTCGAGCGGCGGATCCCGGAATTCCTGCACTACTTCGTGGTCGATCAGCACGTCGCCCGCTTCGTCGGAAGCGCGCAAGAACACCCGGCTCCCGTCTGGTTCTTCGTGCCGGTGGTCGCGTTCGGTTTTTTCCCGTGGATCGCTCACGTCCCCGGGGCCGCCTCACTTCTGGGTGACTCCAGGGATCTGCCGGCGTTTCTCGGCTCGTGGTTCGGCGTCGTGTTCGTTTTCTTCAGCATCGCGCAGGAAAAGCTGATGGGGTACATCCTGCCCGCCTACCCTCCCCTCGCGATCCTCGTCGGGGGGTACCTCGCGACGCTCTGGGATTCGCGACGGGCTGCCGATACGAAACGCAGGGTCTCCCGCGCATCGCTCGTCACCGGCGCCGGTCTCGTCCTGTTGTCCCCCCTGTTCATCGTCGGACTGCGCCGGTTCATGGCGGCGGACGGCCGGTTGTCGATCTCGGAGATCGGCGCCTGGCCGTGGGCGCTGGCGTCCCTCTACGCCGTGGCCGGTTCCGCGCAGATCCTGTTGTCGTTGAGGCGTCGAGCGCGATCCGCGCTGCTCGTGGCCGCGCTCGCACAGGTTCTGGCGTTCGCGACGTTCGTCGGTGGCGCCGCGGCGGCGGACGTCGAGCTCGGAACGCGGCCGATCGGAGAGCGCCTGGCGCGGGAGACGAGGCCCGACGATGCGGTCGTGCTCTACCGCGCCCAGCAGCCCAGCCTCGAGTACTACCTCGGGCGACCTCCCCTCCTCTTCGGCTGGACGGGAGAGCTGGCGTGGGGGATGAAGGTCCGGCCCGATCCCGGCTTGGCGGCCTACGATCCTCTCGAGATCGAGCACCTCCTGAGCTCGCCCCGAACCGTTTGGCTGGTCACGCGGACCGGCGATCGCGCCGCGGAGACCGAGCTTCACGCTCCGCTCGAGCTCGTCTTCGGCAACCGCAAGCGAACCGTCTACCGAAACCACGCCGGGGAGACTCGATGACGTCAGCGAGCGTTCGAGGCGCGGTCAAGCGCTGGCTTCCCCACGCGGCCGCGGCGGCCGTGCTGGCGTTGTTGCTCGTCTGGGACCGCCAGACGTACGAAGCGATCGCAGGGTATCGATCGCCGTTTCTCGACTGGATGACCGACCGCGTGGCCCAGCTTCGCGGCGCGACGTTTCCCGCAGGGGTGGGGATCGCATTGATCGCTTACGGGCTGATCGCCAGGCGGCGCCGGATCAGGCGCGCCGGGCTCGCCATGATGCTGACCATGCTGCTCGCCGGCGGGATCAACTCGATCATGAAGGAGGTCATCGGCCGCCCCGGGCCCGAGATCGACGACATCAGCGGCGAATCATGGCTCGATGCCCGCTACGGTCGGTTTCCGTCGAGCCACTCGGCGATCACATTCGGCGCCGCGGAGACGCTCTCCGCGTTCGTGCCGGCCGTCGCCGTGCCCGGGTACGCGCTCGCGGTGCTGGTCAGCTACGAGCGCATCTACCGCGGAACGCACTGGCCGTCGGACATCTTCGCCGGGATCTGGATCGGACTGGTCATCGCGCGGTATGTCATCGCCAGGATCGCCCGAACCAGCTGGAGCGAGGACCTTGCTCGACTGCGCTCGACACGCCGCGCTCGATCCGACGTCGACTACGACTGGGCGGACAAGCGGCCCGGCGGAAGCGATCGGCAGCCCGCCGGCTAGCCCGTGAACATCGTCGATGCAACCTCGCGCTACGAGCGCTGGCTCCGCCGACACGCCGCGGTGGTTCCCGCCGACCTCAAGCTCAAGCACCGGCGGATGGCCGAAGGACCGTTCGAGTTCCTGCGCGCGACCTACTACCGGTGGGTGCAGATCTGGGACGCGACGGCAGGCGACTTGGCGAAGTCCCCCGCGGTCCTCGCGGTCGGCGATCTGCACGTCGAGAACTTCGGCACATGGCGCGACGCCGAAGGCAGGCTCGTCTGGGGAGTCAACGATTTCGATGAAGCGGACAAGCTGCCGTTCACGTTGGACCTGACGCGCCTGTGCGTCAGCGCCGTCATCGCCGCCCGGCAGCACGCCCTGCCGCTCGGATCGAGGGGCGTGTCGGAGCTGATTCTCGACGGGTACGCCGACGGCATCGCCGCCGGAGGCCGGCCGTTCGTGCTTGAAGAGAGCCATCCCGCCCTGCGCGCGATCGCGCAAAGCCGGCTCAAGGACGCCGAGGCGTTCTGGGTGAGGCTGAGGACGCTTCGGCCGGTGGCCGACCGCCCGCCGAGGCCGGCGCGCCGGCTCCTGTCGCGACTCCTCCCGAAGGAAGCGTCTGAGGTGCGGATCGCGCATCGCGTGGCCGGGCTGGGAAGTCTCGGGCGACGGCGGTTCACCGCGGTCGGCGAGCTGTCCGGCGGCTTCATCGCGAGGGAGGTCAAAGAGCTCGTCCCGCCGGCATCGACCTGGGCGCGCGGAACGGAGTCGCGACGGGTCTTCTACTCGGACCTCCTCGAATCCACCGTCCGGTGCCCCGATCCTTTCTTGATCCATCGCGGCCGTTGGGTGGGACGCCGCTTGTCCCCCTCGAACAGCCGCATCGAGATCCCGTCCCTCAACGGGCCGGCCGACCTCGAGAGGGTCCTTCACAGCATGGGCTTCGAGACCGCGAACGTGCACCTCGGCGGCGGCAACCGGAAACGATTGCGGGTTGCGCTGAGAAAGCTCAAACCCTCCGCCCTCGCGGCCGCGATCCGCGATCTCGAAA
>JACXTT010009401.1_pt1 | contig 13355 bp, 13 predicted proteins | sample 9270951 | NCBI WGS metagenome assembly JACXTT01 (sample SAMN15532306, study PRJNA645909) | rock metagenome | isolation source: weathered quartz diorite | place: Puerto Rico | collected 2017-06-21
GAGAAGATTGCCAACGCCAACCCGACGTCCTTTCTGCTGCAACCCAGCCCGCAGACGGTGCGCCCACTCCGCCACGCCACCAACGCCTACAATAGCGATGCGCCTTCGCTTATTTGAGGCTTAGTCGCGGAAGCTCGCGGATCGAGTTGCTAATTGCGAACGTCTCGATCTCAGTGATTTCACCAATAATCTCGAATTCCATTTCTCATCATCGCTTATGGAATCGGATTTGACAATGCCACAACGTTGCAGCCGCAATCACCCCTGCGGCCCCCCCTGCCCCACCACGAACGGCAGCGTCAGGCCCTTCTGGTCCTGGTACTTGCCCTTCTTGTCGGCGTAGCTCTTCTCGCAGATCGCGTCGGTGCGGTGGAAGAGGATCTGGGCGATCCCTTCGTTGGCGTAAATCTTCGCGGGCAGCGGCGTCGTGTTCGAGATCTCGATGGTGATCTTGCCGCGCCATTCGGGCTCCAGCGGCGTGACGTTGACGATGATGCCGCAGCGGGCGTAGGTCGATTTGCCGAGGCAGACGGCCAGCACGTCGCGCGGGATCTCGAAGTACTCGACGGTCTCGGCCAGGGCGAAGCTGTTGGGGGGGATGATGCAGAAATCGCCTTCCATATCGACGAAGGCGTTCGGCGTGAACTGCTTCGGATCGATGACGGCGCCGTAGACGTTGGTGAAGACCTTGAAGTGCCGGCCGACGCGCACGTCGTAGCCGTAGCTGGAGACGCCGAAGGAGACGACGCCCTGGCGGAACGACTCCTCGGCGAAGGGAACGATCTTGATGTCCTTGCGAATCTGCCAATCAGCGAGCAGGCCCATGGGTTGCATCCTTGTGTAGGGGCGAACGGTTTCCTGTCCAGTGTATTCGCCGAGTCGCCCTTTGGCTTTGCGGCGAATTCGACTAGAAAAGGATTGAGCGGTTTTTGCCTTTTCGTGCTGGTTCGCCGCGAAATCGTGGGGTATAACGGAGCCGATCGGTCGTCTCATCTGGCAGAGTTGCGCAAGCTGAGGATGAACCATGTGTCGCTGGATCGTGGCCCTGTTTTTGCTTGCTAGCGTTGCCGGCGCGGCCCGCGCGCAGGACGACGCGGACAAGCGTCAGGCGCTCGCCTTGCAGAACACGATGGCGAAGGTCATTCAGCAAAACGAGTCAGCCATTGCCTGTATTCTCGTGTCGCGTTCGGAAGCCTATCAGGAGTTCGGCCAAGGCCCCAGCAAGGACCAAGCGGGCAAGCTCGGCAGCTTCGATGTGAAATCTCTCGACGCCAGCGCCCGGTTTCGCAAGCTCAGCGGCGCCGAGCAGAAGCAATGGCGCACCCAGCTCGATTTCACCGATGCCGCTTATCAGCCGCGCTCTTTCGGCAGCGGCGTGGTGATCGACGGCGACAAGGGGCTGATCCTGACGAACTATCACGTCGTGCAGGACGCGACCAAGGTTTTCGTGCGCCTGCCCGGCGCCCGGAGCGGCTATGCCGACATCCACGCCGCCGACCCGCGCAGCGACCTGGCGGTATTGCGGTTGCTCAATGACAGCGCGTTGCCGCTCAAGGAGATCACGCTGGGCGATGCCGACAAGCTGCAACGCGGGCACTTCGTCTTGACCATGGCGAACCCGTTCGCGGGCGGCTTCAAGGATGGGCAGCCGAGCGCGTCGTGGGGCATCCTCAGCGCCATCCGCCGTCGAGCCACGCGCCCGTTCAAGGAAGAGGAACGGGTCAAGCCGCTCCACTATTACGGCACCCTTCTGCAAACCGACGCGAGGCTTCACCTGGGCTGTAGCGGCGGGGCGTTGCTCAACCTGTCCGGCGAGATGGTCGGCCTGATCACGTCGATCGCGGCCATTCAGGGAGACGAGACTCCCGGCGGGTTCGCCATCCCGGTCAACGCCGGCATGCACAAGATCATCGAGGTCCTCAAACGCGGCGAGGAGGTCGATTACGGCTTCCTCGGCATCGGCTTCAACGAACGCAATGCCAACGGCAATGGCAAGCTCGGCGTCACCCTCACCCTCGTCGGCCGCGGCAGCCCCGCCGAGGTTGATGGCAAGCTCAAGGAAGGCGACGTTCTCCTCGAAGTCAACGGCGTTCCCATCCACGACCCCGACGATATCTTCGTCAACATCGGCACGCACCTGGCCGGCACCAAGGTCAAGCTTCATGTTCAGCAAAAGGACGGCAAGCGTATCGTCGATGTCACGCTCGGCAAGCTGCACGTGCCGGGCAAACGGATCGCCTCCTCGACCAAGAGCCGGCCTTACTTTCGCGGCCTGCGTGCCGATTACTCGAGTCTGGTGGCGCAGCAGCCGGTCGGCTGGTTCCACATACCCGCGGGGGTCCTCCTCAGCGAGGTGCAGCCCGATAGCCAGGCCGACCGCGCCAAGCTCAAGTCGGGCGACGTCATCACGCACGTGAACGGCATTGCCGTGACGTCCCCGGCGGCTTTTTACGCGGCGGTGGCGAACCTGGGCGTGTCGTATGAATTGACCGTGTACAGTCCGCCGCCCGAGCCGGCGACCAAGGTGCAGTTGAAGCCATGACCGCTATTGCCGCTTGCGGCTTTGCGTTCGCGCGGCGCCATGCGGGCGCCAAACAAAGAGAAAAACGAACATGCGTTACGCGATTTGCAATGAGACGTTCGAGGGCTGGGAACACGCGCGTATCTGCGCGACCGCCGCCGAGCTGGGCTACACCGGCCTGGAGCTGGCGCCGTTCACGCTGGCGCCGCGCATCACCGACGTGACGCTGGCGCAGCGCCACCAGCTGCGGCAACAAGCGGAGGCCGTCGGCGTGCGCATCATCGGCCTGCACTGGCTGCTCGCCAAGACCGAGGGATTGCACCTGACTTCGCCCGATGTGCAAGTTCGGCAGCGCACTGCCGATTACCTCGTCGAGCTGGCGAAGGCGTGCCGCGATGTGGGGGGCGACCTGATGGTGTTCGGCTCGCCGGCGCAGCGGCGCATCCTGGCCGGCGTCACGCGGGCGCAGGCAGTGGATTTTGCGGTCGATACGTTCAAGCGAGCGCTAAACGGGATCGTCGAGGCGGGCGTGCGGTTGTGCCTGGAGCCGTTGGCGCCGGCGGAGGCCGACTTCATTCAGACCGCTGCGGAAGGTTGCGAGATTCTCGATCGCATCAAGCATCCGAATTTCGTCCTGCACCTCGACGTCAAGGCGATGAGTTCGGAGACGATACCCATCCCGGAGCTGATCCACGCGCACGCCGCCCGCACGGGGCACTTTCATGCGAACGACGCCAACCGCCGCGGGCCAGGCTTCGGGGCGGTCGATTTCGTGCCGATCTTCCGGGCGCTCAGAGAAACGAAGTACGCGGGCTGGGTGTCGGTCGAGGTGTTCGATTACACGCCCGACCCGGTGACGATCGCTCGCGAGAGCATCCGCTACATGCGCGAATGCGAATCCCGCCTCCCGGTTTAGCGCCCGCGCGTCACTTTCAGAGGCATCATCCAACATGACGAGAATCCTCTTCGCCATCCTGACGATCGCGCTCTTCGCGTCCGCCGTGTATGCCCAACCGGCCGGCGCTCTCTCCGTCGGCTTCGGCGAAACCGACGTCACGCTGGCACTCGATCCCAAGAAGCCCGTCTATCTCGCCGGCTTCGGCAAGAACCGTCAGGCAACCAAGGTCCACGACTCGCTCATGGCCCGCGCCGTCGTTTTGGCTCACGACAAGCAGAAGATCGCCATTGTCTCCGTCGATGTCGTCGGCCTGTTCAACGAGGTCGCGCAGAGCATCCGCAAGCAATTGCCCGGCTACACCTACATCCTCGTCTCCAGCACGCACAACCACGAAGGGCCCGACACGATGGGGCTGTGGGGCCCGAACCTCTTCGCGAGCGGCGTCGATGCCGATTACATGAAGCAGCTCGAAGCCGGCATCGTCAAGGCGATCCGCGACGCGGACAAGAACAAGCAGGAATCGGTTGCCGTCATCGGCACGGCGAAGGCCCCGGAGTTGCTGCACGATGGCCGGGAGCCCTACGTCAAGCACGACGAGCTGGTCGCGCTGCAATTCCTCGATTCACGCCGCGCGACCACTGGCATCGTCGTGCAATGGAACTGCCATCCGGAGACGTTGAGCAGCAAGAACACCGAGATCAGTGCCGATTACGTCGGCTACACGGTCGAGTACTTGAAAAAAAAATACAAGTGCCCCGTCGTCTACTTGACCGGCACCGTCGGCGGGCTGATGACGTCGCTGCATGTCGAGATCAAGGACGATCAAGGCACGCCGCTCAAGGACGGCACGTTCGAGAAGACCGAGCGCTACGGGCATCTCGTCGGCAAGCTCACGGACAAGGCGCTCGCCGACGCCAAGCCGGTCAAGCTGACGCCGTTCGAGGTGCGCTCGAAATCGTTCTTCATGCCGATCGACAACCAGTTCTACGTGCTCGGCTTCAACCTCGGCGTCCTGAAGCGCGATGCGTTCATCTGGAAGGGTGATCCGCTCAAGGCCGACCCGGCCCCCGCGAAGATCGATCCGACAGTGCGCATGTGCATCAAGTCGGAAGTCGGCTGGCTCAAGCTGGGCGATCTCGAAATCGCGGCGATGCCCGGCGAAATCTATCCGGAGCTGGTCCTCTCCAAGGTCCAAGACCCGCCCGACAAGGGGGCCGACTTCCCCGAAGCTCCCATCGAGCCGGGCATCTACGCCCAGATGAAGGGAAAGCACCGCATGATCGTCGGCTTGGCTAACGACGAGATCGGCTATATCCTGCCGAAACGCCAGTGGGACGAGAAAGCCCCATTCTGCTATGGCCGCAAGAAGGCCCAGTATGGCGAGGAGAACAGCTTGGGCCCGGAGACTGGGCCGATCTTGTGCGAGATGTTTCGCGGGATGGTGGAGAAGAAGAAGTGAAATGGGTTTCGCAGGATCAGTGATGAACCATTCTTTGAAAAAGTACCCCGTGGTCGGTGGTTTCTTGTTCGCGTACGGTATCTACTCAATTCAATGTTGTTTCCTTAACGTCTCGATGGATTCGCTCCCGAAAGCCAGCGAATTGGTCATCGTTCTCGGTTGGGTGTTTTCGCCTTGCGCCCCATTGATTGCTGGTGCGCTGCTATTGGGATTCAAAACAGTCAGTCGTCGGACAACTGTGTACATCCTACTCACTGGCAGCGTCTTACTATCGATTCATTTGCTGACTGTCGGCATGGACATGGCCGACTCCATGAAACGGGATCCGTCAGCTGGCGTCTTGGTCATTCTGGTGCCGCTTGTGATTATTCCGGGGTCAATCGCGGCGATAACCATGTTCCTGACGGCGCAGCGACTTCCTTCGCGATAGCTATTGTTGAGCCGGAAACGGGGCCGGCATTCGTTGTCAGTTATCTAGTCCAGGTTTGCTGACTTGATTTAAACAGAAGCCGGCCCTTGGTGCGTAAACAGCCCCTGATACCCCTTGTCCGGCGTTCCATGCACTTCTTCGAAAATCAGCTGGCAAATGGCGAGCCCAGGAATGAGCCGAATGGTCAAGTCGCCGATGTTCCAGATCTCGAGTTGAATCGGGTTGCCCTTGCCGGCGGGGTCATTGGCGTCATACCCGAAGCCGGCATGGATCGTCGGCGCCGTGACGTGAACGCCGAGGCCGAGACGGGCCAGGCTGCTCTTCCCTTCGACGCGAGCGGCGATTCGGGCGCGGTGCGGCAACTTGATGCGCTCCACCGTCCAGCCCAGGATGAACCGCTTCGGCTCCAGGTCGTAGCGGCCGTTCGCGATACTGATGATTTCCGAGTGTTTCAGAACCAGATTAGTGTAGTTGAAGGAAGGCTTCCCAGGCGAGACAACGGCGTCAACGCTTTCATCCGCGGGCGATTTCCATTTGCGAAGTTCATTGTTGAGCGTCAGGTCCACGGCTGTCGATGACCAAGCCCAAGCGGGAGGGGTCGGCGTGATCGTCAACGATTCTCGTACCAAAGCAGCTTGGATTTCCCGATCAGACAAAATCATGATGACATCGCCAGGGGCTTGGAAGAAGAAATGTCTCTCACCGAGCTTTTGGAAATCCACAATCGATTCCGTCCCGAATCGGCTTCATGAGGCAATTCAATCAAGGCGTGTCCATTGTCATAGACAACGATGCCGATGGGCAAATAGAACTCACCATCGAAGTGCTTTACAAAGTCTTTATCAACCCGCAGAAACTCCGATCGTCCTTCATGGTCAACAACCTCCGCCGTGACTTCAGAAGGACGAAGGCCTTCACCGACCTTGCAGAGTGCGTATGGCATGTTCACTCCCTCCATGAGATTGTATACATGTGTATATTATACCAATTGTTCTGTGCTATGCAAGTCATCTTGTCGGGAAAAGTCGAGAAGAAAGTAGTCGTGGCGATTTATCCAGAGGTATCCTACGAGACCTGGGGCGCCGTCTCCTGCGCGAACACCCGGTCATACGCTTGCACCGCCTTCGCCCCCAGCCGCTCCGCCATCCGCCGATACGCCGCCCGGCGATAGTCCCAGCCGTAACGCGAACGCGGGGCCTGCTCCAGCCAATCGTAGAGATGCACCCGGCACAGATCGTCGAAGTCGGCGCGTGCTAGCTCCACCGGCTCCTTGGTGATGCGATCGACGAAATGATACCTCTCGCCGGTCCCTTCGGTCGCCGCATCGAAGGTCTCACGCTGCATCGCACAATTCAGGTACGCCAGCTTCTCGGCACGTTCGCCGATTAGCTTGCGCACATCGACCCGGCTCTCCAGCGGCAGCTTGAAGCCCTGGAATTGCTGGGTGCCGTAGATCGAGTGAAACATCCCCGCCCGGCACAATTCCTCCGTGCAACCTTCGTTCTCCATGAAGCGATAGACGTTGACGAGATGGCCGAGGTACGTTTTCTCGGTGTGCGGCACCTTTTCGATGCCGAGATTGACGAGGAAATCGGTGAGTTGCTTGTAGTTGGATGGCATGGCGTGGACCTCCCTTGTTGGGAGTTATCTTAAGCGCGGCGCGGGGAGTTGTGAAGATTGGATCCGGCAACGGAAACGACACGCGAGCGCTAAACGAAGAGTGGCTATCGGCCGCTCGGCGCGATGTCCACGATCTTCGCCTTGGGCTGCGACAGGTCAACCTTGATCTTCTCGAGCGTGATGGCCTCGCCGACATTGCCGGCGGCATCGACGGCTTCGACGCGGACGTAGAACTGGTAGGGCACCCCGTCGGGCATCCGCCAGGTGTGCTTGCCGTTGTTGGCGAGCTTGTCGGCACAGGTGTTCCACGGGCCGTCGCGCTGCTCGGCATACGACAGGCGAATCGGCTGGCTGCCGAGGTTCTTGTCGCGGGCGTTCCAGGCGACGGTGAGCTTGCCCTTGTCGATCCCGTTGCCGACGTGAACGTCGAGAATTTGCACGATCGGCTTGGTAAGATCGACCTCGATCCAGAACTGCGGCCGTTCGCCGGGTTGCGGCGGACGATCGCCAAGGCCGACACCGCTCCTCGCGACCAGGGTGATGCCGTAGATGCCTTCATCGCTGACCTCGAAGGTGAGCCTCTTGGTTTGATTGGCGTCGAGCGGGTCCTTGAGGTCGATCGGATACTCGGCCAGCTTGGTCCAGGCCCGGCCCTTGTAGAGGGTGTACCAGAGTTCGATGGACGAGACGCCGGAGGGACCGACGTCCTTGAGATCGTAGCTGAGGGAGATCTGCTTGCTGTTGACGAACTTGCGTTCGAGTTCCTTGAACGGGTCCTGGCCGGCGATGGGATTGCCGAAGTTGGGCACGGCCACGCCGGCACCGCCGAGCGTGACGGTGGTGCGGTCCTGCCCGACGTTGCCGGCGCGGTCGCGCGCCAGCACGCGGACTTCGACCTGGGCGTTCGTCTGCGGGTTCCAGTAGACCTGGCCGGCGCCGGCAGGGACGAACACGCTCATCCAGCTGGCGGCGCCGACAACGCGATACTCGACGCGCACTGAATCGGGCAGTGCAAGATCGAGGTTGTCGTCCTTGACCGTCCAGTTCACACCGACTTCGCCGGGCCGGTTCGGCAGCGCCTGAACCTGCACCGTCGGCGGGACTGTGTCCACGATCACCTTCAAGTTGGGCCTGAATTCCTCCTGCGTCGGCGGATAGAGCTTGCCGTCCTTGTATACCGTCTGGACCGCGAACCAGAAATAGCCGTCCTGCGGCGTGGAGAACCGGAACTGCTTGCCGTCGGGGGCGGAGCTGGCGCTCATCTGCCAGGTCTTGCCCTGATCGCTCGAGACGTAAAGGCGAACCAGGGCGACGTTTAGGTTGGTCGGATCGTTCTTGAAGGGGATATTGAACTCGCGAAGCTGGAAGAAGATGACCCCGGCGCCGGGTTCCTGGGCCTGCGCGTCAAGCCAAACGAACCCGCCGGACAGCAGGCACAGCAATAGCCCGGTCAGCTTGCGCATGAGAAGCCCCAACCTACCACGGCCGCGAGAGCAACACGTCGTCACTATCGGCATGGCAAGCGGCGGACCTTCGGGAATTGAGCCAAGATGCGAAGCTGGGCAAGGTCGGAGATGCGGGATGTGAGGATGGTGCAGATTGATTGTCGGGTAACGAACAATCATTAGCAATTGACAATTAGCAATTACCAATTGCAAATTGACGGAAGGGAATAGATCCAACGCCTGGACAGCTCTCTTCCATTTGCAATTGGCAATTGCTAATTGTCAATTGCTAATTCCCCGCGTTTATTCCGCCGCCGCCGTCTGCTTACCGGCCTCGCGCGCTGGTTTGCTCAGGAACCTGGCGGGCAGCGCGAACAGCCAGTAGACCTCCTCCTTGCGCAGGAAGGCCATGTTCATGACCAGCATCATGAGCGAGAAGGTCTTCAGGCCCATGAACAGGCCGATGCCGCCGTGCAGCAGAATCGCGGCGGCGAGGAATACCCAGCGCAGCCGCGGGCGCCACACCAGAAACGCGTAACCGATCTCGAACACGAGCGTGAACAGCCCGCCGCCCGACATGAAGGCGTCGTAGAGAAGTTGATGGCTGCCCAGGAAGCGGAGGAACTTCAGGTAGATTTCGAACTGCATCGGCGCGAACTCGTAGTTCCCCAGCGTGATCCAGATCGCGTTGCCGTTCCACCACGCCTGACCTTGCAACTTCGACAGCCCGGCAAACAGGTAGATGATGCAGACGTGAATCTGCAATAGTCGAATCGCGACGTTGGCGGCCACACTTGGCGGCGGCACGTCGGGGACCGGGTCGGCCGGGGCCAGATCGCTCGGCACGGGCCGCTTGATTAGGCCGTACAACCATGCCACGACGCCCGGTTTCGCTTTGACCCACCATTGCCGAATCAGGCGATCCAGCGAATAGACCGCTCCGCACGGGCTGAACATCAGGTAGAAGAGCAGGATCGTCATCATCGTATCGACGCCGAACAGGATCGTCGGATTGCGATGGATGTAGCAAAGCGAGGCGAACCAGATCAGCGCCGAGGTGATGCGCGTACAGAAGCCGACCGTGAACAGGAAGGCGACGACGACGACCAGGCCGTGAATCACCGCCATCGCCGACGGATCGGTGACGTGAAACCAAATGGAGAAGATCGGCTGACCCTGCGTATACAGGCGGCGCGGATCGAGGCCCCAGCGGCTGATGTATTCGTGGATTCGCTGGGCTTCCGCCTCGTCCTTGGCGTAAGCCGGGGGCGGCCCCAGGCTCAGGCCGCGCTGGAGCCAATGGCGGGTATAGATTTCCGCATACAAGCGCTCCTTGGGATCGTCGGTAGGCTTCAGCCCATTGATGCGCAGATCGACGCCGAAGGTCTGGCGGAATTCATCCAGGTACTTGGCCTGCTCCGGCCCGGTTGGATAAGGCGGCGGCGGCACGAAGCCCCACTTCTTGCGGTACTCGAGCAGATACTCCTGCTGAAACGGCGTCTGGGGTTCAGGCAACTGGCCGGCTTCATTCCAGTTCAGCGGCGCGAAGTGCATCGGCCGCTCGTGAACCCGCTCCATCTGCAAGTCGAGATCGTGCCACCCATGTTCCCCCATGAAGTCTTGCAGCTTGAAACTGTACACGAACATCGTGTACACCACGATCATCCCGCACGAGATGCGAATCAAGGCCAGCAGCGTCGGGTCGGCCGGCGTGAACCAGAACTGCTCCCAAGAGCGCAGCCAGCGCGGCAGCACATAGCTTTCTGTCGGCGGATTGTTCATGGTTAGGGCTTATGTCCTTCCGGCTTCAGTTTCGTCAACGAGCCACGACCGTCAGGGTTCGGCGGCAACCCCCGCCGCGCGCAGAATCGGGCGATCGTTCGCGCTACTGCTTCGGCATGTCTCGATCCTTCCATTCGACCCACTGCTTGTCGCTGCCGCGGCGAATCCAATGCGGGTCGCCGGCGTGCAACCGCGCGTAATCCCGGATTTGCGAATCGGGATCGTTCTGATCCTCGCGGATCGTCGGTAACAGCCAGAACCGGTACGGGTCCTTGTCATCGATCAGCTTGCCTTCCGGATCATAGTTCCCCACATAATACGCGCGGTATAGTTCCGGATCGGTCGGCGGAATGTGATTCAAGAACCACTGCACCGGCGGAATCCAGTGGACGACCTGGTAAATCTTGACGCTCTTCACTTGCATGTTGGGGTCGGCGTGATCGGCATGTTTCTTCGCCACGAAACGCGCGTACGATCCCAGCAGACGCCGCGACGTGTCGTTGGGAATCTTCACCTGCTGCAAGTACGGCATGGCCGGGTGCACCGGAATCGGAAAATTCGGTTTCTTGGCCACGTCGCGGTTGATCTGGACCATCGGCGGCTCGTTGGGATTGGGCACCAGACTCAAGCGATTCGAATAGAACGGATTCGGCTCCCACAGCCTCTTGTCGGCATTGTAGAACCATTCCGTCGGCAGCATCTCGGGATGCGCTACCGCCTCCGTCAACGACAGAAAGCGCTGATAATCGAGCGACACCGGATGCTCGCGCTCGATTCGGCCTTTCTCGTCCAGTCCCGGAACCTTGTACCACATGCCCTCGTCGCGGCTTCCGTCTGTGTAGATTACGCGAAACCAAAGATAGCTCGACGGCCCCGGCTCCGGAGCGTAGAAGTGGTAGGCATTGTTGAGGTAGGCGAATTCGAGGTACGGCCGAAAGAGCCGCATCCAGGCTTGCTGCACGATCCACGGAGCAGGCGGCGCCGACAGCGCCGCCGACGAGATGCCAACGAAGTGCAATGTGAATAGCGCGCTCAAAACCAGCCGGCGCAGCGCCGTCGAGACGAGCGTCAGGGCCGCGGCACACAGACTGACGGCGCTGCACACGCGCAGGAACAACCGCAGCGTGTCCCAATCGGTAGGCGTTTGCACGTCGGCATACAACGTAAAGCTCCCGGCCACGCAGATCGCCGCGGCGACGACAAACGCCAGGCCGACCTCTTCTTCGGCAGCCTGCGCGACCGACTCATCGGGGTTGCGGTTCGCGCAACGACGCGCTGCATAGAAACTGACCGGCGCGACGCTCAGCCAGACGAGAAACAGCGGGGCGGACCTCAGGCCGAGCGAGTCCTCGACGAAGAAAGACGCCAGGAACAGTCCGGTGACGCCGAGAAACAAGAGCGCGAAAACGCAGCCGAGCAGCAGCGCGACCGGCGCCTGCCAGGCATCAAGATAAACGACACTTTGGTCCCGCCAGCGCAGCCACAGCCCGCCGCCGCCGAAAAGTAGGCCAATCGCGAGCACAATGACGCGGTTGTCGCTGGCGTTGTCCCCCAGGGCCAACGTCCAGAGCAACGACCAGATCGTCAAAGCAAGTCCGACCCCCAGCCACAGCCAGGGATTCGCCAGCAGCCAGTCGGTATGGTGCGGCGGCAGCCAATCCTTTTTCACCATGACGTTCTGATTCACGCTTGCCATCGAGGAACCTCGTGTGTCGGCAGATTAGCTCAATCGCAATAATACTCGATCGACCCTGGCAAACGACCGCAAATGCAGAAATATCCGCGCTTTTTTGGCCCGACTCAGACCCCATCCTGACGAGAACGCCGGCGAAGCCGAAACTTGCAACGAATTATGTCGCCCCGCGCTGCAGCAGGTCGCCGGCATCACGATGCGCAACGGCAGGCATTGGCTTTCCCACATTCGCAGGACATTTTCGACGTTTCAAATTATCCATCTTGCCGAAAACATCCCGCTTAGTAAATTAATTTCACGATACGTGACGGAACAACCGGAAAAGAAGGTTAAAAAAAGGCGCATCCTTCCCAAACTGCTGTTGACTCTTTTTTTAACTATCTTTACTATTCCTCACAGACGGTTGAATCGGAGATGTTTACCAGCGCGAAATGGCCCGCCCAAGTTATCGTGAGTGTGTGGGCTATCTGGAACACCTTTTGCATGACTCCAGGCTCTTGACGTTGTTTGATACTAGCGTGGGTTGGCTTCCCTTTAGGTTGAGGAGGTTCGAGAAATGTATTCAGCAGTGTTGATGCTGGCCTTGACGGCTGGCAGTGAGACGGCCGACTTTGGCCGAAATCGTTGTAACAGCGCATGCAGCGCCGCCGTGGCGACATCATGCAGCAAGGCAGCTAGCTGCGCCAGCAGCTGCCACACCCGTACCAAGTTGTTCGGCAATCGCTGCACGGCCAGCCATGGTTGCGCGACCAGCCACGGCTGCACGACGACCAAGGTCGTCGCGGCTGCCCCCAGCTGCGCGTCGAACCACGGCTGCCACAACAGCTGCCATCGCAGCGGCCTGTTGAGCAAGCTGCGCGATCGTCGCTGCCATTGCAGCGCTGCTTGCACCGCTTCGCACGGCTGCAGCACCGTTGTCGTGCCGGCGACCAAGCCGATGCCGAAGCCCGAACCGGTTCCGCCCCCGAAGAAGGGCGCCGTGTCCGCTCCCGCGACGATCATCGTCAGCCTGCCTGCCGACGCTCGCTTGATCGTCGATGGCGCTCCGACCAACTCGGTCGCCGAACGTCGTACCCTGGTCACCCCGGAACTCGATTTCGGCACGACCTATGTCTACACGATGCGCGCCGAAGTCGTCCGTGACGGACGCACCCAGGCCCAGACCCAGGAAGTCACCGTCCGCGGCGGCGAGACCTCCACGGTCCAGTTCCAATTCTCGAATCAAGGCGTCGCGAGCCGATAACACGAAGCGCGGCCCGAGCGTGGGTTCACGCCTGGAGCACGCTGGGCCGTTTCGTGATGTCGGTAAGAGATGGTTTGAAAGAGATCGCAGGGAGAACCGCTTCGGTTCTCCCTTTTTCATGCGCCTCTTCACGAGTAAAGCAGTTCTTAATTGGACAGCGCACCTTGACTCAAATCACCAGGATTTTGTAGACTCTTCAGCTGAGCAATGACGCTCGGGGGAGTCTCAAGGATGACCATCGATCAAATCCTGGCGCTCGAACCA
>JACXTT010009402.1_pt1 | contig 13354 bp, 16 predicted proteins | sample 9270951 | NCBI WGS metagenome assembly JACXTT01 (sample SAMN15532306, study PRJNA645909) | rock metagenome | isolation source: weathered quartz diorite | place: Puerto Rico | collected 2017-06-21
CGCGCCACTACGGACGGCGAAGGCTGCTACGCCACCTCCGTCCCCAAGGTGTTTGCCGCAGGCGACGTGCGGCGGGGGCAATCGCTGGTCGTATGGGCGATCCGCGAAGGCCGCCAGTGCGCCCGCGCGGTGGACGAATTCCTGATGGGTTCGTCGATCCTGCCGCGTTGAGGTAAAACGGGGACTGGCACTTGCTGCCGCCTGCCCCCCTTCTTTACAAGGCCGGCGCGGCAGTCTCGGCACCCTGGCTCTGCGCGGCCAACGTGGGCTCCGGTGATGGCAAGCTTACGACGTCCTCGCTCAGTGCACCCGGACGGCTGGGACCGAGCGAATAAGCGGCATAGAAAACGCAGGCAGTTACGACAACGACGATGCCCAGGCCCACTTGTGTCCAAGTCCGCTGCACCCGGTTGAAATGCTCGACGCTGTTCCAATGATTATTCTTCCACGCCATTTCACGGCCGCGCATCCCCAGCCAGATCGCCACGCCGATATTCACGTACGGAATCAGCGCCAGCAGCCCCCACCAGGTACGGTTGCCCACCGCCCAGACCCAGCCCAGCAGAAAACCGCCCCAGCACCATCCCCGCACCCCCGCGGGCAAATCGTCACAGGCGCCCTTCGCCGGGGCTTGCAGCGCACCGCACCGCACACAAGTGGGCGCGGTCTCATGAAGCTCTTTGGAACAACTGCGGCAAAAAACCATTGTCATCGTCTTCTCCTGGTTAGCGCAGCCATGGGCGGCTGCGAGGCGAAGACGATGATCCTGTCGATACATGAATGCATAATTGCGTGAACGCAACATTCCCGCATCGACTGCCGCGATTATTCAGATCCCATATGTTTGCGCGGCAAGAGGAACGGTGCGGACTCGCATTTCCTGCCACCGAAGTCGCATCCAGTGGACACTTACATACATATGTGTATCATTATTTTGATACAATGACAGCAAGCTTTGACAAATAAATTCCCAATGAAAACAAATACTTGCGGCAGGAAATATCTGACCCGCCGTTCAGTAGTGTTGTTTTCTATGCCATACTGATGGTTGCGGCGGCAGCGGCCGTCAGCAAGGATTGACCTTTCTGCACTACAATACGGCATTGCCAAATACCGAATAAGCCTGTGAGCAACCTCGTCGAAATCCGCGATCTCCAATTCGCTTACGGAGAGCGCGTTATCCTGTCCAACCTCAATATGGACTTCCCACGTGGGAAGGTGATCGCCGTCATGGGCGGGTCCGGTTGCGGCAAGACGACCGTGCTGCGCCTGATTGGCGGCCAGATCGCTCCGCAAAAAGGCGGCGTCAGTGTTGCCGGCGAAGTGGTGCATACCCTCGACACGGTTGGCTTGTACCGACTGCGCCGCCGCATGGGCATGCTGTTCCAGTTCGGCGCCCTGTTCACGGACTTGAGCGTGTTCGACAACGTTGCCTTTCCCCTGCGCGAGCACACGGACTTGCCGGAAGAATTGATCCGCGACCTGGTGCTGTTGAAACTCAATGCGGTCGGCCTGCGCAATGCGCACAGACTGAAACCGTCGGAGATTTCCGGCGGCATGGCGCGCCGCGTGGCGGTGGCGCGCGCGATTGCTCTCGATCCAGAACTGATCATGTACGACGAGCCCTTTGCCGGCCTCGATCCCATCTCGATGGGCGTGACCGCCAACCTGATCCGCAAATTGAACGATGCGCTCGGGTCGACCTCGATCCTCGTGTCTCACGATGTCCAGGAGTGTTTCGCCATCGCCGATTATGTGTACTTTATGTCCGAGGGCAAAATCGTTGCCCGCGGCACCCCTGCCGAGATGCGCGTGTCGACCGATCCTTACGTCAAACAGTTCGTCAACGCGGCGCCGGACGGCCCCGTGCCCTTCGATTATCCCGGCAAGTCCCTCGACGAAGACCTGGGCCTGGGAGCATGCGCATGATCGCCAACCTGGTCGTCAATTTGGTCGCGAAAATCGGCTGCTACGTGCGCGAATCAATTGAAAGCGTCGGCTACGCCACCCGTTCCTTCCTCGGCCTGTTGGCCGTGTCGCCGGGCGCCATGAAGCGTCCCAGCCTCATTTCCGAGCAAATTCACTTTATTGGTAACTACTCGCTCGTCATCATCACCGTCTCCGGCTTGTTCGTCGGCATGGTGCTGGGCTTGCAGGGTTACATCACCTTGACGCCTTACGGCGCCGAGCAGAAGCTGGGCCAGGTGGTGGCACTGGCGTTGGTGCGCGAGCTGGGCCCCGTCGTCACCGCCCTGCTGTTCGCGGGCCGCGCCGGCACCTCCCTCACGGCCCAGATCGGCCTGATGAAGGCGGGCGAGCAATTGTCCGCCATGGAAATGATGGCGATCAACCCGATCCAGCGCGTGCTGGCGCCCCGCTTCTGGGCCGGCGTGGTCGCCATGCCCGTGCTGGCAACGATTTTCAGCGCCATCGGCATCCTGGGCGGCTACCTGGTGGGCGTGCAGCTGATCGGCGTCGATGAAGGCGCGTTCTGGTCGCAGATGCAAGCCAACGTCGACGTGCGCGCCGACGTCTTGAATGGCGTCATCAAGAGCCTGGTGTTCGGCATTGCCGTGACGTTCACGGCGCTGTTCCAGGGCTACCACGCCGACCCGACTCCGGAAGACGTGTCCCGCGCCACCACCCGCACCGTGGTGATCGCGTCGCTGATGGTGTGGGGGCTGGATTTCGTCATGACGGCCATCATGTTCAACAAATAAAGCACGAAAAACAACAGTTTCTGAATCTGGCGCCAGCGCCTGAGCGTAACAATTAGAGTGAGAAGAAATCATGCATCGTAAAACTATCGACGTCTGGGTGGGCTTGTTCGTGTTGCTGGGCCTGGCGGCCCTGCTGTTCCTGGCCTTAAAAGCCGGCAATATGAGCACCCTGTCGCTCAACAAGACCTACGCCATCGTCGGCAAGTTCGACAATATCGGCGGCTTGAAACCCCAGGCGCCCGTGAAAAGCGCCGGCGTGGTGGTGGGCCGGGTGGGCGACATCACCTTCGACAACAAGACCTTTCAAGCCATGGTGACCCTCGACATGGATGCCAGCCACCAGTTCCCGAAAGACAGTTCGCTGAAGATTTTGACGGCGGGCTTGCTGGGCGAGCAGTACATCGGCATCGTGCCTGGCGGCGACACCGTCAATCTGGCCGCTGGCGACCGCATCAACAGCACCCAGTCGGCTGCCGTACTCGAAGACTTGATTAACCAATTTATTTATAGCAAGGCCGCGGACGGAAAGGACACCGCCAAATGATAAAACTTTCTGCCGCCCCCCGCCGCGCCGCCCTGGCCGCCGCCCTCGCCGCGAGCACGGTGCTGACCGGCTGCGCCACCGGCTCGAACCCGCGCGACCCCTACGAAGGCTTCAATCGCCAGATGTTTGCCTTCAACGACACCGTCGACAAGGTGGCCTTGAAGCCTGCCGCGACCGCCTACAAGAAGGTGCTGCCCCAGTTCGTGCAAACGGGCGTGAGCAATTTCTTCGGCAACTTGTCCGACTTGTGGACCGGCGCCAACAATCTGCTGCAAGGCAAGGGTAAAGATGGCGTGACGGACCTTGCCCGCTTTGGTCTGAATTCGACCCTGGGCCTGCTGGGCGTGCTCGACATCGGCTCCGACGTCGGCTTGCAAAAGCATAACGAAGACTTCGGCCAGACCCTGGGCGCCTGGGGCGTGCCCTCCGGTCCCTACCTGATGCTGCCGATTTTCGGCCCGTCCACCGTGCGTGACGCCGCTGGCATTCCGCTCGACATCAAGGCCGATCCCTGGGCCTACAAGGAACCGGTCTACATCCGCAACAGCGGCATCGCCCTGCGCGCCGTCGACCAGCGCGCCTCCGTGCTGGACGCGTCCAATCTGATGGAAGACGCCGCGCTCGACCGTTACGAATTCATCCGCGACGGCTGGCTGCAGCGCCGCGAGAGCCGCGTCAACGATGGTGGCGGCAAGGCCAAGCTGAACGAACTGCTGAACCGCAACAAGGAAGCCAACCCGTCCGCACCGGCCGGCGGCAACCTGAAATCGGCTTATCCGGACGATCCGGGTCCGACCGGCGGCGCGGCACCGGCACCGACCGGCGGCGCCACCGCGACGCCACCAGCGCCAGCGGCGCCGGCGAAACCGTTCGGCAATGCCTACCCGGACGATCCGGGTCCGACCCCCGAGCCGGCACCGGCGCAAAAGAAATAAAACGACGTGTCATCGCGCGGCCGGTCTGAGGAGTTATTCAACCGTGCCGCTGCAAGCGCGCTTTGCAGCTAGACTTACCCGAAACTTTATTAGAGGGCTTATGAAACTGATCAAACAACTTATCGCCGTGAGTATGCTGGCCATCTCGGCCGTCGCCGTCGCCGCCCCTGCCCCTGCGGGCAACGAAGCACCGGACGTGCTCGTCAAGCGCATCAGCGCCGACGTCATCGACACCGCCAAGAACGACAAGGACATCCAGGCCGGCAACATCACCAAGGTCACCGCCCTGGTCGATGCCAAGATCCTGCCCTACGTCGACTTCCAGCGCATGACCGCCCTGGCGGCCGGGCGCTACTGGCGCGATGCCACCCCCGAGCAAAAGACGGCTTTGTCGAACGAATTCCGCCAGCTGCTGATCCACACCTACGCTGGCGCGCTCTCGCAGATCAAGAATGAAACGGTGGAATTCAAGCCCCTGCGCGCCGATCCGGCCGACACGGAAGTGGAAGTCAAGTCCGTCGTCAACGTCCAGCGCGGCGAGCCCGTGCAGCTGAACTACCGCCTGGCCAAGGGCCCCTCCGGCTGGAAGATTTTCGACATCAACGTGCTGGGCGCCTGGCTGGTGGAAACCTACCGCGGCACCTTTGCCACCGAGATCAGCAAGGGCGGCATCGACGGCTTGATCAAGAAGCTGGCCGACCGCAACAAGGAGCTGGCCAACAAGCCGCTCAAGGCCCCCACCAAGTAAGCCATGACCGAAGACACTGTCCAACCGACCCTCGAGTACCTGACGTTTGCCACGGCGAACGCGGCGCTCGGGCGCGGCCTGGCGGCCATCCGCGGCGGCCAGACCGTGTTCGACCTGGCCCGTTTAAAATCGTCGGATTCGTCCGGCGTGGCCGTGTTGATGGCCATGCTGCGCGAAGCACGCGCGCTGGGCAAGCCCCTGTCCTTCCTGAACTTGCCGGTCAGCCTGAAAAGCCTGCTGACCCTGTACGGCGTCGATCACCTGCTGAACGACTGCGCAACGGCTTCCCCGTCCGACCTGCGCCATCATTGACCTTCGATGATTCCCTGGCCCAGGCTGCCGCCCCGCGGCAGCCTGCGGTCCCTGCGCCAGCAGCGTCCGCTGCCCCGCCGCAATCCTTCTGGCGATTTCCCCTATAATTGCCAGTTCCCCCGCGAAAATCAAAGAACAACCGCATGACAGCAGCGATCCAGATCAATCAGGTCGAGAAAAGCTATAAATCCCTCAAGGCCCTCGGCGGCGTGTCCCTCGCCATCGAACAGGGGGAGTTTTTCGGATTGCTGGGGCCAAATGGCGCCGGCAAGACCACCCTCATCTCCACCATCGCCGGGCTGATCCGCCCGGATGCGGGCTCAATCGCCATCCACGGCCACGACGTCGTCAGCGATTTCCGAAACGCCCGCAAGAAGCTGGGCGTGGTGCCGCAGGAACTGGTGTTCGACCCGTTTTTCACGGTGCGCGAAACCCTGCGCCTGCAGTCCGGCTACTTCGGGCTGAAAAATAACGACAAGTGGATCGACGAGGTGATGGAAAACCTCGACCTCACCGGCAAGGCCGACACCAATATGCGCGCCCTGTCCGGCGGCATGAAGCGGCGCGTGCTGGTGGCCCAGGCCCTGGTCCACAAGCCGCCCGTGATCGTGCTCGACGAGCCCACCGCGGGCGTCGACGTGGAATTGCGCCAGGGCCTGTGGAAATTCATTTCGCGTCTGAACCGCGAAGGCCATACCGTGGTGCTCACCACCCACTACCTGGAAGAAGCGCAAGCGATGTGTACCCGGGTCGCCATGCTGCGCGGCGGAAAAGTGGTGGCGCTGGACACGATGAAATCCCTGATCCGCCGCATTTCCGGTTCTCAGCTCATCGTGCACCTGGCCAGCGGCACCGTGCCGGAGGATCTGAAGCACCTGGTGTCGGAATCGTCCAGCGACGGCAACAAGGTCAGCCTGCGCGTGAACGAATACAGCGAAGTCGAGCAGATCCTGGCGCGACTGCGCGAGACCGGCGTCGTGATCGACGAAATGCAGTTGCAACAAGCTGACCTGGAAGATATCTTCTTGCAGATCATGGATGGAGGTTCGGTTTGAACATGTTTTCCGTGGGGTTCCAGACCCTGTTTTACAAAGAAACCCTGCGCTTCTGGAAGGTGGCCACGCAGACGGTGGCGGCGCCCATCCTGACGGCCATGCTGTATCTGCTGATCTTCGGTCACGTGTTAGAGGGCAAGCTGGAAGTCTATCCGGGCGTGAGCTACACGGCGTTCTTGATTCCCGGCCTGGTGATGATGAGCGTGCTGCAAAACGCCTTCGCCAACGCTTCCTCGTCCCTGATCCAGTCCAAGATCACGGGCAATCTGGTGTTCATCCTGCTGCCGCCCCTGTCGCACTGGGAGATCATCTCGGCCTACGTGCTCGCCTCCGTGGTGCGCGGCCTGGCGGTCGGTTTCGGCGTGTTCGCCATCACCGCCTGGTTTGCCCACCTGAGCTTTGTCGCGCCCCTGTGGATCATCGCCTTTGCCGTGCTGGGTGCCGCCATTCTTGGCACCATGGGCGTGATTGCGGGCGTGTGGGCAGAAAAATTCGACCAGCTGGCCATGTTCCAGAATTTCCTCATCATGCCCGCGACCTTTCTGGCCGGCGTGTTTTATTCGATCCACTCGCTGCCGCCATTCTGGCTGGCCGTGTCCCACTTCAATCCCTTCTTTTACATGATCGACGGCTTCCGCCACGGCTTTTTCGGCCAGTCGGACATCTCCCCCTGGACCAGCCTCGCGGTCGTCAGCGCCTTTTTCATCGTGCTGGCAGCGATCGCCGTCAATCTGCTGCGGCGCGGTTACAACCTGCGCCACTAATTCAAAGGACCCATACCGTGGCTACCACCCCCGAACTGATTCACAGTTATATCTCCAACGGCCTGGCCTGCACCCACCTGGAAGTCGATGGCGACGGCCAGCATTTCACGGCCCTGATCGTGGCGGACGCCTTCGCGGGCAAGCGGCCAATTCAGCGTCATCAGCTGGTCTATGCCGCCCTGGGCGACCGCATGCGCGAGGAAATCCACGCCCTGTCGATGAAGACCCTGACCCCCGAAGAATACAAAGCCCAACAAGGATAAGCGCGCCATGGACCAGCTCAAAATTGTCGGCGGCAAGCGCCTCGACGGCGACATCGTCATCTCCGGCGCCAAGAACGCGGCGCTCCCGATCCTGTGTGCGGGCCTGCTCACCAACGGCGACCTGGAACTGTCCAATGTGCCCCGCCTGCACGACGTCAAGACCATGCTCAAGCTGCTCGAACAAACGGGCTTGAAAGTGCAGCAGGACGGCGAAAAGGTCACCCTCAACGGCAGCAATATCGACAGCCTGGAAGCGCCCTACGATCTGGTGAAAACCATGCGCGCGTCCATCCTGGCACTGGGCCCCTTGCTGGCCCGCTTTGGCGAAGCCAAGGTCTCGCTGCCGGGCGGCTGCGCCATCGGCTCGCGCCCCGTCGACCAGCACATCAAGGGCCTGGAAGCCCTGGGCGCCAAGATCCACATCGAAGGCGGCTACATCTACGCCAAGTGCCCCAAGCTGCAGGGCGCTTCGATCCGCACCGACATGATCACCGTGACCGGCACGGAAAATCTGCTGATGGCCGCCACCCTGGCCGAGGGCGAGACCATCCTGGAAAACGCCGCCCAGGAGCCGGAAGTGACGGACCTGGCCCATCTGCTGGTCGCCATGGGCGCCAAAATCGACGGTATCGGCACGGGACGCCTGGTCATCCAGGGCGTGCCCAAGCTGCACGGCGCCAAACACGCCGTCATCTCCGACCGCATCGAAGCGGCCACGTTTTTGTGCGCGGTGGCGGCCACGGGCGGCGACATTTTGATCACCAACACCCGCGTCGACATCATGGATGCGGCGCTCGAGAAGCTGCGCGACATCGGCCTGTCGATGACGGTGGGGCGCGACTCGATCCGCGCCACCATGCACGGCCGTCCGCATCCCGTGACCTTCTCGACGACCGAGTATCCCGGCTTCCCCACCGATATGCAGGCCCAGTTCATGGCCGTGAACACCATCGCCGACGGCATCTCGGTGGTGGCCGAGAACATCTTTGAGAACCGCTTCATGCACGTGCAGGAGATGAACCGCCTGGGCGCCAATATCCGCACCGACGGCAACGTCGCCCACATCATCGGCGTGCAGCGCCTCCTGGGCGCGCCCGTGATGGCGACCGACCTGCGCGCCTCGGCCTCGCTGGTGATTGCCGCCATGGCCGCGGAAGGCAGCACCATCATCGACCGCATCTACCACCTCGACCGCGGCTACGACCGCATGGAAGACAAGCTGTCGAAGGTGGGCGCGGACATCGTGCGGATCAAGGCATGAGCGACGCTGCCCTCAGCACCTCCCTCAGCGGCTTTGCACCCGCCGACGGCCAGCTGATCCTGGCCCTCTCGAAAGGGCGCATCTTCGAGGACACCTTGCCGTTGCTGCGCGCAGCCGGCATCGAGGTGCTGGAAAACCCGGAGACGTCCCGTAAGCTGATCCTGGCCACCAATGACCCAGACGTGCGCGTCATCATCGTGCGGGCCTCGGACGTGCCGACCTATGTGCAGTATGGCGCGGCGGATTTCGGCGTGGCCGGCAAGGACGTGCTGCTCGAGCATGGCGGCGAGGGTTTGTATCAGCCGATCGACCTGCACATCGCCCGCTGCCGCATGTCGGTCGCCGTGCACGCCGGTTTTGATTACGACAAGGCGGTGCGCCAGGGCGCGCGGCTGCGCGTGGCCACCAAGTTCGTGCAGACGGCCCGTGAACACTTTGCGCGCAAGGGCGTGCACGTGGACCTGATCAAGCTGTATGGCTCGATGGAGCTGGCGCCGCTGGTGGGACTCTCGGACGCCATCGTCGACGTGGTCTCCACCGGCAGCACCCTGCGCGCCAACAACCTCGTCGAAGTGGAAGAGATCATGGAGATCTCCTCGCGCCTGGTGGTCAATCAGGCCGCTTTAAAACTCAAGCGTGCCCGCTTGCAGCCGATTCTGGCCGCTTTTGAGCGCGCCTCACAACTACCAAGCTGAAACTGAGTCAAACGTCATGCCCGATCTGAAGCTGCGCCTGCTCGATTCCACCGCCCCCGGTTTTAATGCAACGCTGTCCGCCCTGCTGGCATTTGAAGCGGCCACCGACGACGCCATCGAGACGGCGGTCGCCGCCATCCTGCAGGACGTCAAAACGCGGGGCGATGCCGCGGTGCTGGAGTACACCAACCGTTTCGACCGCATCCCCGGCGGCGCCGCCAGCATGGCCGCTTTCGATATCGGCCAGGACGAATTGAATGCCGCCCTGGCGTCGATTCCCGCCGCCCAGCGCACCGCACTTGAAACGGCTGCGCAGCGCATCCGCGTCTTCCACGAACGCCAGCGCGACGAACTCAAAGGTTTTAGCTACACCGAGGCTGACGGCACCGTGCTGGGCCAGCGCATCACGCCGCTGGACCGGGTCGGCATCTATGTCCCTGGCGGCAAGGCAGCCTATCCCTCGTCGGTTCTGATGAACGCGATTCCCGCCAAGGTGGCCGGTGTCGCCGAGATCATCATGGTGGTGCCGACCCCTGACGGCGTGAAAAACGCCATGGTGCTGGCCGCTGCCGCGATTGCGGGCGTGATCCGCGTGATCACCATCGGCGGCGCCCAGGCCGTGGGCGCGCTGGCCTACGGCACCGCGACCATCGCCGCCGTCGACAAGATCGTCGGCCCTGGCAATGCCTACGTCGCCGCCGCCAAGCGCCGCGTGTTCGGCACCGTCGGCATCGACATGATCGCGGGTCCTTCCGAAATCCTGGTGCTGTGCGACGGCACCACGGACCCGGACTGGGTGGCGATGGACCTGTTTTCCCAGGCCGAGCACGACGAACTGGCGCAGGCGATTCTGCTGTGCCCCGACGCCGGCTATATCGCCCAGGTGGAAGCGAGCATCCACAAGCTGCTGCCGGCGATGCCCCGGGCCGACACGATCCGCACTTCCCTGAGCGACCGCGGTGCGCTCATCAAGGTGCGCGACATGGAGGAAGCCTGCGCGATCGCCAACGCCATCGCCGCCGAGCACCTGGAAATCTCCGCCACCGAGCCGCAGCAGTGGGCCGATAAAATCCGCCACGCGGGCGCCATGTTCCTGGGCCGCTTTTCGTCCGAGTCGCTGGGGGATTACTGCTGCGGCCCGAACCACGTGCTGCCCACCTCGCGCACGGCGCGCTTCTCGTCGCCGCTGGGCGTCTACGATTTCCAGAAGCGCTCGTCGATCCTGTACGTGTCGGAAGCGGGCGCGCAAACCCTGGGCGCCATCGCCGCCGAACTGGCTTACGGCGAGGGCTTGCAGGCGCATGCGCGCAGCGCCGAACTGCGGATGAAGCCTGAGTGATGGGCGATTGGAGCGACCGGGTCTTTTGCGAGGACGCCCTGGCGGGCCTGGCCCGCATTCCCGATGGCGCGGTCGACCTGATCCTCACCGATCCGCCCTACAACCTGGGCAAGGATTACGGCAACGACTCCGACCAGCAAAGCGAGGCCGATTTCCTGGCCTGGACGGCGAGATGGATCGACCTCGCTCTGCCCAAACTCAAGGACAACGGCAGTCTGTATATCTTCGCCACCTGGCGCTATTCGCCCGAGATTTTCGTCCTGCTCAAACAGCGCATGACGATGATGAACGAGATCATCTGGGACCGCCGCGTACCATCGATGGGCGGTAGCGTGAGAAGCTTCAGCTCCGTGCACGACACCATCGGCTTTTTCGTCAAGCGCAAGGATTATTATTTCGACCTGGACGCCGTGCGCATTCCCTATGATGCCGCGACCAAGAAGGCCCGCTCGCGCTCCATCTTCGTCGGCTCGAAATGGCTGGAGCTGGGTTACAACCCGAAGGACTTGTGGAGCGTGTCTCGCCTGCACCGCGAACATCCCGAGCGCGCCGAGCACCCGACCCAGAAGCCGCTGGAGATCATCGAACGGATGATCAAGGCATCCTGCCCGCCCGGTGGCGTGGTGCTCGACCCCTTCATGGGCAGCGGCACCACGGCGCTCGCGGCGCGCCGCACGGGCCGCCATTTCTGCGGTTTCGAACTGAACCCGGCGTATTGTGCGATCATCGAACAACGCCTGACCACGCCGATCGCGGACACCATCGCCAAGCGCCGCGCCAGCCGCCAGGCCAACAAAACCGTGCCCGCCACCGACTAATCCAGTACGCATATTTCAAGAACCATTATGGCCTCCATCGACCGCCTCATCGCCAACACCATCCGCGCCGACGTGCAGGCCGTGGCCAGCTACAACGTCGCCGACTCGAGCGGTTTCATCAAACTCGATGCGATGGAAAACCCGTACCAGCTGCCGGAAGCGCAGCGCGCGGAGCTGGGCCGGAGATTGGCCGATGCGGCCCTCAACCGCTATCCCGTCCCCACCTATGCCCGTTTAAAGGCGGCCATCTGCGAAGAGCTGGGCGTGCCGCAAGGGTATGACGTCATCCTCGGCAACGGCTCCGACGAACTCATTTCCATCATCGACGTGGCCACCGCCCGGCAAGACAAACGCGCCGTGGTGCTGGCCCCCGTGCCCGCCTTCGTCATGTACCAGCGCTCGGCCCAATTCGCCGGCATGGATTTCATCGGCGTGCCCCTGACCGCCGATTTTCAACTCGACATGCCGGCCATGCGCGCCGCGATTGCCCAGCACGAGCCGGCGGTGCTTTATCTCGCCTACCCGAACAACCCCACCGGCAACCTGTACGACGCCGCCGACATGGCCGAGCTGATCGACCTGCTGGGCCGCGACAGCAAGGGCATCGTCGTGGTCGACGAAGCCTACGAGCCGTTCGCCCAGACCAGCTTCATGGAGCACCTGCCCGAGTTCGACAACCTGGTGGTGATGCGCACCCTGTCGAAACTGGGCCTGGCCGGCATCCGCCTGGGCTACATGTCGGCGGCGCCGGCCCTGCTGGCCCAGTTCGACAAGGTGCGCCCGCCCTACAACGTCAACGTGCTGACCCAGGTAGCGGCCGAATTCGCCCTCGAGCACATCGATATCCTCGACCAGCAGGCCGACGATCTGAACGCCGCACGGGGCGTCTTGAAAGAGCAGCTGGCCGCCTTGCCCGGGGTCGAGGTATTCGACTCGAGCGCCAATTTCCTCCTGTTCCGCGTGGCCGATTCGGAAGCCGTCACGGCCAAACTCACGCAAGCGAAGGTATTGGTCAAAAATCTCGGTAAAATGCACGGACTGCTGGCAAACTGCATCCGCGTCACCGTGAGCACCCCCGAAGAAAATGCCGCCTTCCTTGCAGCTCTTAGCAAAGCACTGACATCATGAACCGCACCGCCGAAATCATCCGCAACACCAATGAGACGCAGATCCGTGTCGCCATCAACCTGGACGGCACCGGCCAGCAAAAGCTCAACACCGGCGTGCCTTTCCTCGACCATATGCTGGACCAGATCGCCCGCCACGGCCTGATCGACCTGGACATCGAGTGCAAGGGCGACCTGCACATCGACGCCCACCACTCGGTGGAAGACACCGGCATCACGCTGGGCATGGCGTTTGCAAAGGCGATCGGCGACAAGAAGGGCATCCGCCGCTACGGCCATGCCTACGTGCCGCTCGACGAAGCGTTGTCGCGCGTGGTGATCGATTTCTCGGGCCGCCCCGGCCTGGAAATGCACGTGCCCTGGAAGCGCGCCATGATCGGCAGTTTCGACGTCGACCTGGCCCATGAATTCTTCCAGGGTTTCGTCAACCACGCCCTGGTGTCGCTGCACATCGATAATCTGCGGGGTGAAAACGCCCACCACCAGTGCGAGACCGTGTTCAAGGCCTTCGGCCGTGCGCTGCGCATGGCCGCCGAACTCGATCCCCGCTCGGCCGGGGTGATCCCGTCGACCAAGGGCAGCCTGTAATCCAGAGCGCATACCTGTCATGAAAAAAATCGTTGTAGTCGACTACGGCATGGGCAATCTGCGCTCGGTGGCGCAAGCGCTGCGCGCGGTGGCGCCGGAAGCGAATGTGCTCATCTCGGGCGAACCGGCCGACATCGACAGCGCCGACCGCATCGTCCTGCCGGGCCAGGGCGCCATGCGCGACT
>JACXTT010009403.1_pt1 | contig 13354 bp, 10 predicted proteins | sample 9270951 | NCBI WGS metagenome assembly JACXTT01 (sample SAMN15532306, study PRJNA645909) | rock metagenome | isolation source: weathered quartz diorite | place: Puerto Rico | collected 2017-06-21
GCGAGCGGCCGCCCACGGGCGCGCTCGCTTCGACGATCTCTTGGGCGATCACCTGCCTGCCGGGCGCTTGGGTCAACTTCACGTCGGCGCGGAAGCGCGCGCTCATGCTGGCGTTGTCGACCTGGAAATTCAGCACCTCCCAGCGGATCTCATACTGAGCGGCGGTCTCGCCGGTCCTGCCCGCGGCGCGGAAGCGGCCTTGACGCGAAAGGGTTTCGACGAGCATCGATTGCAGCGCGTCATCGGCGTGCGCCGACCATTGCGTGTGATCGACATAGGCAAGTTCGTCGCCTGTGTTCCACGCCATCTCCGCGCCCAAGAGCGCGCGATCGCCGGTGGGCGGCGCGACCGCGATGACGGCCGCAATTGGAGCGCCTTGGGCGCGCGCGACATCGCCGGCGCTCAGGAGAAACGTACGCGGCGGCGCCGGGGCCTTCGGCAAGAGCGAGATGCAGCCGCTGAGCGAAATGGCCGCAATGAGGACAAGAACGCGTTTCATCGCGGCAGCTCCACGGTTGGCCGCGGGCTGCGCGGCGTTAGGATGGACGGATTGTCCTCCAGATTGCGGGCGACATCGTTGATCGCCGCCGAAGCGCGTGCGAGCTGCTCGGCGGCGCGATTGATCTCCGGCAAAGTTTCCCCCGAGACCGATGCCGAGGCGGATCTCAGATTGCGCATGATATCCTGCAGATCGGCCAAATCGCGCTGCGTTTGGGCGGTTAGGGCGGAGACATTGTCGCCTGCGCGCGCAACCGATGCGGCCGCACGGCCGCCCTCATTAATGACGCTACGCTCGTCGGCAAGCTGGTGCGAAACGGTCTCCAGGTTTTGAATGATGTGGGTGACGCGGGCGATGTTTTCGTCGGTGAGCAGATCGCGCACTGCGGCCATCGCTTCACTGGCGCGCAGAACGATGTCTTCCGAGCGTTCGAGGATGATGTCGATTTGACTGCCGTGGCCCTGGATGCGCGGAGGCGGGCCGGCAAAACCGCGCTCTAGGAGCGGCGAGCTGGGCGAGCCGGCGGAAAGCTGCACCAGCGTGATCCCGGTCAGACCGATCGGCTCGAGGCGCGCATCGCTGTCCTGGCGCACCGGCACATCGGCAGAGACGCGAATGCGGGCGATGACGCGATTGGTGTTGTCTGGATCGATGCGCAGCGAGCGGACTTCGCCGACCTTGATGCCGTTGAAGCGAACTTCGCCGCCGTCGGCCAACCCGCGCACGGGATCGGCGAAGACGATGTCGTATTCGTTATAGCCGCGGCTGAATTCGGAATTAGCCATCCACATGGCGAATAAGAGCATAAAGACGACGCCGACCACCGTTGAGGCGCCGATGAGGATGTAATTGGCTTTCGTTTCCATGGCCTTTAGCCTCCCGCGCCCGAGGCGCGTCCTGCCGCACGTCCGCGCGGCCCCGAGAAATACTCTTTCACCCAGCCCTGCGCGTCCATGGTCACCTCGTCGATGGTCCCGATGGCGGCGATCTTGCGATTGTACAAGACAGCCACGCGATCGCAGACGGCGTAAAGCGTGTCGAGATCGTGCGTCACCAGAAACACGGTAAGCCCCAAAGCGCGCGCCAGTTCCTGCACCATGCGGTCGAACCGTTCTGCCGCGATGGGGTCCAGCCCGGCAGTGGGTTCGTCCAGAAAGAGAAGTTCTGGATCAAGCGCAAGCGCGCGCGCGACCGCTGCGCGCTTGCGCATGCCGCCTGAAATCTCGGCCGGCTTCTTGTTGAACGAATCCGGTGCAAGTCCCGCCATGCTGAGCTTCAGCCCTGCGATTTCGCTGCGCAGTTCGGGCGAAATTTCGGTGTGTTCGCGCAGCGGCGCTTCGACGTTTTCAAGCACGGTCAGGTTTGAGAAGAGCGCCCCGTCCTGAAACATGACCCCGAGGCGGGGCTCGCGACGGCTGGCTCCGAGAAACGGAAATTCGACCGCGCCGGCTGTCGGTTTGTCGAGGCCGACGACCTCTCGCAGCAGCACCGATTTGCCGGCGCCGGATGGGCCTACTACGCCCAAAATCTCACCGCGTTTGACGTCGAGGTCGAGGTTAGAATGCACGACCTGCTGGCCGAAGCGCGATTCAAGGCCGCGCACGCGAATGGCGATGTCCTCGCTCACAGGTTCATCTCCAGGAACCAGATGGCGAAGAAGGCGTCGAGCAGGATGACCATGAATATGGCCTGCACAACCGATGAGGTGACGTGTCGGCCTAGCGAATTGACGTCGCCGCCGACCGAGAGGCCCTGCTTGCAGGCGATGACGGTGAGCACGAGGGCAAACACCGGCGATTTCACCATGCCGATCCAGAAATGCTTGGCGGGAATTTCGTCGGCGATGCGCGAGAAGAACATGACCGGACTGATGCCGAGATCGGCCCAGCACACCAACAGGCCGCCGAGCAGGCCCGCCATAGTGGCCGCGAAGGTAAGCAAGGGCGTCATGATCAGCATCGCAATCACGCGTGGCGCGACAAGCGCATCCATCGGCTGAATGCCCATGGTGCGCATGGCGTCGATTTCCTGACGCATTTTCATGGCGCCGATTTCGGCGGTGAAGGCGCTGCCAGTGCGCCCGGCAAGCAGGACAGCGGCGATGACCACCCCGAACTCGCGCATCATCGAGAATGCGACGAGTTCGACAGTGAACACAGACGCGCCAAAATCGCCGAGAATTCGAGCGCCAAGATAAGCGACAACGACGCCGATGAAAAAAGCGAGCAACACCACGATTGGCAGCGCATGCAGGCCCGCTTCTTCCATGGCGTAGACGATGGAAACACTGCGGATGCGGCGTGGCTGGGCGATTAGCCCGCCAAGCGTTGCGAGCGTCTGGCCGAAGAACGAAATCGATTCGATCAGTTCCTCGCCGATGCCGGCGACGGCGCGGCCGATGATGTAGAGAAGCCGCCGCCAACCGTGCAACACATCAGGCGGCGGCGTCTCTTCAGGCGTTGCCCTGCGCGCAGTCTCAAGCAGACGCGCGGCATTGGCGTGGTCCCCGCGCAGATCGAGATGAGCCTCCTTGCTGGCTTGGCGGTTTTGCCGGAGCGTGCGATCGATGAGATAGGCGCCGGCCATGTCGATGCGGCCGAGATTGGACACATCGATCACGGCGTTGGGGCTGAGGCGCGATCCAAGCTCGCGCATGCCAGGTTCGGCGGCGGCGATTGTGTCGACTGTCCAATCGCCGCTCAGCGTCAACACGGCCGCGCGTTCGTCTCCCGTCAAATCGAAGCTGGCGGCCCTTTCGGCCATGGTTCCTCGTCCTCAGCCCAAGCTGCCCAACAGCTAACGCCTAACAGAAAAAAACCGGCGACGAGACCGCTGGCGCTTGCGAGGCGTTTGTTCCCGAACCGGGCGAAACTTAACCTTGAAGTGCGCTTCTAGCGCGGCGTGGGCTCAAGCAATCCAAGCGCGAGAAGCCCGCCCGCGCACGCCATCACCGACATGGCCCAATAACCATGCGCGCCGCTCGCGTCATAGAGAAAGCCGGAGATGAGGCTTGCAGCGCCCAGCAAAAGCCCCGACGAGAGCGCCGAATAAAGCGTCTGCGCCATCGCCGCGGCGTTTTCCGGCGCCTCGCGCGACAAGAGGCGCATGGCCCCCACGTGTGCGGCCGCAAAGGACAATGCGTGCAGCGCCTGCAACGGCCAGAGCGCAATTCCAATCGGGCCGAAACCGAGCAACGCCCAGCGAACTGCGCCCCCGAACGCACCGATCAGAATGAGCGTCTGCGGCGACGAACGGCGTTCGAAGAAGCGCAGATTCCATAAAAACGCGACCTCGAACCCAACGCCGATCGCCCAGAGCACGCCGATCGTCTGGGGCGAAACGCCCTGCGCGCGCCAGACCAGAGTTGAGAACCCGTAATAAAAGCCGTGCGCGGCCTGGATTAGGCCGCACGAGACAAGAAGCGTGAGGAAACGCCTGTTGCGAAGCAACGTGCGGACCCCGTCCAAACGCGCGCCGACGGCGAGCGCCTGAGGGGCGACAAGCGGCGGATCGGGTTTGAGCGCGCCCCAGGCCGAAAGCCCAACCAGAGCGAGCGCGACGATCACCCATGCGACAACCGCATCGAGCCCAAAGCGCGCGACCAGGAAACCGCCGCCGATGTTGGAGATGATGAAGCTTATAGAGCCGATGCCGCGTGCAAAGCCGTAACTTATTCGCCCAAGCGCCGTCGCGCGCAGCGCCGCCGATTCTACGAGAGGCGTGATGGCGTTCATAAGCGTCAGCGCCACGAAGCCTAAAGCCAAGAGCATCGCAAAACCGTGGGCGAGGAAGAAGAACGCCAGGAATGCGGCCAACGCCGCAGGCGCCAGAGCGCGAATGGGCGTGCGGCGGTCGCCATGGCCGTCGGCCCAGAACGCAATTGCGGGACCCAAGACGATGCGCGTCAGCTGCGAGGTCGAGAGAAGAAGACCGATTTCCGCGCCGGAAAGGCCGCGCTCTCCGGCAAGCCAGCGCGGCAGGAACACCAGTGTTATGCCGGTGGCGCTGTAGAGACATGACATCACCAGCGTCACGCGCGCGGCGCGCGAGGCAAGAAACGACGGCTCGGGCGGCGTGGCGGTCACAGGGGCGCTGTTCTCAATCAGCTAGCATCTGGAGCGCTTGCTCTCCAAGCCGCACGCTCCTAACCAAGCCTCATGTATTCCACCACGACCCCGCCGCGTCGCGATCTATATCCAGCGCTTGAGCCGACGCAGAGCGAAATGATGAAGGTGTCGGCGTTGCATACGATCTACATCGAGCAATGCGGCGCGCTGCGCGGCCGGCCTGCGTTGGCGTTGCATGGCGGCCCAGGCGGGGGGCTCTCGCCGGAGATGCGCCGTTTTTTCGATCCGGCGCGTTACCGCGTGGTGATGATGGATCAGCGCGGTTGCGGGCGCTCGACGCCCCACGCTGAGATCCGCGAGAACACGACTTGGGACCTTGTGGCCGACATCGAGCGCGTACGTGAGGCGCTCGGCATCGAAAAATGGCTCGTCTTCGGCGGCTCGTGGGGTTCGACGCTGGCGCTTGCTTATGCAGCCAAGCATCCCGAGCGCGTCACCGGTCTCGTGCTGCGCGGCGTTTTCCTCCTCCGCAAGGCCGAGATCGATTGGTTCTATCAAAGCGGCGCCAGCAATGTGTTTCCCGACGCCTTCGAACGCTACGCGAGCGCGATCCCAGAAAACGAGCGCGGCAATTTCCTCTATGCCTATTCCAAGCGGCTCAATTCTCCGGATCGCGAAACTCGGCTCAAGGCGGCGCGCGCGTGGGCGCGTTGGGAAGGCGAGACGATTTCGATTGCGGGGCCGAGCGCCTTGCCGTCGCGCTTCAACGAAGACCGGTTCGTCGAGGCGTTCGCGCGCATCGAGAACCATTACTTCATGAACAACGGTTTCTTTGAAACCGACGGCTGGCTCCTCGATCAAGTCGCGCGCATGCGCCACATCCCCTGCCGCATCGCGCACGGACGCTATGACATGTGCACGCCAATGGCCTCGGCGTGGGCGCTAAAGCAGCGCTGGCCGGACGCGGAACTCGAGATTATCCACGATGCCGGGCATTCAAGCCTCGAACCGGGCATTATCGACGCGCTGGTGCGCGCAACCGATGCGATGCTGACGAAGGCGCTGTGGCAGCTACCACAATAAGCCGCGGGCGCCCTGCTGATCGCGCCTGAGATCGACGCTCAAGACGATTGCGAAGCCGACCATGAGCGTGGTCATGGCGGTGCCGCCGAATGAAATCATGGGAAGCGGCACGCCGACGACCGGCACGAGCCCCAACACCATCGCCGTGTTGATGAAGACGTAGCTCGCAAGGGTCGCGGCCACGCCTGCCGAGACGAGCTTTCCAAACAGCGATCGCGCGCGCATCGCAACCTGCAGTGCAAGCGCCATGAGCGCCCCAAAAAGGCCGAGCACGATCGCCCCGCCGATGAAACCGAATTGCTCGACGATCATCGTGAAGATGAAGTCGGTATGCTTTTCAGGCAGGAAGTCGAGCTGACTTTGCGTGCCTTGCAAATAGCCGCGGCCGAAGAGGCCGGCCGAGCCAATGGCGATCTTCGACTGCAGCACGTGATAGCCCGCGCCAAGGGGATCGTCGGTCGCGCCCAGAAACACGTCGATCCGTTCGCGCTGGTAGCCGTGCAGCAAATACTTGTAGGCAAAGAGCGTCCCGCCGACGCCGACGATCGCGCCGGCGATGATGATGCGCCACAAGAGGCCGGCCACGAACATGATGATGATGCCGGAGAAGACGATCAGCATCGCAGTGCCGAGATCGGGCTGGTGCATGATGAGCGCCGCCGGCGCGCCGATCATCAGGAATGGGGGAATGCTCCAGAGCACCGTGCCCGTGCGGCGCGGATCGAGCTGGTGATAATAGCGCGCAAGCGCCAGCACCAGGCCGACTTTCATGAGCTCCGACGGCTGCAGGGAGAGCGGCCCAAGCGACAGCCAGCGCGTCGCGCCAAGCCGGGTTTCGCCGATCACTGCGACGGCGAGCAAAAGCAAAAGCGCGCCGGCATAGAGCGGGTATGCAATCGCAAGCCAGAAACGCGAGTCCAGGAACATCGCCATGAGGATCATGATGGCGAGCAGCATCACGAACCTGAGCCCATGCGCGAGCGGCATGTTGGTCCAAACATCGGCGCTCGATGCGGACTCCGAGAAGTGCATGGCCACGCCAATGACGGCGAGAATGCACAGGATGGTGATGATGCCCCAATTGAGCTTGGAGAAGCGATCGAAGATCGAGTTGGGGCCGGAGGCGACGGCGATGGTCATGCCGATTGCCTCGCCGCTGGAAGCGCATTCCGTTGCGGCTCGAGAGCAGCCAGGCGCGCGGCGGCGCGGTTGGCGGGATCGCGCAGAAAAGTCTCGCGCAGCACGCGCGCGGCGACGATCGGGGCGTCGAACTCGACATTGGTGTGGCCGCCGTGCTCGATGACGACGGCGCACGCATAGCGCGGATTGTCGTAGGGGCCCCACGAGATGAAGAGCGCATTGTCGCGCAAAGCCCACGGCAATTGATCGTTGGAGATGACCCCGCGCGCGCGTTCTGCCGCGGTGATGATGCGCACCTGGGAGGTGCCGGTCTTGCCGGCGATCTGCACCGGCGTCGAACCCGGCGGCGCCCGGGCGGCGTCGACGATGACGCCATCGGGACGGCGCGAGAGCCCGATCATCCCGCCCGCGCGTACAGCGGTGCCGCCCCCTTCATTGCAGACCCCGAACATGCCTGAGCGTATGGCGGCCAAATGCTCCGCGGCGACGCCCGTCATGGTTGGCGGCTGCCGCGGCTGGGTGACGCCCGGCGCTTCGCGCACGAGGCGTGGCGTCACTGCCTTGCCATTGTTGGCGATGCGCGCAGCCTGCACGCAGAGCTGGAGCGGCGTGACGACGAGCGATCCCTGGCCGATGCCGTAATTCACGGTAAGGCCAGCCGTCCATTGTTCGTGACGATGGGCCGCCCACCACGTGGGGTCGGGCACCAGACCCGCGGCCACATTCGGCAACGTGATATTGTGCGCAACGCCCAGGCCGAATTCGCGCGCGACGGCGGCGATGCGCTCGGGTCCGGCGCGAAGCGCTGCGTTGTAGAAATAGACGTCGCAACTTTCGCGAATAGCCCGGTGAAGATCGACGCTGCCGTGGCCGCCCTTTTTCCAGCAATGGAAGTCGCGCCCGCCGAAGGAGAAATAGCCCGGGCAGCTGATATGCCAATCGTCGGCGACGCCCGCTTGTTTGGCGGCGATGCCAACCATGGTCTTGAATGTCGAGCCCGGCGGATAGCCGCCCGAAATCGACTTGTTGAAGAGCGGCTTCTTCTCGTCGGTGTTGAGCTGGGTGAACGTTGCGCTGTCGATGCCGTTGACAAAGAGGTTGGGATCGAAGCTCGGCACCGAGCCCATCACCAGAATGTCTCCGGTGAGGATGTCCATAACGACGCAGCCGCCCGCCTGATCGCCGAAACTCTGCATCGCGGTGCGCTGCAATTCATGATCGATGGTGAGCACTACGCCAGAGCCGGCGACCGGTTCGCGACGTTCGTGTTCGTCCTCGCCCATCTCAACGCCGCGCGCATTGACGATGACTTTGCGCCAGCCGGCTTGGCCGTGCAGCGTGTCCTCCAAGCTCGCTTCGAGGCCGGCCTTGCCGACGCGCACATGCGGATTGCGCAGATAGGCCGCGCGACTTTCGCCCTGTTCGGGATTGGCCATGGCGGCGTCGACGTCGTGTTGCGTCGGCTTCTGCACATAACCGATCGGATGGGCGTAGACGACATCGAAGGGATAGGCTCGCACGTCGGCGGAATTGGCGACCACCCCGTGCAATTCAGGCAGACGCACATTGATGGCGTTGAACTCGTCCCAGGTCAGGCCCTCCTTGATCGGCTGCGGCTCATAGCGCGAACCGCCGCGAACGCGGATGACGGCGCGGCGCGTCCATTCAGCGTCAAGGCCGAGAATGTCACCGACACGCCGCACCGACTCTTCGACATTGGGCGCATCGTTCTGGACGATCGAGACTTGATAGTCTTTGCTGGTTTGCGCAAGCACGGTGCCGAAGCGATCGTAGACGATGCCGCGCGGCGGCGCCACGATGCGCGTGTCGAAGCGATTGTCGTCGGCGGCTTGGGTGTATTCATGGCCAATGGCGTCGGACGCCTGCAATTGCGCCATGCGCGCGAGGATCGTTCCCATGACGCCGACGCCGACGAACGACATCAAGGCCGCGCGGCGCGTGAAGATCACGTTGGCGTCGCGTTTTGGAAGCGTGGAGCCGATTTTTTTCGGGCGCGCCATCTCAACGATGCCCCGGTTGGGGACGCAGAGACGGCCCCGCGCTCATGTAAAGGGGACGTACGAACGGAAACAGCACGGTCGTAATGATTGCTGCTTCGGCATAAGGTTCAACCGAGACGTTGTCGCCTAGTCCCATCGGCGCCAAAAGCCGCGCGATGGCGACGGTCAGAAGCGCTGTGACGGCAAAGCCGCCCCAAAGCGACAAGAGGTTGGGCGCCGACATCACAACGGCTGCAACGCGCCCGATGAGATAAGCGCTAAGATAGAGCGCGGGAAATAATCCGTAAGGGCCCCCCGCCATCTGATCGTGCAGCAATCCGAGCGCCGCGAGAGTAACCGGCGCGCGCCAGCTGCTCTCATCTTCGGCCGCCCATCCGTAAGCCGCCCACAGCACCGCCAGCGGAATGGGCGGCTGCGCAAAAAGGCCGCCAAGCGGCAATGCCGGCAGGACGACGCTGGCGACAGCGACGACAAAACCCCAGGCGCGGAGCTGAGAGCGGCTGGGCGCGCGCACGATCATCTGGGCGTGCCCGTCGCGGGATGGGTATCGGCTACTGCCTGCTGCGGCCCATGCTGGGCGGGCGGCGGAGCTTGCGTCGCGGCTTGCGCAGGGGTTTGCGCGGGGGTTTGCGCTGGGGTTTGTGCTGGGGTTTGCGCTGCGGTTCGCGTCGTAGGCTGAAGCGGCCGCGGCGGCGCTGCGGCGTTCTGGTTTGCAGCCGCACGCGGGCGCACCACTGCGGCGCTCGCCACAAGCGCAGGCGCCGGCGATGAGAGGCTATGACTGATGGCGGCGACGCTCGATGAAGCGTTGAGCGGCGGCGGCGCATTGGCCGATGCCGTCGCTTCCGGCCGAGCGGCGCCGGCGTAGGGAAGGATGCGCACGAAATCGAGCGGGCGTTGGGTGGCCGCGAGCGCGACGTGCCACTGGCCGTCGTTGTCGCGATGGGCGATGCCGACGGGAATGCCGCGGGGATAGAGGCCGCCATCGCCCGAGGTGATCATGCGCTCGCCTTCGCGCAGACTCTGCGCGCCGACGATGAAGTCGAGGCGCGGATTTTGCGACTGGAACGGCGCGGTATAAAGCTCGGGGGGATGTGAAGCTTGGCCCGCAAGCACGGCGCGCACGCGCGAGGCTTCGCCAAGCACCGGAATGCGCGAGTTGTAATCGTCCAGCATCAACACGCGCGAGGTGCGTTGGCCGACGGAAACGACACGCCCGACAAGACCATCCTCGTTGACGGCGATATAGCCTACCTTCACGCCATGCACGGCGCCGGCGTTGGCGACGAGCGTGCGCATGAACGGTCCGCCGCTGTCGAGAACGAGTTGTGCGGCGATGGCGTGCTCGACATCGGCGCCCTCGCCGAAATCGTCGTGCGGCATGCGCAGCAACGCTTCATAGCGCGCGTTGCGTTCGGCTAAACGTTGCGCAAGCTCGCGCCAGCTGCGCAGATCGCGGTTCTCCTGCTCGAGCGCCTGGATGCGGCCGGTTTCGTCCCACATTGCGCCAAGACGGTCGAAGACGCTTTCGCCGGCGCGGAGGGGACCTGTCGCAACGCGCCCGGCGGCGGCGGCCCCGTCATCGCCTGTCTGCATAGCAGCTTGCGCTGGCGGCGACGTGCGGCCCGCGCGCGAGATGACGAGCGCGCTTGCGCCGGCGACCAGCAAAATCGCGATGAGCACGCCTGGCGTGACCCTGCGGGCCGCGCCCGCGCGCCGTACGCTGCTTCTGCGCCTGGCCACTCTCGCTCCGCCTGTTGTTCCGCGCGCCGCTTACACTTCTTCGGTAAGCAGACGGCGGGCTTCGGACGAATTTATCGTGTCGAGCGCGATTCCGCAGCCTTTGACCACACAACGCAGCGGATCATCCGCCACCGAAACGCGTATCGAAATGCGTTCTTGCAGAACCGTATCGAGATTGCGCAGGAGCGCTCCGCCGCCGGTCATCATGAGGCCGTGGTCGTAGATGTCGGCGGCGAGTTCAGGGGGCATTTGCTCGAACGCCTGACGCACGGCGTCGACAATGCGCGTCACCGGCTCTGAGAGCGCATCGGCCACCATGGCTTCGCTGACCGTGAGCTCCTTGGGGACCCCCGAGAGGTTGTCGCGCCCCTTGATCGGCAGCGAGAGCCCTTGGCCCTGCTCGGGCGCCTTCGCGGTGCCGATTTCCTTCTTGATCCGTTCGGCGGTTGAATCGCCGATCATCAGGTTCTCGCGGCGGCGCAGGTATTGGATGATCGCCTCATCCAGCTTGTCGCCGGCCTCGCGCAGCGAGCGCGACCAGACCAGTCCCCCAAGCGAGAGCACCGCGATTTCGGTGGTGCCGCCGCCGATGTCGACGACCATGCACCCCGACGGATCGTCGATCTGAAGGCCCGCGCCAAGCGCGGCCGCCACCGGCTCTTCGATCAGCTTCACGCGGCGCGCGCCCGAAGCTTGCGCGCTTTCGAGAATTGTGCGCCGCTCCACCGGCGTCGCCCCTGTCGGCACGCAGATGACGATCTGCGGCGAGATCAAAGCAGGGCGCGGCAGCACCTTGCGGATAAATTGCTTGATCATCTCTTCGGCGACGTCGAAGTCGGCGATGACCCCGTCGCGCAGCGGACGGATGACTTCCATATTGCGATGGGTCTTGCCGAGCATCGTCTTGGCTTCGGCGCCGACGGCGTAGACAACCTTGCGCCCGCCTTCGTTGACGTAGGCGACCACGGAAGGCTCATCGAGAACGATGCCGCGACCCTTCACATGGATGAGCGTGTTGGCGGTCCCGAGATCGATCGCCAGATCCGGCGCAACGAGACCAAACATATTGCCGAGCATGCCCTTCAAAACCCTCGCCGCCAAAAACCGGGCGAATCGCCCTCTCTGGGCTTAGCGCGCCAAGTTTTAACAATCCCACAGGACGGCTCGCCCAACAGAGCGAATTCGGTTGTCCGAATTAAGGGCGACGGGGCGTGCCACGCGACGCCATTACAGCGCGCGCCTCATGCCGCCGACCGCCCCCGTCGCCGACGCATGAGGACTTGCCGCTATGTTTAACCGGATGCAAGGGCCCGCCCGCTTTTGCCCACGTCATGTGCCCGCCGTGTCGCCGCCGCAATCGTTCCGAAATTGCAACGCAAGGAGTGGGGCAGACGCTTGCTGAGCGGGCCGCGGCGCCCAATTATCAATGCGACGGGCCCGGGGAATTGCTTGATCACAAAAGCATTAAGGTTTCTGGCGGCCGCCTTCGCGTTGGCGCTGGCGAGTTCGGCGGTCGCACAGACGAACGGCGCGAGCGGAGCGTCGAGCAGCATCGACAGCGCCGAGCGCGGCATTGTGCGCGTCGTCGTCATCCTCGACAGCCCCGAAGGGCGCATGCTGTACGGCTCCGGGTCGGGTTTCGTGGTCGCGCCGAATTTGGTGGTGACCGCCGCGCATGTGGTGCAGGCCGCCCGCGAACGCCCCGATTATGGCGTTGCAATCGTTCCGCCGCACGGTTCCGGGCTCTTGCCTGCCCACATCATCAGCTATTCGCCGATGACCGAGCTCGCGCTGCTGGAATTCAACGGCGGCGGAGACGATATGGCCCCGCTGACCATTTCCACGGTCGAGCCGAAGACCGGCGACACTGTCGTCGCGCTCGGGTTCCCGGACGTCGACTACCAAGGAACTACAGGCGCCGACTTGTTGCGTCCCCAGCCGCCGTCGCGGACCTCGGGCGAAGTGGCCTCCTTGCGCGATCGCGCGCCAACCGGCGACCCCATCCCCACGGTAAATCACACCGCGGTCATCTCGTCTGGCTCGTCGGGCGGGCCGCTTGTCGATGAATGCGGACGGGTGATCGGGATCAATTCCTGGCATGTGAGCGGCGCCGATACGCGCGAGACCCGGGGCGTCGCCACCCGCGTCCAGCAATTGTTGCAGTTCTTGGATGCAGCCGGCGTCAGCCCGAGCCTGGCGGAGGACCGCTGCCTTTCCTTCGAGGAACGCGCGTCGGCCGACCGCGCCGCCACAATCAATGCGCTGCAGGCCCAAAACCGCGACCTCGTCGGCAAACTCGAGACCGCCGATCGCCTGACCCGCATCTCGGTCGTGATCCTGATCGGGGGAACGCTGGCGCTATTTGTGGCGGTCTGCGTGCTGGGCGCGGTGCTATTGTCGCGGCGGCGGGGCGCACGCGAGCGCGGGCGCGCGACCGACGTCAGCGGCGCCCCCCAGCCCACCATCGCCGAACCCGAACCCTTCGAACCGAACAAGCGGCGTATGGGCGTGCTCGCCGTGGTCGCGGGGGCCACTATCGCTGCTGTTCTCATTGTCGCCGCCGGCGTCACCCTGTTGCGCACCCACCCTGCGCCGCCGCGCGACACAGCCGGGCCCTTCGTCGGTTCGGTATCGTGCACCCTCGACCGCACCGCGAGCCAAGGCGCTGTCGGGGCAGCCGACGTAAGCTTCACCGTCTCGGGCCAGATGTTCGTCAACGACCGCACGCTTTTAGCCCCCGCCGCGGCCGGGGTCTTCCAGCGCGCCCTGCGTTCGGACGAGACCAATTGGCTCGGACTCCC
>JACXTT010009404.1_pt1 | contig 13353 bp, 11 predicted proteins | sample 9270951 | NCBI WGS metagenome assembly JACXTT01 (sample SAMN15532306, study PRJNA645909) | rock metagenome | isolation source: weathered quartz diorite | place: Puerto Rico | collected 2017-06-21
GGCCGGTGTCCGAACGGTTTGCGGCACGTCGCGTCTTCCCAGCCCGGAAATTCTGGCGTCTGCGGATGTTCTCGGCGTGGAAAACACTTTTCGCCTCGGAGGCGCGCAGGCGATTGCGGCCATGGCCTTCGGCACGGCTACCCTTCCACGCGTGGACCGGATCGTCGGGCCGGGAAATATCTACGTCGCCGCTGCAAAGAAGCTGCTGTCTGGCGAAGTCGGAATCGATTTCGTGGCGGGCCCGACCGAAATCGTGATCATTGCCGACGAGGCCGATCCTCGCCATGTCGCGGCCGACCTGCTGGCGCAGGCCGAGCACGATGTAGAAGCCTCCGCGATTCTGTTGACGACCTCGAAGAAGCTCGCCGAGCAGGTGGTGCTCGAAGCCGGCCGGCAATTGCAGAGTCTGCCGACCGCTGCGGTGGCGTGCGAGGCGATCCGCAACAATAGCGCAGTGATTCTGTGTCCGTCGATGGATTCGGCGCTAGAGGCGTCAAATCAGCTTGCACCCGAACATCTGGCGATCTATGACGAGAGCCTGCTAACTAGGATTCAACACGCTGGCAGCGTGTTTCTGGGCGCCCACAGTCCGGAGGCCGCGGGCGATTATGCGTCGGGTCCGAATCACGTTCTTCCGACATCGGGTGCAGCACGCATTCGCGGTGGACTGTCGCCGGCCGATTTCGTCAAGGTAATTTCGGTGCAGGAGTTGTCGGCGGAGGGTTTGGCGAAGCTCGCGCCCGCGATTACGACACTGGCCCGCGCCGAGGGTTTGGAAGCGCACGCGCGGTCGGTGGAGGTGCGGCTTGGCAACTAGGAAGATCGATCTGCCGCCGGGCGTGTTGCAGCCGCGAGAAGCAGTGCTTCAGATGTCGCCCTATTCTCCGCCGACCGGCGGCCGCGCCGGCAAACTGCGGCTCGACTTCAACGAGAACACCGTGGGCGCGTCACCGAAGGTGATCGAGTATCTGCGCGAGCAGCTCAGTGAGTCAGCCCTGGCAGTTTATCCGGAGTACGGCGCGATCAAGGAAGAGCTGGGCGTTTTTTTTGGCGTCGAGCCGGATGACTTCATCCTGACCAACGGTACCGACGAAGCGATTCAGGTTTTGATTAACACTTACGTGGATGACGGCGACGAAGTGCTGCTGTTGCGGCCCTCCTACGCGATGTATCGTTTCTACGCGCAAGTAGCGGCGGCCAGCATACGGGAGATTCCCTATCGCCAACAGAAGCTGGCGTTTCCATTGGAAGAACTGATCGAGTCCATTCGCCCGTCTACGCGAGCAGTCCTGATCGCGAATCCGAATAATCCTACTGGCACCGGGACGTCGCGCGCCGGCATCGAGAGAATCCTCGAACGCGCCACTAGCGCGGCAGTTCTGATTGACGAAGCCTATTTCGAATTCTGCGGAGTGACGGCGCTGCCGCTGCTCAACGACTATCCGAACCTGTTCGTGAGCCGCACGTTTTCGAAAGTCTATGGTATGGCGGCGATGCGGCTGGGCTGCCTGTTTTCGCAGTCGGGCAATGTCGATTTTCTGCATAAAGCGCAATCGCCATACAGCGTGAATACGGTCGCGACGCTGGCCGCTCACGCGGCGATGCAAGACAGGACTTACATCGAGAAATATGTGACCGAAGTCTTGGCCGCTCGCGAGCTGCTCTATGTGGGTCTTGAAAAACTTGACATCAAGTATTACGAGAGCAAGGCGAACTTTGTTTTGTTCGAAGCGGGCGAGCGCGCGATCCCGGTTCGTGACGAGCTCCGGCATCGAGGCGTTCTGGTCCGCGACCGAAGTTACGAGATTCCCGGCTGTGTCCGAGTGACCGTTGGAACGCGCGATCAAATCCGGCGATTCCTGGAGGAATTGGAGCAGATTTGGTGATGGCGAAGGTGCAGGTGCTGGTGTTCGACATGGACGGTGTACTGGTTGACGTGACCGATTCGTATCGCGAAACGATCGTTCGCACCGTCGAGCATTTCACCGGGAAGACGATTACTCGCGACGCGATTCAGAACTACAAGAACCAGGGCGGCTGGAACAACGATTGGGCTCTATCGCAGAAAATCTGTCGCGACTTGGGCGTCGATGTTCCGTATTCGAAAGTCGTCGACTATTTCAATTGGTTGTTTCTGGAGCAAGGGCTGATTCATCGCGAGCGTTGGATTCCTCGCGCCGGACTTCTGGACCGGTTGGATGAAAAATTCGAGCTAGCGATCTTTACCGGCCGCACTACCGAGGAGGCCGAGATCACGTTGCGGCGCGAGGGTCTGCGAGAGCGATTTCTGCTGGTGACGGCGAACGATGTCGAGCGAGAGAAGCCCGCGCCCGATGGGTTGCTGAAGATTGCCGCGATGAGACCGCCGGGGAAGCTGCTGTACGTCGGCGACACCGTGGACGATGCGCGTTGCGCACGTGCCGCGCAAGTGCCGTTCATTGGAATTGCCTCACCCCAAAGTCCGCGGCGCGAGGAATTGCTCGACCTTTTTCAAAGTGAAGGCGCGATCCAGGTGCTCGGAGATATCAATGAGATCGGCTAGCATCGAGCGCAACACAAAGGAGACGAAGATTCACGGATCGCTGCGGCTGGACGGGCGAGGCCGCTACGATGTTTCGACGGGCATCCGGTTTCTCGATCACATGCTGGAGTTATTCTCCAAGCACGGCGGCTTCGATCTGAAGTTGAAGGCCACAGGCGATCTGGACGTCGATCAGCATCACACCGTCGAAGACACGGGCATCGTCCTTGGCCAGTTGATCGCTAAGGCGCTAGGAGATCGCAAAGGGATCAATCGCGCAGGCTATTTCGTAATGCCGATGGATGAAACGCTGGCCGTAGTTGCACTCGATCTCAGCGGACGGCCGGCGCTGGTTTACGACGATAAGGTCAAAGTCCCGTTGGTGGGCGATCTGCAAACGGAGTTGGTGGAGGATTTCTTCGGCGGGTTTGTCAATCACGCCGGCGCCAATGTGCACGCGAAGGTCTTATACGGACGATCGAATCATCATAAGATCGAGGCCATTTTCAAATGTTTCGCGCGGGCTCTCCGGTTCGCATGCTCGAAAGATGCGCGCCTCAAAGACCAGCTCCCGTCCACGAAGGGCTTGCTATGATCACCATTCTCGATTACGGAGCGGGCAATCTTCGGTCGGTTCAGAACACGCTTGCCGAAATCGGGGCGGAGTACAAGTTGGTCCACGATGCTGAGCGACTGCGCCACGCGACGAAAATCATTCTACCGGGTGTCGGTCATTTTGGACAAATGATGCGGGCGCTTGATCGTATGCGGGTTCGAGAGGCGCTGCTCGAGCGAATCCAGGCGGGCGTGCCGTTCTTCGGGATCTGCCTCGGACTGCAGGCGCTGTTTCAATCGAGCGAAGAAGCACCCGAGGAGCACGGGCTCGGACTATACGACGGCACGATCCTGCGCTTTCCGGCAGTGTCGAAAGTTCCGCACATGGGTTGGAACGAGATCGAGCCGCGACCTGGTTCCAGGCTGCTCATGGGCCTTGCGTCGCGGCCCTATCTTTACTTCGCGCACAGCTATTACGTTCCGGTGACAGAAGCAGCGGCTGCGATTTGCGGGTACACGGCCGAATATACGGCGGTGCTGGAATGCCAGAACGTCTACGGGGTCCAGTTCCATCCGGAGAAGTCAGGTCCGCTTGGTGTTCGGATTGTGCGGAATTTCGTCGAGTTGTAACTGATGCTGGCCAAGAGAATCATTCCGTGCCTGGACGTAACCGGCGGGCGTGTCGTCAAGGGCGTGAACTTTGTCGGGCTGCGCGACGCGGGCGATCCGGTGGAATTGGCTGCGCGCTACAACGATCAAGGCGCCGATGAGCTGGTGTTTCTTGATATCACGGCGTCGAGCGACGCGCGCGAGATCATGGCCGATGTCGTGGCTCGCACGGCACGAAAGGTGTTCATACCGCTGACGGTCGGCGGGGGCATTCGATCGGTTGCCGATGCGCGGAAGATCCTTATGTCGGGCGCCGACAAGGTGAGTGTGAATACAGCTGCGGTTCGTAGGCCGAAGCTCATTACCGAACTGAGCGAGGAGTTCGGCGCTCAAGCGGTGGTTCTGGCGATCGATGCCAGGAGAAATACAGAAGGCACCTGGAACGTCTTCACGCGCGGCGGGCGCGACGATGAAGGTATCAACGCGGTCGAGTGGGCGCTCGAAGGTGAGATGTTGGGCGCGGGTGAGATTCTGCTGACGTCGATGGACACCGACGGCGTACAGCGTGGTTTCGACTGCGCGCTGACGCACGCGGTTTCGCACACGGCCCACATTCCAGTGATCGCTTCGGGCGGGGCCGGGAAGCCGGAAGATTTCGAGCGGGTTCTCACCGAAGGCGCGGCGGACGCGGCGCTCGCTGCATCGATCTTCCATTACGGCGCTTACACAGTGGGCGGCCTCAAAGCGTTCCTGCAGCAGCGCAACGTGCCGGTGAGGCCGGCGTTGTGATCATTCCTTGCATTGATCTGATGGGCGGCAAGGTTGTCCAGTTGGTGCAGGGGCGGGAGAAAGCGCTGGAAGGTGGCACGCCGCTCGAAATGCTCGCGCGATTCGCGGCCTTTCCACAAATTCAGGTGATCGATCTCAATGCCGCGATGGGCCGAGGCTCGAACGACGACCTGGTCGAGTTGCTGGCATCTCGCGCAGTGGCTCGAGTGGGCGGCGGCGTACGCTCGGCAGAGCGTGCGCGCGGGTTGATCGAGCAGGGGGCTTATCGCGTGATCGTCGGGACGGCTGCGTTCGACAAACCGCGGCTCGAAGAAATCGCTGACGCGGTAACGCCTGAGCGGCTCATCATCGCACTGGATTCGAGAGACGGTAAAGTGGTCGTCAAAGGCTGGCAGGAAGCGACCGATTTTACGGCCGAAGAAATGATCTCGCATCTGGAGCCGTACTGTTCGGGTTTTCTTTGTACGTACGTCGACAAGGAAGGCATGATGCAGGGGACGGACCTCGATTGGTTTCGCCGCTTGCGGGCTGTGACCAAGCACGAACTAACGGCCGCCGGCGGGATCACAACGGTGGAAGAGATCGCCGAGTTGCAGAAGCTTGGAATTCACGCCGCGGTCGGAATGGCGATTTATACGGGCCGGCTCAATCTCAGGGAGCTAGCTCGCTTGGGTCGTTGATCCAATAGTCCGGTTCCCAACGCGCGAGATCTTCGCGACGGCCATAACCCCAAAGCACGGCGCAAGTCTTCACACCGGCGCGACGGCCGGCTTCCATGTCGGCGGCCGAATCGCCGACCAGCAGGCAATCGCCGGGCGAACGGCCCAGCACTTCCAACGAAGCGAAGATCACATTCGGCTCAGGCTTGGCGGGGAAACCGTCGGTGCCCTGTACGTGATCGAAGTACGGCAAGAGGCCGAACATTTCGAGAACTGCTCGCGTGGTGGGCGTGCCCTTGGTGGTCGCGGTCGATTTCTTGCCAGGCAACGCTGCCAGCGCTTCTGCGACGCCCGGATACGCGCGCGTAAAGCTGTGGTTTCTTCCAAGATAGATTCGGCGATAGTCGGCGATCATCTGATCAATCTGCTCGCGCGTAATTTCGGGCAGCAGGTCCTGGAACAGATCGATCAAATGGCGGCCGATGTAGCGGCGCAGGAAATCGTCGCTGACGCTGTTCTGCCGAGTGGTTTGGAGCACAGATTGAATCGCGCCACAGATGTCGGTGGCGGAGTCGACGAGGGTGCCGTCGACGTCAAAAAGATAAACCTGGAACGGTGGCACAGACATTCTGGCAGTGTTGGACAGTCACCTCTGTCCACAACAGCATTGTTGCAAGCTTGAAGCGCAGTGTCCTGGGGACAGAGGTAACTGTCCCAATATCAGGCTGGTTGGGGACGTTCGCCGCCCAGCAGACCGGGGAGCGGCTTGCCGCCTTCCGGCCGTATCACCTGCTGCTTTTCGCCGCCATCAGGAGGCGACTGTCTCCCTCCGTCAGTGACGGCCGGCAGAGTCTCGCCGTCGATGAGCATCTTTACCTCTGCTCCATCCAAAACCTCGCGTTCGAGCAGAGCCTCCGCGATTCGCGCCAGGGCATCGGATCTTTCCTCGATGATCTTGCGCGCGGTGGCGTAACCCGCATCAACCAGCTTTCGAACCTGCTCGTCGATCTTGATGGCGGTCGCTTCACTGTAGTCGCGATGCTGCGCGATTTCGCGGCCCAGGAAGATCTGCTCTTCCTTCTTGCCGAAGCTCATGGGACCGAGCTCGCTCATGCCCCACTCACAAACCATCTTGCGCGCCATGTCGGTGGCGCGTTCAATGTCGTTGCCGGCACCGGTGGTTATGTGGTGCATGAAGATTTCTTCGGCGATGCGGCCGGCCATCATAATCGCCAGTTGCGCCTCGAGATAGCCCTTGTTGTAACAGTGTTTGTCGTCGAGAGGCAGTTGCATCGTGACGCCCAACGCCATGCCGCGCGGAATGATGGTGACTTTGTGCAGCGGATCGGCGCCCGGAATCATGGCGGCAACCAGCGCGTGGCCGGCTTCGTGATAAGCGGTGTTGCGCTTTTCGTCGTCGCTAATGATGAGCGATTTGCGTTCGACGCCCATCATGACCTTGTCTTTCGCCAGCTCGAAATCGAACTGGGTGACGACCTTACGGTTTTGACGCGCGGCCACGAGCGCAGCTTCGTTGACCAGGTTCGCCAAGTCGGCGCCCGCAAAACCCGGCGTGCCGCGCGCAACTACTGAAAGGTCCACGTCGTCGGACAACGGCGTTTTCTTGGTATGGACCCGGAGGATCATTTCGCGGCCCTTGACGTCCGGCCGACCCACGACCACGCGCCGGTCGAAACGGCCGGGACGAAGCAGCGCAGGATCGAGAACATCCGGACGATTGGTGGCAGCCACCAGGATCACACCTTCGTTCGATTCGAATCCATCCATCTCCACCAGCAACTGGTTGAGCGTCTGTTCGCGTTCATCGTGTCCACCACCGAGACCAGCGCCGCGATGACGGCCGACGGCGTCGATTTCATCGATGAAGATGATACACGGCGCGTTCTTCTTGCCGGTTTCAAACAGATCGCGAACGCGGCTGGCGCCGACACCTACGAACATTTCGACGAAATCCGAACCTGAGATCGAGAAGAACGGGACGTTCGCTTCCCCGGCGATCGCGCGCGCGAGCAGCGTCTTGCCGGTACCGGGAGGTCCGATTAACAGAACGCCTTTCGGAATACGGCCGCCCAATTTCTGGAATTTTTGCGGTTCCCGTAGAAATTCGATGATTTCCTGGAGTTCTTCTTTCGCTTCCTCGACGCCAGCGACATCCTTGAAGGTCACTTTCTTTTGCTGTGAGGAATGCAATCGCGCGCGGCTCTTGCCAAAACTCAGCGCTTTATTCCCACCGCTCTGCATTTGACGCATCATGAAGATCCAGAACGCGAGCACGAGAACAAACGGGATCGCATTTACAAGAATGTTGACCCAGCCGCTTCCGGTCTCCTTGTTGTAATGAATATCGACGCCCTTTTGCAGCATGGCGTCGTCGAGAGCCTGATGATTCGTCGGAATGACGGCCCGGAGCTCCTGGTTGTCATCCTTATAATTGCCGTGGAGGTCGTTGCCGGTGATGGTGACGGTTTTGATCTTGCCTGCGTTCACGTCGTTCATCAGGGCGGTGTATGAGAGCTGGACGTCTTGCCGCGACTTGGTGTTGTGAACCACGGTCCAGAACAGGACCACCACCATGATGATGACGACCCAGAAAACCGCGGTCTTGATGTTCGAATTATTCATGCCATCTCCCTGCTCAGGCGATCGAGCGATCCCCTAATGTTTTGGACGTTACACAGAGTCCAATCGATTCCCGGATTCCGAAGAAACTCCCACTTGGAAGATCCGTCACTTCGAGTAGCCAGGAGCGAACTCGGCCGCCGCGCCAAAGCGCTTTGCCCAAACGATGATTTCATTATAAGTAATAATCGGCCAGGCCGATCGATCCCACGAGGGGACTCGAGCCTCCTGGAACAAGTACTTGATCTTTTGTTTGTGTGGTTTCCCAAGAGGTTGGTACTGGTCACCGGGTCTCCAGTTCCGCACTTCCAGACCGGGGAGGATGCCCTCGGGCAAGCGGAAACGCCCCCAGTCCAATTCATCCACTAATGTACCACAGGGCCGGGCGGATTCTGCTTTCTCCAGCACCTGCAACGTGATACGAGTAAGACCGTCGGGAAGTTCCACGGTAGCTGGCGGCTGAACAGGAAATGAAAAAACGAAGCCAGAGTCTGGGACGGACGGGTTGGGGGCCAGCCTGATCCACTCGAAGGATCGCAGGACGTCGACCCCGGGGAGCTGCACGCGGTCGTGACCGTCGGGGGAAGCGGCCATTTCGAGGATGCGTTCGATGTGGGCGAATTCGATCTGACGAAGGTCGCCTTTGGCGAGTTGGATGGCCCGGCGGATGAGCCGGCGAGCAAGTGCTCGCGGCAGGAGCGTGAGCTGGGATGTTGGGATGACCTGTGGTTTGTTACAGGCGGCGAGTAACTTGCTGGCAGATAGCACCGTTTCCCAATACGACTCCTCGTCCTGGGCCAAGGCGGCGAACTGGGCTAGGGTTTCATCCAGGCGAGGATTGACGTTTTCCCGGAGCAACGGCAGGATCTCATGGCGCATACGGTTGCGAGCATAGGAACGGTCCTGATTAGTGGCGTCCTCGCGCCATTCGATATTTTGCTTGCGTAGCCAGCATTCGATTTCGGCGCGATCCAGTTCGAGGAGCGGGCGCACCAGGCCGTCGCTGGTGACGGGACGGATTGCTGAGAGGCCGGTGAGGCCCGCGCCGCGCAAGAGACGAAAGAGAACCGTTTCGGCTTGATCGGAGCGGGTGTGGCCGGTGGCGATGCGGTCGACTGCCCCAGCTGATAGCAGTCCGGCGTAAAAGGATTGCCGGACATTGCGCGCGGCCTGTTCGAGGTTATCGTCGATCGCGGGAGTGTCGGCCTGGTGGAAGTGGAAGGGGAGCTGGAGCCGCCAGGCGAGATTCTTCACGAAGGAGGCGTCGGCGCGCGAATCCTCGCCACGGATTCCATGTTCAATGTGAACGATGCTTAGTTGTAAATTCCAGCGCGGCGCGAGCTCTCGCAGGGCTTCGAGAAGGAAGATGGAATCCGCGCCGCCTGAAACCGCTACTCCGACGCGAGCCGAGGGGGGGAACATGCTTTGTCGCGTGATGAATCCGGCGATGCGATCGAGCATTTCGTCCGGCGGCATTCCGTCCGAATGATACGATGCGCGCGGCGAGGATGCAACAGAACGTTATATCCCGAGGAAATCGTCTGCGCGGACCCGAATACACGCGGGACCAGAACCTGGTCAGGCTGAGGCAACGGGCGTTGGCGATCCCTTGCTGTGCGTGAGTTCGCACTTGGCATCGAAGCGCTGGAGCGATTCGTGCGCTCAGAACCGCTCCGCCGCGTTCACGAATGCGTGTTCGGCGTCCTAGCTTTAGAGAGCGAGCCGGTGGACCCGCGGTTGTGACGACTTGTTTACTTGCCGTCGACTGAAAACGCCAGCAGCACGTTGCCCGGCAGGCCGCCCCAAGCGCCGTAACCGGAATCGAGATACAGCATGCCGCCGGAGACGATAGGTCCTGGCCCATCCATCGAGCCGCCTTTTGCCGCGACGCCATTCACGGTTGTGAAGTCGTGCGCCGTGTCGTAATCCCAGATCACGGAGCCGTCCTTGGTTGAGTAGGCTCGCAAATGTCCGTCGACTGAACCCGAGAAGACGACTCCTGGGATTGCGGTGATAGCGGCCGATTGCGCAGGGCTGCAATTGGGGCGCTCGGCGCAGAGGGGCGGGGCCGCGGACCAGACCTTCTTTCCCGTCGCGACGTCGAGCGCGAATACACCGCCTCCGACATTAGGATCAACCATCAGCTTTCCTCCTGCACCGAATGACATGGTCTTGAATGCGATGTCGGAGAGCGCCACGTACATATTCTTGCCGTCGGAAGCTGAGCCCCACTGAATTCCGCCGAGCGCGCCGCCGCGTCCGACGCGAGTCTGCCACAGAACTTCGCCATTCTTGTCGGGATCGAGCCCGTGTGCGATGCCCGATTTTTGGCTCACGAGCAGGACGCGTTTGCCGTTTGCGAGTTTCACCAGAATCGGCGAGGCTCCGATGTCGACGTCGGGCCCGGCTTTTTCGGGACAGCTTGCCTTGGACGGACCGATGCACGCCATGTTGAATACATCGGCTTCGGTGAGCTGCTTCGACCAAAGAATCTTGCCGGTCGCGAGATCAAACGCCAGAACGGCGTCGCTTGTTTTCGTTCCGGGATCGGAGAAGTTGTCGCCCGTGCCGGCATAGATGACCTTGCGCTCAGGATCGATGGTTGGCGCGGACCAGATGCTCGCGCCCGACGGCCCCCACATCTTCGTTCCCGTGGCGCTGGTGCTGACAACGTGCGGCTCTTCGGCAATCGTGTAGGTCTTCCAGATCTGTTTACCGGTCGCTGCATCGAGCGCCACGAGCGCGCCGCGTCCCGAACAGCATTCGTAGCGCGGATTCATGGCTGGGCCTTCCTCGGCAGCAGTCAACGGCACGTATAGTCGGCCTTCGTAGAATTGCGGAGCACCTACGACTTTGGAGTGCGGGTGCTCGTCGAGATGCACTTTCCAGAGCAGTTCACCGCTCGCGGCGTCGAGCGCGTAGGTGTTGGCGCGCTGATCTGCGAAGAACGCGACCGCACGAGTACGACCGCCGTTAACGGTCGCGACGCTGATGGCAGTTCTTACCGGTGTTTCCGCCTGGAACGACCAATATTGACATCCTGACTTCGCGTCGAGCGAATAGACATTGCGATTTGCGCTCGGGACAAAGATGCGTCCACCAACGATGATGGGCTGGCCGTAAGCGACGAAGGTATTGGGGAAGGCGAACGCCCATTTCAGTTTCAATCGCGGCACTTGGGCTGCGGTCAGGCCGGCGCGGTCCGCGGATTGGAAGCGCGAATTGGCGAGGTCGGCGCCCCAGCCGTTCCAGTCGAGAGCCGTCGCCGTGACGGAGCCTTTCGGATCGGCGCACATGCCAGTCGCTTGGGCTGCTGGTGAGCCGACAGTCTTCGCCGTCAGAAATTCCGCTACTGTTCGTTTCTCGGCGGTGCTGAGAGTTGCGCCTTGATCTTTCATGAGGCCGGTCTCGAGCGATCGGACGATGTTTTCCGTGGACATTTGGCGGAGGGCCGCAGGCGCGGGGGCACGTGTCTGTCCGGAAACGTCGTGGCAGGCGGCGCAATGATCCTTGTAGAGCGCTGCACCGTCGGGATCGGCAGCGAAGGCGAGCGACACAGCGCCAAGTAGAACGGCAACGCGGTTCATATTTGTGTATCGTAGCGAAAAACCCGGGGGAAACCGGGGGGAACCGGGGACAGTACACTCAATCCCCAATTTTCAGGATGCGTAGGTACGACAGACGACTCGCAGGATACGGCCGAAATCGGGGATTGAGTGTACTGTCCCCGGATTTTGATAGAATTTGCAGTCATGCGGATTCTAACCTCGCTATGCCTGTCTCTAGCGATCAGCTTCAGCGCCGCGCTGCCCACAGTAGCCCCAGAGCAAGGCGGTGTCTCACGCGAACGCCTGAACCGGATCAACACTATGATGCGCGATCACATCCAAGCGGGGCATCTCGCCGGGGCCTCCGGTTTGCTGGCGCGCAACGGCAAGGTCGTGTTCAAGGAGACCTGGGGCGACTACAAGCCCGAGACCATCGTGCGCATGTACTCGATGACGAAGGCCGTCACTGGCGTAGCGGCGATGATTCTTTACGAAGAGGGCCGGTTTTCGCTCACCGATCCGCTGTCGAAGTATCTGCCCGAGTTCGCGAACATGCGGGTCGCGCACGAGGCCACCGATGCGACGGGTAAACGGATCTTCTACACGGTACCCGTGGAGCACCCGATTACGGTTCGCGACCTGTTCCGGCACACTACCGGCCTGGACTACGCAGGACCGAAGGATGAAGGTGGCGAGCCCGCGTACAAAAAGCTGGGCATAATGGGAGGCGCTCCACTGGTATCTTTCGATCTCGCCGAGGCAGTAAAACGAATGGCCACCGCTCCGTTGAACGACGAGCCTGGCACGAAGTTCCGCTACGGGTACTCGATCGATGTCCTCGGCCGGCTGGTCGAAGTCGTCTCCGGCACGACGCTGGACAAGTTCTTCGACGAGCGAATTTTCCGGCCGCTCGAAATGAAAGACACCGCTTTCTACGTGCCCGAGGAAAAATGGAATCGCCTCGCGACGCTTTACCGGCCGAAGGAAGGCGGCGGCATCGAGCGATTCACCGGTTCGGCGCAGGAGAGCTACAAAAAGAAGCCGGCGCTGTTGTTGGGCGGCGCCGGGCTGGTTTCGACACTTGACGATTACGCACGCTTCTGCCAGATGTTGCTGAACGACGGACAACTCGATGGCGCGCGGATTCTCAGCCGCAAGTCGGTGGAGTTGATGCGCAGTGATCATCTCGGGAATCTGGGGCGCGCCGGTTTACTCACAGAAGGCGAGGGATTCGGACTGACCTTTGCAGTGAATCTCGGCCCGGGTAAGTCGTCGACCGTCGGATCGCAGGGCGAGTATCGTTGGGGCGGCGCGGCGGGAACGAGTTTCTGGATCGATCCCAAAGAGCATCTCATCGGCGTGTTCTTGATCCAGGTTTTGCCCCCGACGAATATCCCGGCTGGCGAGCAATTCAAACGCCTGGCCTATTTTTCCCTGGTCGAATAAATGAAACATACGATTTTTTTTGTTGCTCTGTCGGTTGCCGCGGCGTACGCTGCCGGGCGGGATGGCGAGACTCTGTATAAGGAACGATGCGCGATGTGTCACGACGGAAAAGCCCAACCGCGCACGCCGACTCGAGAGGAGATCGCCGGCCGCACGCCCGAATTCATTTACCGGGCGATGTTCGAAGGCGCGATGATGGCGCAGTCGGCTGGAATCAGCGCGGAAGAAGGCCGGGCGATCGCGCGGTACGTCACCGCGAAGGAGTTCAGCACAGCGCCAGTGTCCACGGCCGGGCGATGCACAAATACCGCGGGTCCGATCCGAGTCACGGATGCAAGCTGGAACGGCTGGGGCAATGATCTCGCCAACACGCGCTATCAAGGGAAGCCTGGCCTGACCGCGGCCGATGTGCCGAAATTGAAATTGAAATGGGCATTTGGTTTCGCGGGTGAGACGGTTCGCTCGGCCCAGCCTACGGTCGTTGGCGATCGAGTATTCATCGGGAGTTCGAGCGGGACTATTTATTCGCTCGACTCGGCGACTGGATGCGTCTATTGGAGCTACGAAAGCGGCGCCAACATGCGCG
>JACXTT010009405.1_pt1 | contig 13353 bp, 10 predicted proteins | sample 9270951 | NCBI WGS metagenome assembly JACXTT01 (sample SAMN15532306, study PRJNA645909) | rock metagenome | isolation source: weathered quartz diorite | place: Puerto Rico | collected 2017-06-21
GTTTGGACCAGCCGGTCCGCCTGATCGCGTAAACGTGCAACCTGGTCGAAACCGACTTTGAACACGGTTTGAATATAATTCTTGCGCAGCGCGTCGGGAGCCGCTTCGGCTTTGCCGCCGGTCAACCGCTCGAGTCCGATCGTCAGGAAATCCCGCATTTCTTCAAGCGCCGGGCGAATGCCTTCCAGTTCGCCAAGATTGACGAGATTGGCCGACAGGATGCGATTTCCCAGAGCCGTCAATTCCTGCCCAAAACGGTCCGATTCTGCCGGATCGGTGATCTGTTCGAACGCCTTCATCAGAAACGCGCCACCGAGCAACGAATCCGCGAACACAGCCGGAAGATTTCCAGGATTTTCCTCGCCCGGAATTTCTTCGGTTGGGTGTTCACGGTCTGCCGGAGCATCGTCCTTACCGACTCCGCTGGTCGCATAAATCGAAATAGCATCGTAATAATCGACGAAACCGTGGGCCTCGAGCCTGCGATTCTTATTCTCATAAGCCGTTTCTTCCAGCTCGATCCGAGTCGTGTACCGGACCTTTGTGAGAATTTGCGTTCCGAGGTTGGGGTGGTACTTGAAAAGAGCATCGAGAATGAGCATGCCTACCGTTGTTGCTTCGCCTTGCTCGAAGGGTTCTACTCCAAATCGATTATCGGGAGTGAAGATCAGCTGTGTACCCGAGGGAGGATCGTCACGGTCGATTTCGTAAACGTGAATCAGGTCTTTCAAAAATAAGGCCACAACCGTGTCGTCGATCCCGGAAATTGCCTTCATCGTTTCTTCCGGACCTGCCTGAATAAATGCAGCCATCCATTCCATGAAGGGCTTTCGCACGAACGTGTCTTTGCGCCAGCAATCCAGATCGATAAACCCACGCACTTGTTTACCGGAAAGAAGCGGCAGCAGATCGAAACTATAGCCCACCACGACATTTTTGATCGTAAAAAATACTTCCTCGAAAGACGCCGTCTTGACCACGTGCTGGGCGTCGGACCGTGCCAAGAATTCGTCGAGCTGGTCCTTGTCTTCAACACGCAGCGAGGAGCCGACCAGGGGGCTGAGCATCTCATTCGACATATGACAGAATTATAGGCATGTCGCTCGAAGGACGGATTATCGAATTCCTCGATGCGGAACAACTGCGTGTTGCCTACGTCAGAAAGCAGGAACGCGACCGGTTGCATTTAATCGATCCGCGCGGGCGCAATCTCACGGTCAGCGGAGATCGTGTCGTGGTCATACACCGCTCCGTAACCGAGGGAGACTTCCCCGCCGTCGCGCGTCAAATTTCAGAGAAAATTGCGGCCCGCCAGTCGGAAGTCGACGTGGAACTGCTTTGGCAGGCGCTCGGAGGTAAACAACGCGAAATGGAAACAGCCGAATTGGCTGAACTGTTTTTCGCGGAAACCACGCCGGAAACCGCTTCCGCCGTCTTTCGTGCCCTATCGGAAGACAATCTCTTCTTCAAACGAAAGGGAGCACAATTTCTCCCCCGCAGCGACGAACAAATCTCGGCTGAAATCACGCGACGGCAGCGGCAGCGCCAGCGAGAAGATTTCCGCGACCATGCCGTGAAAATCATCGAGCAGCTTTCAAGGGGGAACCCCGACATTCCGCAGGATGCTGCCGTCGTCATCGACCGCATCCAGAACTGGCTTCGATACCGGACCGGCGATGAAATCGGCCTCATTCTGGAAGAAACTGTCGGTGCCGGGAAAGCACGCGATATCGCCTATGACATTCTGCTTCGAGCCGGCCGCGTCGATCCCTCAGCGGACCGATTTCTCGTCGTGGCCGGAATCGATCCCAAATTCTCGGCTCAAGTCATCGAAGCAGCCTCCCACCTTTCTCCCTATAACCATGTTGAATCGCGGCTTAACTTCCAGGACGCCGCGGCGTTTACGATCGATGACGAAGATACGCGCGAGGTTGATGATGCCCTAACGGTCCATAAGGAAGGAAACGAGACTGTCGTCGGCATTCACATTGCCGATGTTTCAGCCTTTGTGGAGAAGGGAGATATCCTCGACGCCGAAGCGGCCCGCCGGTCTTCTACTATTTATTTGCCGTCCATCAGTGTTCGAATGTTTCCGGAGCGGTTATCGACAGATCTCGCCAGCTTGCGCGCTGGCGTACCACGGCCAGCATTCACCATTGAGGTCCGGTTCGATTCCGAGGGGAATCGCATCGGGGACCGCATTGCGCTATCTACCATCAAAGTGGCCAGACGCCTTTCCTACGATGAGGCGGATCAAGCGATTGAATCGGACGAATCTCTCCAGGCGCTGGTCCGCATCGCCAAGGAATTGCATGATTCCCGTTCAAAAAGGGGAGCAATCACATTCCGCCGGCCGGAACTGAAAATACGAATCCAAAACGAGGAAGTCAACGTCGCGAAGATCAATCCGAACTCCCCTTCGCGATTTCTCGTAAGCGAAATGATGATTCTTGCAAACGGCCTCGCCGCCGATTTTGCGTCGGTAAACAACCTTCCGGTCATCTACCGGACGCAAGAACCTCGCGAAGCCCTTGCTGTCGAAGACTCTCCTGTTGTCGAGGCAGTTGCGTTCGAGCGGCTGCGAAAGACCTTCAAACGTTCAAGGCTGTCGCTCACGCCGGGTCTGCACTCCGGGCTTGGGCTGAATGCCTACACGCAGGCATCCTCCCCTATTCGCCGGTATGCCGACCTGGTTACGCAACGCCAATTCACTGCCATGCTTCGTGGCCTGCCCGTGCCTTACGGACGAGAAGAACTCCTCCAAATCCTGGCTACGGCTGAAGCCGCTGAGCAGGAGATTCGTGCTATCGAAGACAAGTCGACGAACTATTGGTTATTGAAATATCTGGAGAAACACAAGAGGGACGAATCGCTCTCGGCAGTAGTTCTGGACCAAAAAGGCAATATGGAACTGGAAGATTACTATCTGCGGTCGAAAGTCTCAGGAGCGACGAAAGTGCAGCCGGGCGAAACGATTCACGTCCGAATCGAAGCGATCGATCCTGCAAAAGGGGATGTGCGATTCCGGATTCAATGAACCCAATCGACAATTTCGACTACAACGTTGGATGCGATGATTTCTTTTTATACGAGCTTGGCCGGCTCATTGAGGAAGAACGCGCATCTCTGGAAGACGAAGAATTCCGCCGTTTGATCGACGCAGGCGTTCACGAACATATTGAAAGACGACTGGATATTCGGACGGAGATGGCAGCTCGATTCCGGCAATTGCAGCGCTCACCGGATAGGACGTTACGGCTGATCGAAGATATCGAAGCGCCTTTACGCGAGATTCCTCTCATCGTTCAGAGTTACACGAAGTATCTCCTAACGAAACTCGAGCAATGTGCAGGGGAAAAACCCGACGAAAAAGTCGAAGCAGCCGCAGATCTCTTGCTCGAATGGCCTGAAGACCGCGCCACAATCGAAACGGCTCTCGCCACTCTTGGTTCAATTCGGTCCGCCGTAAGCGCACGCGTCCTCGCGCATGTCATTTCCGAGCCGCTGGTGGAAGAAGATCTTGAAATCAAAGCGTACGATTACGTTCGGGGAATGTGGCCGCTACCACGGCCATACATTCTGTACTCCCTGAAGCCCCATACCCACGAAGACCTTCCGTTTCGCTGGTTTCAATTATTCGTCGACTGTAATGAACCTTCCACTGTAGACCGTATCCTGGAAGAAGTTCTTGTCCACGCGGACAATCCGAATTACCGCGAAGATCTGCTGGGGTTGGTCGAACTACTGTCGCAATCACGGGATCCGGGGGCCGAGGACAAGGTCTTGCAGGTGATTAACAGCGAAGAAAGCTCGCGCGCGGCCCGCGACATGTTGGGTGAATTTCTTAGAAATACAAAGGCACAAAACGGTAGGCTCGGCGATTTTCCCGAGCCTTGGAACAGTCTGGAACACCTCTACGCGGCAAATAAGAAGTACATGGCCGCCGCCATGCTCCTGGATTCCGGCCGAAAGGCCGACGCAGCTTTTAAGTTGGACGAACTATTGAAAGAGCAGCCTGGCTATCCCTTTGCGCTGATGCTCAAGCAATTACTCTAGAAGTCGCTGCAGGATTTGAAATACGAGCAGTTGGGGCACACCAGCTTGCATTTGTGTTCATCCAGTTGTGCCCCGCAGTTTGGGCAGGTACGTTCGATTTTCTCGATTTCAGAGGTGTTACATGTGCCGGTCGTCATGCGGTTTGTCGTCCTGCTGCTCTTTTCCGAAATACTCGGCAAGGTGGCCGAGGATCGTTGCAGCGTCTGAAGGCCGGCCTTCGAATGTAGTAATGCACCGCGAACGGCGCCACCCATTGCCCCGCTTAACGCCAACGATGATGTATTCGTCGAAGAATCCACTCTCCTTCAAGAACCGAACGGCGGATTCGGGAGTGAACTCATTGGAACGGAATTCGCACACGCTGATCAGATCGCGAAGCCGTTCCGCTTGTTCGGGTTCCGCAAGCTCCAGGAACGGATCCAAGCCGTGAACTTCACATTTCGCCGGTGGCTCCCCGTTTTGGGACAAGGCTTCCAGTTGTGCTTTGACGAATTCGCCCAACGCGCAATCCTCAAAGCCTTCGATCACCGGTCCTGTTCGCAAATTCGTCAGAAAGAACACTTCGCGCCGCGGAACAACACGTCCTGTATCATCGACTTCCCCAAGCAAAGCCGCCTCTTCAACAGATGGCAGACAGAGTGACAGCGGACGAATTGTTGCCTTGCGTGGTGGGTCTTGCAGATTGAAAACGCTGTTTCGGATGCGGAACCGTAATTCGACCATCTATTGCCTCCTCGCCGTTTTCCAACACAACCAATTGTGTTTATCACGCGACAACAGGACAGATGTGGTCCAAATTCGATTTATATCTATTGGAGATTGGTGCATTGCTTATTAACACATTAAGATTAACGGATGACAACCTTCACTCACGCCGAACTTAAGGTGATCCGCAAGCTCGCCACCGAGCCCCCTCTCACGGTACTACAGATCAAAAATTCCTGCCTCCTGCACTCGGTATGCAATCCTCTTCCGCTATTCAGGGTTTATAAAATCGACGACGATTCGTTCGAGGCGCAATGGAATGGGTATCACGAAGCGGGTCCAAGGCAAGTATTTCAGTTCTCTGAAATCAATTCAGCACACTAGCTGGAGCAGGACGTATTCGAAAACTCCCCTCCTCAGCTGAGGAGGGGTGTTCACCCGCCGCTGTATCCTGTTTTCGCCCGGATCTTCAAGTCACGCCCGGGAATTTGCACCACAATGTGGTGATAGCCTGGGCGCCTCGTCACATAATAGCCGAGATAATACTGCTGCCCGAGTTCGGTGTGGATCTGTTCCAAAACCGGTTCAATGGCGTCCTGCTTGGGCACATAGAACGTTCGACCGCCGCTGATGTCGGAAAGTGATTCGAGTGTGTGCGAATCGACCAAAACCGGGGAACCTATAGCGACGAAATAGAGCAGAATGGCCGATTGCTGTACCTCTTGCACAACGCGCGCATGCGTTATGTTGCTGCCGTTGTCGTTCCCATCGGTAAAAATGATGAGTGCTTTCCGAGGGTGGTCGGATTTTTCTGCCTGCTGCATTGAATACAACAAACCGTCGTACAAGGAAGATGTTCCAAACGCTCGTAGTCCAGTCAGGGTGTCTTCCAGGTGCCTCTGTGACTGGTGTGGCGCATGAAGCAATTTGACGTTGATGCCAAATGAAACGAGAAAGAAATCATCCGTTCTCGGCAATATCCGAGCGAAGTCGCGAACACCACGCTTCATATACGGAATGATATCGACCATACTTCCGCTGGTGTCCAGCAGGATACCTATCGAGGAATCTACCTTGTCCTGCTTTTCGAAGACCTGAATATCCTGCTGTTGATCGTCATCGTAAACACGAACATCTTCTTTGGAGAGATCCCTGACAAAATTGCCGTGATCGTCTTTCACGGTTACAAACACGTTGACGAGATTGACGTCGACCTTGAGAGTCTGCGCAGCGGAAGCGAAACACCAACATGTAAGGAGAGACAGGGCAAAAGCGAGGGGTATTGGAAATTCCAAAATTGAAGACTTGTTCATTTCCAGATTGTTTTTCCAATAAAGCGATACATCAATCCAATAGTTAAGTACCCTCGAGAACTTCCCGGTATAGACGGTAGATTGCCGGATTTGTTGAGAGAATTCTTGCTCCCTTGGAGAGGATTCGCAGCGCATCGTGTTTGCGTCCGGCATCCTTATAAATGGTACCAAGCTTTAGATAGACATCGGGATCACGATCGAATGCGTACCTTACAAGATACTCGTATTCTTTCGCGGCATTTTCCATATCCTTCTTTTGCTCAAACACTCGAGCCATACGATAGTGAGCCCAATAGACGTACGGGTCGATTTCGAGAGCCATTTCGAGAGCGCGAATACCCTGGTCTAATTGTTCCCCTGCCAGGCGGTAGTCACCAAGCATCGCCCAATAGTGACCGAGGGATGGAGGCCTGGTCATGACAAACTGCTGCATCCAGTTCGCCGCTTCCTCCCAAGCCTGATCCTTAGCGGCTAGCTCCGCTAACTTGCGCAACGGCAGCGGCCGGTTCGGGTCTGTCTTTGCGGCCAGCTCGAAATGCTGCTTCTCACTTTCGGATTCGCCAAGGCTATCGTCAAGAATGCCCCACAATTCTTCTTTTTCTGCCATCAGCGGGGTTCCGGGCTTAATTATGGAATCCGCTTCCCGCAATGCGTCTCCAGCACGGTTGAATTTCTGTGAGTCAAGGTTGAGCTTCGCGATTGCGAGTTGAAGGAATGCGTCTTCATTCCGCTGCGCCTGAGCGAGCAAAGCCATCGATTGGTTTGCGAGATTCGATCGCTTGAACTGCAGAAAAGGCTCAATCATGGCGTAGTAAGTGCCTGCCGGATCGGCGACTTCAGCACCATGCGGCAACAAGCCGTCCTTCGCGCCATAAAGAAGATCAATATTCAGATCTCGCGTATCTGAAAAAAGTTCCCTGGGCGCATGGAACTCCAGTAGTGGATGGTCATCCGTGTTACGCCGGGCATTGGATGCGAACTTCCGCACGGCCTCCGTTGACATGACGTAATAAGCGAGCAGTCCCTCCGGCTGGTCCGTGTGCAGGAAGTCACGAAAATCGTGGAGCATGCTAGGGTCGGAATTCACGATCCGCGCAATCCTTCCGGTGTCCAACTTCTGCGGTTGCCTCGACCCGATGACGATCAAATCCGAGTCCGTAACCCATACCGATACTTCCGGAAACCTACGCTGCACCTCGTATAGAACCATTCGCAGGTCTTCCGGATCGAGCTCGTACAATTGAACCCACTGCGCGAAAATCCCGTCGGGTTTTAGAACCTGAGCGGCTCGGTCGTAAAACTCGGCGGTGAAGAGGCTTGCAACGCCCGCGATCAAGGGATTCGAAGGTTCGGAGATGATGATGTCGTATTGCTTGCGCGTTACGTTCATGTAGTTACGCGCATCATTGAAGGTCATGTGAACCTTTGGATTTTCGTAACTTCTTCGATTGATCGGGGAAAACCAAGGTCCGGCACCAAACACCCCAGGCTCGATTTCGACGCAGTCAATCGTTTCGATATCCTTGATTGCGGCAACTGCGCCGACGGTAACGCCCGCTCCGTAGCCGATAACAAGTGCCGACTGCGGATTCTGGTGATAAAAGGCCGGCAGCCATCCTACGGTCAATTGAGTGATCATGTCGTCGCGGTTCGACGCGTCAACTTTTCCGTTTGTGCGCAAGGCCATATAATTCTCTCCCTTGCGAACGGAAATCGTCGCATTGTTACCTTCCTTGAAATAAACCACGTCCGTATCTTCATAATGTTCGCCGATGGTCAACTCGGGCCGCGATTCGAACGCGTGCGAATAGATGAGTATTCCGCGGTCCATGATGTCCGGCTTCCAGAACACGCCGCCCCGCATCGACACGGTAGCAAGAAACAAGAAGCCTATCGCGAAGCCTTGCGCAATTCGCGCATTCTTCGCCTCGGTTAAGAGTAGGAGCGCCATGGCTGAATTGAAGAACACTCCGGCAAGGATGGTCCGTTCGGTTCCTATGATCGGCATGAAAAGAAAGCCAGCAATCAGCGATCCCGCGATCGCTCCGAGCGTATTCAACGAATAAATGCTTCCAATGCTCCGGCCGAGCACCGTGAATTTGCGGGAGTATAGCTGGCTCGCTACTGGAAGTGTGGCACCCATGCACAGCGTCGCGAAGACCATCAGGCCGGCGGAAATCATGAACTGAATCGTTAGTATTGCGGGAAACGTATAGTAAAAAGCGCGGATCAGTCCGATTAGAGCGTATGGTGCTGCAAGATATCCGACGATGAAAATGACGCCTCCGGCGGCAACACCGAGCTGTAATATACCGAGCAAATGGATCGTTGCCGTCGGTTTACGCCGCCCAATGATGGAGCTGCCAAGCGCAATGCCTACCAGAAATGTGACCAGCATGATCGAAAATGCGTACGTCGAACTGCCGATCATGGCGGAAAGTGCACGCGTCCACACCACTTCGTACATCATCGCCACGAACCCTGATACTGTGAGGGTTAATAGAACTAGCTTATCTGAAGTCCGATTGAGCGGCCTCTCAACCCCCTCCAGAGGAACCTCGGCAACCGAGGACAGGTCAGTCGCGCTACCGATTTCGGCCTCTTTTTCGTGTGTGTCCGACATCCAAATGGCAAATAAGCCAATTCCGACATTTAGGGTTGCAATCATCAACGTCGTTTTGGTGTTGCCAATCCCGGGGATAAAGATCAACGCGGCTGCGACTGTCCCTGCGGCAGCTCCGAATGTGTTCAGCGCGTAGAGGGCACCAACTTTGGCCTCTACATCTTCGACTCTATGAGTGAAGAACTTCGTCAGCACGGGTAAGGTCCCACCCATTAAGAACGTGGGAATGAGGAGAACGAGGAAACTGGCAAAGAACCGAATCAACCCATTGGTGCCGGGGACCGATGCAACCGTCGGCGCTGCGGCCCGGTAAACGCTATCCAAGGCGCGAAAAACCACGGGAACGAGCGCGGAAGACAGCCCGATGCCGATTTCCAGTAAGCCATACAACCGTAGAGTGTTATTCGCGTGGTCGGCTTTCCGCCCAAGCTTCCAACTCCCCAGCGCCAGACCCGCCATAAACGCGCAAAGGACTGTCGAAATCGCTTGGGAGGTGTTGCCGAAGACCAAGCCCGTCAGCCGCACCCAGATCACTTCGTAAACAAGACCCGTCGCCCCGGATAAGAAAAAAATGACGTAGAACACAGACCGAATATTGAACCGCTTGCCAGACATAGGCGGCGATTGTATCGCACTTGGGAAAACGGGAAATGCGGGATGTTGGAATCACCCCAGCAAAAAATAGAGGGCGGGAATCTTTCGTCCGTGAAAGGTTATCCCGCCCTACAGCCTAAAGAGGGAGGCTGATAACGAAAGTTGTTCCGCGGCTATTCGTATCTACGGTAATTGAGCCCTGGTGCTCTTCGACGACTTGCTTCGCGATGAAGAGTCCGAGCCCGGTGCCGCGCTCACCTTTGGTTGTAAAAAAGGGTTCGAAAATCCGCGGTAGGTTTGCCGGCGCTATGCCGCAACCGGTATCGGATATGGAAACTCGTACGACATCACCTTCGACTCGACTGGCAATCGAGAGGACGCGGTTATCGACGTCGACCATGGAATCGGATGCGTTCTGCAGTATGTTGACCACAGCTTGAAGCATCTGCCATTGATCTAAATGAATTGGCGGAAGATCACTATCCAAATGTACTTGCACGTCGATGTATTGAGCCCTCAAATAAGGCTGAACGAAGCGCAGTGCATCGGAAATCAACTCGTCAATTTGACGAGGCTCGGTACGCCGAGATCTCTTGCGGCTGAAATCCAGCATTCGCTTCGCGATTTCCTCGATACGCTGCGAAGCTCGCTCGATCACCTCGAAGTTGATGCGAAGCGGGTGATCCGCCGGCAAACTTTCATCTACGAATCGAACATGGCCGCGGATAAGCATGAGCGGGTTTGCCACCTCATGAGCGAAGCAGGCGGAAAGTTCGCCAATCGTAACGAGACGGGAGAAATGTAATAACTCGTCCGGACTCAACACCGTAGGAATGAGCTCCGTTGGGTTGCGGCTGAGTTGTTGCCACTTCCTGCGACAAGATTCATTTTTGAATTCTCTTTCTCAAGCGCGCGAGGATCGTCTCGACTCCAGATTTCGTAAGCTCAAAGCCTGGGAAACGAGCAATCTCGCCGGCCTCGAAACCATCGATGTAATGCAGTTTGAAAATCAGCGCATTTCTGCGTGCATTCTTCCGATCGGGATCACCCTCGACGATGCGCTCAACGTCGATCCATGAGAGGATCGAACTCAATGTGTTCGCATCGAACTCAGGCGAGTCCGCTGATCGCAATGCGCCTCTCTCCCCTGCTTTTGCCATTTCGATGGGCACAATGTTGGCGCGTCTTTTTTCGCTCATCATCTGGCGCTGGTGATCCTGAACAACAGACGATGAAATGCGTGCTAAAAAAGCCATAACTGAAAACTCCGTAGTTCCTCGGAACGTCCGAAGAGCCTGACCGTCGCGCTGAACCAGCCTGACATATACTTCCTGCGCCAAGTCGGGCACGATGTCCGCAGCATCATCCTGAATGCGGCGAAGGCGAAGCGCCCGCATCAAATACAGAAATATCAACCCCTGGAACTGCTCCTGGAACTTAGTCCAGAGCACGCGATCCGTGAGTTTCTCTCCGCATTCGCGGACTAAGTCTGCTGGTGGCGTTTCACCTGCCCGACGCCAGCGAAACCTTCCAACCTTTTCCTGCATATCAGCGGTTCAGTCCTTGAAGCCTGGTAAGCGCTTCCTTTCCCCAATCTGAATTCGGGTCCAATTGCAAATATCGCTTCCATTCGAGCCGTGCCTGCTCCGGGGCGTTGACGCGTTCGTGATACAAAGCGAGATTGAAGACGGCTGGCAGAAATGCCGTATCCAACTTCAGGGCACGCTGAAACTCTTCCGCCGCTTGCTCAAGACGAGATCCATCCCCCTCGAGGTACGCAACTCCTAAATCGTTATGCACTTCGGGACCGGCGCCTGCTTCGCGACCTGCAATCTCGAGATACGGCAGGGCATGACCGAAATCCTTCTGCAGCAGGTAGAAACGGCCCATTTGGTGGCTATCCGCGGAAAGTTTTGTCATTTCGGTCGCGACCAATCCGTAGGCGAAACCGGGATCCTCGACACCGCGGGTCTGAATGATAGCCAAATGAGGTTCATTGGCTAATCGCGCTTCAAAGGGCCTGTGTTGGGCCAAGAGTAACTGCACTATCTCACTTGCCGATTTTGGCTGTACAGGTCGCTGCACAATGACCCTGATGCCAAAAACAGCTACAAGCAAAACAGCCGCGATGGCTACCACACCTAGCAGCCAATTCGGCAAGCTACCCGTTCGGCGAGGAAGTTCGCGGTTGGTTTTATTCCAGCGCTCGGTAATCTCTTGAACCCTTGCCGCTTCGTCGGAATGGACTTCTTCATCGAGCAACCTCATGAAAAAGCCTAAATGTGCCCGGCAATTATCACAGACAATCAAGTGAACTTCGCTGGCGGCCTTAATTGCCAGATCGAGGCTCCCTTCGAGGTATTCCGTTAAAGTTTCCTCAGTTAAGCATTGGCCATGATCCTGCCTCACGGATTTTTGCCCTCCTATAAGAAGAAGACGTAAAGAACCTGCTTCAACACGCACAAAAATTTGAAAACGTTGAAAGTTTTTTGAATGTTGAAGCCTCATTTTCACGTCTTCTTTTGGTAAGTGGACCTTGGCCGCGGGGGCCAAGGCCAGGAAAACCAGTCCCAACCAATTGAACCTAAAGAAGGAGTCCATATGAATCGAATGAATCGACGCGAGTTCTTGAATGTCCTCGGCGGCGCCAGCGCCGTCTCGTTAATCGGTGCTTCCGCGTTTGCTTCAAGCGCTGTGGATAAAGCGGCGGCAGATGTCACTTCACTTTATGTAAAAGGTCTTGTGATGGTGGACCTTGGCAATCCCGATCTCATCCGTCTCGGGTTTCCAAAAGCTCCGGGGCACAAAGCAACGCTATCCATTCTCCCGCAGAACGGTGAGCGACGAATCATTGCTATTAAAGGCAACGGCTCTGTAGAAGCGCATGGAATTGCATCGGCCGATCCGAAAATCTTCATCCCGGAGGTAGTAAGGATGAAGGAGTTTTATGGTGATAGCGTAAAGTCTCATGTCGATAGGTGTCCGAGCGTGATTTCCATTCCGTCGACCGCGATCCGCTCCATCACGACCACCGAAGTGAGCCCGTCCCGCTTCACATTTGTTCGCGCCGATACCGGAGAAGAAATCAACAGCTTCCGTCCTCGTCAGCTTGCGGAAACAATAAAGATTGATCTATCATCGGCCGGAACTTTGAAGCTGGACGGCGGTAAGGTGAATATTCCGCTGGACTCCGCCCGTGAATTGCGAGTCGAATACGCTCCCGTGCGCGTGGATCCTGGTTTCGACGTTTTCACGGATCACTTCGGACACTATTTCGACTATATCGAACGGCCGGCGGCGCTGGACTTTGCCGTGATTCCCAAAAGGCTTAGCGGCGGGTCCTCCTCGACACCAAAAGTTGGGAACCGGTTCCTTGATGGCTATGTGGCCTGTCTGCTGACGGCGGTGCCATAGACTATTTGTCTTTAATGGAACGCGAAAAAGGGTATCCAGGAAAGGCCAAGCGGCAGACGTCGATTGCCGTCCTGACAATCTTTGTTGCCAGCCTTGGCTCGGCTGCCCTTTACTTATTCGCGCGCGACAGTTATTCCGAGAACCAAATCCGCCGCCTTGCTGAAACCGCATACAGTTCGCAACGGCCAGGCGGCGGCCGACTCTCGGATGCTGCATATTCCCCGCCAATCGTTTCACCGAATCCATCCAGTGATCTCAGCAGGGCACAACTTCTTCTCCTTCGCTATCCAAATTCAGATACACGGCAGCGTCTTCAGGCTCTGATCTATCTTGCTTCTGGAAATTGGCAAAAGTACGTTGACGCCGTCGCACATTTCCCTGTCAGGATGCGAAAAGATCCCACCGTGCTTAACAACTTAGGCGCAAGTTTTCTCGGGTTATCCGAGGAGGATCCAAGCAATCTTTTAAAAGCACTCGAGCAGTTCGAAGATGCCTCTCGGTTAAATCCTACGGCGGCTGAACCACCTTTTAATCTCGTAGTCACGTACCGGAAACTCCGCCTGCACAACCTAGCCGAAGAAGCCGAACAAAAGTACGCATCTATCGATCACGCGTCGGCTTGGCACGCCGAGTTATTGGCCGGCAGCC
>JACXTT010009406.1_pt1 | contig 13353 bp, 12 predicted proteins | sample 9270951 | NCBI WGS metagenome assembly JACXTT01 (sample SAMN15532306, study PRJNA645909) | rock metagenome | isolation source: weathered quartz diorite | place: Puerto Rico | collected 2017-06-21
CAAAAGGGTCTATTTGCTCCGCCGGACATAAGTCGCGCCAGCCAACCGGCCTTTTGGGCCTCGCTGCCTTTTCCGAGGATCGCTTCCGTGGCCAGGTAAACCGATGACGAAAACGGAACCGGCGTAAGTGCTCGGCCGACTTCCTCGGCCACTACACACAAGCCCTCATAGCCTAGTCCCACACCGCCATCGGCTTCCGGCACCGCCGCGCCGAGCCAGCCCATGCGGGCAAATTCTGCCCAAAGCGGCCGATCAAAGCGATTCTTCCCTTCGAAGATTCGTCTTGCCGCGGTCGGTGGACAGCGCTCACTGAGAAATCTGCGCGCCTGTTCGCGCAGCAAATGCGTCTCTTCGGAAAACTCGAAATTCATGAAGTACTCTGTCTCCTCGCGTTTCGCTATTACCAGCGTTCCCGCGGCACGCGCGGGCGCTTCCCTACTTGCTTGCAGCTTTGTGCCGGTAACGCTCGCGCAGAGCCTGCTTGTACAGCTTTCCCGTAGGCAGGCGAGGCATCGCGTCGATGAAATCGATCGTACGCGGCATCATGTAGCGCGCCACCTTCCCACGCAGGAAAGCCAGCAATTCCTCCGCCAAAATGTCCGATGGGACCACGCCACTTGCGACCTCGATCACCGCCTTTACTTCCTCACCCATATCCTCATTCGGCACACCGATCACGGCGGCATCTCCTACCGCCGGATGCATCAGCAGGGCATCTTCGATCGACTGCGGATAGATATTGACGCCCCCCGAGATGATCATGAATGCCTTGCGGTCGGTAAGGTAGAGGTAGCCTTCGTCGTCCACGTGTCCAACGTCGCCAATCGTCGTCCAGGTCGGGTGGCATGGATGCTGCGCGGCGCGCGTTTTCTCCGGATCTTTGTGGTAGCGGAAGGGCAATTCTTCCCGCTCGAAATAGACCAAGCCAGTCTCGCCGGCGGGCAGTTCCTTACCGTCGTCATCGCAGATGTGGAGGATCCCCGTCGTGGCACGGCCGACGGACCCGCGATGGGTAAGCCAGTCTTCACTGTTGATCCACGTGCTGCCGTTGCCCTCCGACGCCGAATAGTATTCCGACAGGATAGGGCCCCACCACGCGATCATCTGCCGCTTCACGTCAATCGGACAGGGCGCCGCGGCGTGAATCGCCACACGGTGGCTGGACAAATCAAAGCCACTACGTACGGTCTCTGGCAGCTTCAGCAAGCGGATAAACATGGTCGGCACCCACTGACTGTGGGTGATGCGATAGCGCTCGATCAACGCTAGCGCATCCTTCGCGTCGAACTGATCCATGTAAACCACCGTGCCCCCCACGAACTGCATATTGAGGGAGAACACCAGCGGCGCCGTATGGTACAGCGGCGCGGGCGACAAATAGATGGTACTTGCGGAGAAGCCGTAGCGCTCGAACTGTCTTAGCTGTTGCGGCGTTGGCGAATCAGCGATTTTGCTCTCTGGCTGGCTGCGGATGATGCCTTTTGGCCGGCCTGTCGTACCCGAGCTGTACATCATGGTGGCGCCGAGCCATTCCTCGGCCAACCGATCGACGGAATGATCAGCGACGGCCTCTTCGTAGCTGTCCCAGCCAGCTATGACGCCATTGATCATCAACCGCTTGCGACATTCTGGCAAGCGCCGCGTCAGATCGGCTGCCAGCTCACGCATGGCGAATGAGGTAACGACAACCTGCGCGTCGCTATCCGTCAGCACATAGGCTGCCTCATCCGCGGTCAGGAATCTGTTGACGGGTGTGATTGTCAAGCCTGAGCGGAATGCAGCCCAGCAGAGTTCAAAGCACCGAACATTGTTCTCCAGCAGCATCGCAATACGATCGCCCCGTCGCAAGCCAAGCGCGTACAAGTATTGCGCGAAGCGATTGGAGCGTTCGTTTAGCTCTCGATAGCTCAATACCTGCCCGGTAGTGCCGTTAATAACGGCAGGCTTGTCCGGTGTCATTCTGGCGTGATCGCCGAGATAGCGAGGATTCTCCATTCTGCTTTGTCTCCCTTAATACATTGCGTGCCTGGTACTCGCGGCACCTGAGTGTCACGATTCGCGATCCGGCCACGGCGATGCAGATAATGTTGATGCCAAAATCCGGTGAACATGCCTTGAAAGCCGTCCAGCCAACGGTATGTCAACGGGTACATCGCCGCACTACCATATCAAGACAAATGGTTGGGCAGCGCAAGCGTAGTCACGGCGGAATATCCCAGAGACGCCTAACCACACTGTCGTGCGTACCCTCCACCCGCCGGAATGCCTCGCTACACATTGCCGGTGTCGTGTACAGGTAGCGACATCGTCGATCTAAATTGGCGCCGACCGCAAGCCCGGCTGTGACCCTAGGCGCAGTCTACCGTTCGCGAAGGAAGTTCTATCGCACCAATGCCAAAACGCCTGGCAGTTTCATATATGTGAAATAAGGCGCAATCAGGTCATGATCCCTTGACCCGACCAACAAACAGTTGAGACATTGCAGGCGTACCAAATGAAAGAGGCGCACTTGGTCCACCAAAGAATCACATTCAGCGCCAAAAGCAAGAGTAGCCACCGGACCCTCAAGCGACACGCGAGGGCTCAACCGCGCTGTCGCCGCCGATGCGTCGAGATATCGACGATACGTCTCCGCACGTCGTACCAAAGCGGCGGAGATCTCCGCAGGAGAAAGCGGGATTCAACGCAATATCTTTGCCACGCGATAGTTGACTGAATCGCTAGTGTCTGGTGTCTTCGTTAGAAGAAATCGCGACGGTTTTTTCGCACCAAAATTCTCAACGACTGTTGTAATTGTCAGGCGACGAATTATTTAACAGAACTATGATTGAGATGAACTCCAGAACTGGAAGGGGAAAACAATGTGCATGACACGAAGGCAATGGTTGAACTTAAGCGCTGCCACGCTCGGTGGGCCAATATTGGCGTGGCGCTCCACAGCGCTCGCGCAAGGCACAGGATACCCAAGCAAGCCAATTCGCTTGGTAGTATCCGCACCGCCCGCCGGCGCGGCAGACATCGTTGGTCGCCTGCTAGCCCAGCATATGGCTCAGTCATTTGGTCAGCCAGTGGTAGTGGAGAATAGACCGGGCGCCAGCGCCATGATCGCCGCGAACGTAGTCGCCAAGTCTGCGCCAGATGGCTACAGTATCTTGATAGCGAGCACAAAGTCTCCGCAGATCGTTAGCCTCTATCGCCGGTTACCATTTGATTTCGGCCGCGATCTTATTCCAGTATCACTTATTGCAAAGGTCCCGACGCTGCTTGTTGTTTCCAACCGTATTCAAGCGAATAGCTTTGCAGAGCTTCTGGCATTGGCTAAAACTCGTCCCGGTGAAATTAGCATGGGCTCCGGCGGAACTGGGAGTGGCGGGCACCTTGCCGGTGAATTTATTAAGATCAAAGCCGGCGTCAACATGGTCCATGTTCCGTACAAAGGAAATGGTCCGCTTTTGAATGATTTGATTGCTGGACAGATAGATTGTGCCTATCTCGATCTAGCTACGGTTTCAGGGTATGACCTCGCTTCCTCGAGGTTCAGGGTACTCGCAGTTACCGGAACGCATCGCGCCAAGGCAATCCCCTTAGTGCCAACATTCGGGGAACTTGGCTATCAAGATCTCCAGCGATTCTCTGGGGGGCTTTCTCTATTCTTGCCAACTGGTACGCCTTCCAACGTCGTTGGCCAAATTGTTACAGAAGTCCGCCGCATTGTAAGACTGCCTGTCGTCTCCGATAGGCTGGTGAAGTTGGGAATGCAACCTGTCGGCTCTACACCAGACGAACTTGCGAGCGAGATTCGTATCGACGCTCCATTCTGGGCTGATCTGATACGCACAACCAATATCAAACTCGATTGATTCTTCCACGCGGCAACTGATGGAGCCGCATCCACTTATTCGAACCTTCACACATTCGAAGATGCAAAGCGAACCTCAAATCGATGGGGAACGGCTGTTGCCGCTCTTGAGCGACTTGCGCCGAGAGGTACGTGGCCTGAGCAAGCGTGCCCATCGTGAGGTGCTAGCGCTCGCGTCCAGACACCCCGAGGATTCGGATGAGTACTGGCGAAATCTATCCTCTCTCTTTGAGAATTGGATCGGCACTTCCAACGGAAGAATCCAGGTATTGCTATTCGCATCGGCAGCAGAATTAGGCCTGGACCTTCTCCCGTATGCAGAACGTTGCCACCAGGCCATGTTGTGCGACGGGTCGGACGCCGTACGCTTTCTCTATTGGGCTGCATCACGACGCATACGTGGCAACTGGTGGAAAGCCGCGCGAGAACTCACGATTGTTAGGCAAGGCGGTTGCGTGCCGACTTCATCGTATAACAGAACCACGCCCGCTTTCCAACATTCGGTGCTATGTGAGCACTGCGTGCACTTACGCCTCGACCCGCGCTGCGCGGAGGGTCACAAAGCAATGCGTCCAACCGGAGTGATGCATACGCGTACTTTTTCGATCAACTCCACATGTCAGACGCATGAGCATAGGTGCGGGAACTGCAGCGCGCTGTGGAGTCGATTCCAAAGCGTCGCAGACCCATTCATCGGATGGGCGAGGCATTGTCCCGGCGACCTTTCTTCTGAAACAGCCGAACCTCAGGATCAACATCGGCGGCCAGGAAGCTTGTGATACCACCGCCTAGTTGTTCCACGGCAACCTGGAAATCTGCATGCAAAAAGCCGTCATCGTCTACGTTATCCGCAGCCTGATTGGCCGCACCAAGGCGGGTTCGGCCCTCACCGAGTTTCATGCCACCGAACTGCTGGTGCAGGTGCTCAAAGGACTGGTCGAGCGCAGTCGGCTCGATCCCGGCCTGGTGGACGACGTCATCACCGGCTGCATGACACGGGCCGGTGAGCAGTCGGCCGGCCCGGGCCGAGTGGCCTGGCTGGTCGTCGGCTTCCCCGAGCACGTTCCCGCCACCATCATCGAGCGCCTCTGAGGCCTTGTCCTTTTCCCATATCGCTATAACTGCTGGAGACCCGAAATGAAGCTTGACTCGCAAATGTCCGCCGTCGTTACCGGCGGTGCCTCCGGCCTCGGCCTGGCCACCGCACGCCGCCTGATCGAGCGTGGCGTGGCTGTGGTGATCGCCGATCTGTCCGAAGAACGCGGCAATGCCGCTGTGGAAGAACTGGGCCACAAGGCGCGCTTCGTCAAGGCCGATGTCTGCGACACCGACCAGATGAACGCTGTCTATGACGCCGCCGAGGCGCTCGGCCCGCTGCGCGCCCTAGTCCACTGTGCTGGCCGAGGAACTGCTGTGCGAGTGGTCGAGAAGGATGGTCAGCCCGGCTCACTTGAGAAGTACGAGTCGATTGTCCACCTCAACCTGATCGGGACGTTTAACGCGCTGCGGCTCGGTGCCGCGCGCATGGCGAAGAACGAATTGGTGGATGGCGAACGCGGTGCCTGCGTACTGACTGCTTCGGTGGCCGCGTACGAAGGACAGATCGGTCAGATTCCCTATTCGTCTGCCAAGGCCGGCATCGTCGGCATGACGCTGGTGGCCGCGCGCGACCTGGCGCAACGCGCCATCCGCGTCTGCACGATTGCCCCAGGCCTGTTCGACACGCCGCTGCTGGCCAGGCTTCCTGAAAACATGCGCACCTCGCTGAGCGCCATGGTGCCACACCCGGCACGCTTGGGCGCACCGGACGAGTATGCCTCGACCGCTCTGCACATCCTCGAGAACATCATGCTCAACGGTGAGACTATCCGTCTGGATGGCGCCATCCGCATGGCCCCGCGCTGAGCCGCTGGTCACTCCTCAACACCGATTGCAAGGAACACAAGGACAAGCATGAATGATGCTGCAACTCGAGACACGCGGCAATATCCTGCTGATCACGATCAATCGGCCCGAGGTGCGTAACGCCGTGGACTTCAAGAACGCCACGGCATTGGCCGCGGCGCTCGACCAACTCTAGCCCACTGCGTCAAAGAAAGCGCGCCGGAGCGGCGGTGCCTACAGGTCGTAGGCTAGGCGCAAAGCGCAGACATAGCACGGCTATGGCGAGCACTTGCAACGACACGTACGGCGCTGAAGGCGCTGTCGAGCGGGGGCTTTCGAATGACGCATTGGACTAGTGACGTGACGACCTGAGCGGCCATCCTGATCGCCGCCGGTGGCAGCCGTGCTTTGGTATGGATCTCAAGGAATTCCTGTTCGGCAAACGCTCGAGCCTGCCGGGCCGTGGTCAAACCCGATCGAATACATGTCTCGCCAGACGATATTTCGAGTCAAACATCTCATCTTCCCATACTCACCTCAGAAGGACACCATGCAACAAGCCTTCATCGTCGATGCGGTCCGTTCACCGCTTGGCCGTTCCAAGCCCGGTTCCGCCTTTACCGAGCTGCATGCGACCGAACTGCTCGCGCAAGTGCTGTCGCAAATCGTGCGGCGCAATGACCTGGACCCGGGTCTCGTGGACGACGTCATCACGGGCTGTGTCTCGCAAGTCGGAGAGCAGTCCGCTGGTCCGGGCCGAGTGGCCTGGCTTGCGGCAGGCTTTCCCGAGCACGTGCCCGCCACCACCATTGATCGCAAGTGCGGCTCCAGCCAGCAGGCTGTCCACTTCGCCGCGCAGGGCATCATGGCGGGGGCCTACGACGTGGTCATCGCATGCGGCATCGAGTCGATGAGCCGCGTGCCGATGGGTTCCTCCCGAATGGGCCAGAACCCGTATGCGGAGTCGTTCGAGGCCCGCTACGCGCCGGGGCTGGTGGGGCAGGGCGTGTCTGCCGAGCTGATCGCGGCCAAGTGGCAGATCACCCGGCACGACATGGACAGCTACTCGGCCCGTTCGCACCAGCGCGCCGCGGCCACCCAGGAGGCCGGGGGCTTCAAGCGCGAGATCATCGGCATCCAGACGCCGAACGGCCTGGTCGAGCAGGACGAGACAATCCGCGCCAATACGACCGTCGAGCGCCTCGCGACGCTGGAATCGCCGTTCCGCAACGACGAACTGAGCGCCCGATTCCCGCAGATCGGCTGGAACGTGACCGCTGGCAATGCCTCGCAGATCAGTGACGGCGCCGCCGCAATGCTGCTCGTCAGCGAGCGCATGGCGACCAGGCTCGGCCTGAAGCCGCGCGCGCGCTTTGTCGGTTTCGACGTGGTAGGGGCCGATCCACTGGAAATGCTGACCGCACCGATTCCCGCCACGCAGCGCGTGCTCGCGAAAACCGGCATGACGCTCGACCAGATCGCCCACTACGAAATCAATGAGGCCTTCGCCAGCGTGCCGCTCGCGTGGCAGAAGTCGCTGAAGGCGGACGGTGCGCGCCTGAATCCGCGTGGCGGCGCGATTGCCCTGGGCCACCCGCTGGGCGCTTCGGGCGTGCGCCTGATGACCACTATGCTGCACGCGCTGGAAGACAGCGGCGAGCGTTTCGGCCTGCAGTCGATGTGCGAAGCCGGTGGCATGGCCAACGCCACCATCATCGAACGTATCTGAACAAACACACGCTCGCCCTTGCCAGTCATTCACGACACACACAGAACACCGGAGATGCAGCATGAAACTCGATAACACGATGTCGGCAGTTGTCACCGGCGGCGCCTCGGGCCTTGGCCTAGCCAGCGCCCGCCGCCTGATCGAAAAGGGCGTAAAGGTCGTCCTGGTCGATTTGAACGCGGGCGCCGGCGCCGCCGCCGTGGACGCCCTGGGCCCCAACGCCAGCTTTGTCCAGGCAGATGTGACCAGCCCCGAGCAGATGGAAGCCGCCTTCGACGCCGCCGTGGCCCAGGCCCCGCTGCGAGCGCTGGTGCATTGTGCCGGCCTCGGCGGCGCAATTCGCGTGGTCGAGAAGGATGGCTCGGCGGGCTCGCTAGACAAGTACGAGCACGTCGTGCGGGTCAACTTGATCGGCACGTTCAACGCGCTGCGCCTGGCTGCGGCGCGCATGGCAACCAACGAACTCGTGGATGGCGAGCGCGGCGCCTGCGTGCTGACGGCGTCGATAGCAGCCTTTGAAGGCCAGATCGGCCAGATCCCCTATGCATCGGCCAAGGCCGGCGTGGTGGGCATGACCATCGTTGCCGCGCGCGATCTGGCCCAGCGCATGATCCGGGTGTGCACCGTTGCGCCGGGCCTGTTCGACACGCCGCTGCTGGCGCGTCTGCCCGAGAACGTGCGCGCCGCGCTGGGCGCATCGGTGCCGCACCCCGCTCGTCTGGGCACGCCGGACGAGTATGCCTCGACCGCCATGCACATTTTCGAAAACCCGATGCTCAATGGCGAGACGATCCGACTGGACGGCGCCATCCGCATGGCAGCGCGCTGAGCAGGAGGGACGGACATGAGCGACACCCTGATCAAGGAGATCCGCGGCAATGTGATGGTGCTTACCATCAACCGCCCGGAAGCCCGCAATGCGATGGACTTCGAGACGGCCACCGCCATCGCGGCGGCGCTTGACGAACTCGACGCGCGCGATGACCTGAGCATCGCCGTGCTGACCGGTGCCAACAACACGTTCTGTTCCGGCATGGACCTGAAGGGCTTTCTCGCCGGCAAGCGCCCGAGCATCCCCGGCCGCGGCTTCGGCGGCGTGACCGAGGCCCCGCAGCGCAAGGTGCTGATCGCGGCGGTGGAAGGCTACGCGCTGGCTGGAGGCTTCGAACTCGTGCTGGCATGCGATCTGGTGGTGGCATCACGAGAAGCCAAGTTCGGCTTGCCCGAGGTGAAGCGTGGCCTGGCGGCTGCCGCTGGCGGCCTGATGCGCCTGCCGCGACGCGTTCCATATCACGTGGGAATGGAGTACGCGCTGACGGGCGACATGCTGCCGGCCGCGCGCGCCTACGAGCTGGGCCTCGTCAATCGCCTGACCGATGCTGGCGGCGCGCTGGAAGCCGCGCTGCAACTCGCCGCCGCCGTGGGGGGCAACGGTCCTCTGGCGATTGCGGCTTCCAAGCAGGTGGTGGTGCAGTCCGCCGACTGGTCGCGCGTGGAGATGTTCGCGCGCCAGAAGCCGCTGATCGATCCTGTGTTTGCCTCGGCAGATGCAAAGGAAGGGGCGACGGCGTTCGCCGAGAAGCGCAAGCCACTCTGGACAGGCAAGTAAGCGCTAAGCAGGCCGGACGCCGAGGACGATTCCGCCGGCCGACCGCGGCGGTGACGGCCCGCGAAGCCGCGCCGTTAAACAAGCAGGTCAGGAGCCCGCCTTACATCCACGAAGGTTGGCCCCAATAGCAACAGTTGGCTGATACAACCTGGGAGTCTGCAAATGCAACGCAGGACGTTCTACTCGCCGGCCGTCCGCGGCAGCGTCGTGCTTGGCGCGATCAACATGGGGTGGCTGGTGCGGCGCACGTGCAGGAATGGCCCGCGCGGCCCATCACGCCCGGCGGCGAGCCGCAGCCGCAGCCGCAGTTCGCCGCGCTGGTCGGGGCGGAACAGAAGCGCTGGGGCGAGATCATCCGTCTTGCCAACCTGACACTCGACTAACGGCGTCGCTATCGTCACCGGAATCAATACGAAACAAAATTAGAGGAAACGCATCATGACCAACTCGATGCCCTGGATCAGTGGCGACCTGGAGATGTTCCAGGACGGCATCCGCAAATTCGTAGAGCGCGAACTGGCGCCGCATGAGGAGCGCTGGTGGAAGCAGCAGTACATCGATCGCGATGTGTGGTACACGGCCGGCAAGATGGGCATGCTGTGCGCGAGTATACCTGAGGAGTACGGTGGTGGCGGCGGCACGTTCGCGCACGAGGCCATCATCACCATGGAGCAGGGTCGCGCCGGCGTGAGCAGCCTTGGTACCAACGTTCATAGCGGCATCGTCGCGCACTACATTCTGCGCTATGGCACCGAGGAACAGAAGCGCAAGTGGCTGCCGAAGATGGCCACAGGGGAGTTGGTGGCGGCCATCGCTATGTCGGAACCGGGTGCGGGATCGGACCTGAAGAACGTCAAGACGCGCGCGCTGAAGCACGGTGACCACTATGTCGTCAATGGTTCGAAGACCTTCATTACCAACGGCTATCACGCCAACCTGATACTGGTTGTTTGCAAGACCGATCCGGAAGCGGGCTCGCGTGGGGTGTCGATCCTCGTGGTGGAGACCGATGGTCAGGAAGGCTTCCGCCGTGGCCGCATCCTCGAAAAGATGGGCCAGAAGGGGCAGGACACCGCCGAACTTTTCTTCGACGACATGCGCGTGCCGCGTGCGAACCTGCTCGGCACGGAGGAAGGTAAGGGCTTCTATCAACTGATGCAGCAATTGCCCCAGGAACGCATGATCATCGCGCTGGGCGCGCTGGCATCGATGGAGCGCGCTCTCGGGCTGACGGTTGATTATGTCCGCAACCGCAAGGTGTTTGGGGAAACGCTGCTAGACCTGCAGAACACCCGCTTCAGGCTCGCCGAGTGCAAGACTCACGCCACGATTGCCCGCAGCTTTATCAACGATTGCATGGACAAGGTCCTTCGTGGCGAACTGGACCCCGGCACGGCGGCGATGGCCAAGTGGTGGGGTACGCAACGCGCCTGCGAAGTCATCGACGAGTGCCTGCAGTTGCATGGTGGCTACGGTTACATGATGGAGTACCCGATCGCGCGCATGTACGTGAACGCGCGCGTTAGCAAGATCTTCGGCGGCTCCAACGAGATCATGAAAGAACTGATCGCACGCGAACTCTGAGCGAAGATAACCCTGGAAACCACCGAGCTTTTCCGTGGACGGCGGCGTCGCGATCCTGACACGCTCCAACCCGTCCAGGCGCAACGCGCTGAGTGGCACGATGCGCGACGGGATCGCAGCGGCGGTGCAAGGCCTGCGTGCCGACCCCGAAGCGCTGGTGCTGACCGGCGCCGGTGACACAATCTATGCCGGCGGCGACATTGCCAATATGGGCTGCGGGAGTGGTGCGCGCGACAATCGCGCCAGCATGCAGGATCATGACCGGATGTGGACCGCGCTCGCCGCGTTCGATCGTCCGGTCATTGCGGCGGTGGACGGCTGGCCTATCCCTCGGGTTTCAGCCTGGTGTTGGCGGCCGACCTCATTGTGATCAGCGATCGCGTGTGCTTCTGCCTGTCATTCGACCGTTTAGGGCTGATTCCCGATCTGGGCATCCTGCATACGCTTCCCCGCTCGGTCCGCAATCGCGCACTCGCGAACTGATCTATTCCACCCGGGAAGTCAGCGCTGACGAGGCTCACGCATGGGGACTGGGGATGGAAACGCATCCGCAAAAGCGCTGCTCGAACGCGCGTGCAGCCTCGCAACCGCGCTTGCCGAACGCTTACCATGGTTCGGGGTTCAAGCGGGAATTTCTGCTTTGCTAGAAACAAACGCGAGCGCTGAGACTGGCCTCATGGGGGCCAGTTCTTCGGTTTGCCTCGTGGGCGGGCGGTCAGCTCCGTCTATGGTACCTGCGTGGACGAAGTCACGTAGTGCACACATAGAAGGATAACGGATGCGAGCAACTCGGTGATGCGTGTCCTCGTGGAGCGTTCCTCTCGGTCGATTGCTCGCGTGTTGGCCATTGGAAGCGTGCCGGCTCACGGCGCATGAAGTGGCCAGCGCATCGCGGTCGATATCGAAGGCGCGACCAAGCATCTGCCTATTCAGTGCAAACGTGCTCATACTTATGTTGCTCGGGCCTTGTTCGAGCTGAACATCGAGGGGATCTGCGCGAACAGCAGTCAGGCCAACCTATGATGAGGTGGATCGATGCCGGGGATCGCTCGACGGCTACCTGGAACATGAGGCCGGTCTTGACGGTCCACGTCTTCGTCGCTTGCGAGAGCACTACCGGTAACGGCGCCCTCCTATGCTGCCGAGGTGCGACGGTCTGCGACGCACCAGGACCCCGCGGGTGCACGTCTATCGCGCACGAAGCAAGACGGATTGCGAACTGAATCCGATCGCGCCTTTGAGGTCGAAGATCTGACCGGCCGCCGTGCCGGCTCCATGATCCCAATAGGTCGCCTGCGCCTGAATGCCAATCCAATCACCCTCCGGATAGCGGTGCAGGTTGACTGTGGTGTCGGGATTGATGCCATAGAATGCCTCCCGAGGTAGTCCCGTCCGAGTGATGGCGCGGTGTGCAATATTGGGAATGACATAAGTCCAGTCGGCCGCCATCATGACGCGCAGCAATGGCGTGGCGAAGAGATCTGGCAACACTGGCACGGTGAGCCGCATCCACAAGATTGCGGGCTGCCTCGAGAGGTCCGCGCGTAGTTCCGTCGCATTGTGGAAGCCCGGCTTTCCCACCATATGCTCCAGCAACTCGAAGCAGTTCGGCTCGGGAAGCGTCGGCGCTGGCGCGTTGAACCTCAGACGGTCGGCAACCGGTAAATCAGAGATGGCAAATCGCAGCGCGCTGGCACGTACATACTCCTCGCGGTCGGACCGGATAGCAATGTCCAGCACCTCCATGTGCCGCCCGCGCCTACGCGTGCTCACGACGGTCTGCAGCGGTTCCAATGGCGCCGCCTTCATCATGTCGACCGTGAGCCGAGCCACTTGCCGCGGCTCCTCTGACGGGTGGCGCTCGGCTGCCAGAGCGGCCATCAGCATCATGGAGCTGCCGTGCAACGTACCCTCGTACCAGGGGCCACCCGCGAGCGCAGTTGGCTGCAAGAGATTGTTCTTCTCGAAGAACAGGCTCGATTCTTTATCAGAGTTCATGTCACCTTCATTCGGGTCTCGAAATGCACGCCGGAGGACATTGCCAATGCGGCCGCAGCCGCATCTTCATACTAGATGGGCGCAGCGTAGAGCTACGGCAACGGTCGGAGAACTGTCCAAACTGATTCGATCGCCTGTTTAGTTGGCGACTAGACTGCCAGTTCGCCGCCGGAATCCGCTTCATCGACGAGTAGGCGAGCGGGTTCGATACTTATCGGTCGCAAGGATGCAGACTCTTCGTCGGACACCGACGCGCCGCAGACATCAGGCCTACCCGACGTTCCGGCGCTTCATCGTAGTCGGGTAGCCGGTATTTTTCCTTGGCTCCAGAGCGAAATCACATATGTGAAATCACGGCTCGATTTGGCTCACACGGTCGGCGGAACCAAGTCCGTGCTCTATCCTCGGTGGCATACGGTTCTACCCAATGTGAGACACCACTATGAGCGCAATCGCCCACAAGTACTCTGAAGAAATCCAGGCAGTTCGACAGGGACTCGCCGACCTGATTGAAGCGGAAGTGATCCCCCGGTACCGCGCTAACGCCGAGCTGTTCGAGAATGAACATCGGATGTTTACGGCCGACGGGCGCTACCACCACGATGTCCTTCGCCTGATGAAGGAAGTTCGACAGGCCTCCTCGCGGGCGGGGTACTACACCATGTGCGTCCCGGAGTCGTTGGGCGGCGC
>JACXTT010009407.1_pt1 | contig 13351 bp, 13 predicted proteins | sample 9270951 | NCBI WGS metagenome assembly JACXTT01 (sample SAMN15532306, study PRJNA645909) | rock metagenome | isolation source: weathered quartz diorite | place: Puerto Rico | collected 2017-06-21
CACGAAAGCTCGAGACCGCGCAGGCCCATCCGCGCCACGCGATAGATCTCCTTGACCGCCGCGTCGAGGTTGCCGTACGGCAGGCACGCCAGGCCGACGTGGCGCTCGGGATAGTGCGTACAGAAGTCGACGAGCCAGTCGTTGTAGATGCGGAACATCTCGCCGGCCCCCTCGTGGTCGCCCAGCCGCGTGGCGGCGCCGAGGATGCCGAAGAGCACTTCCGCCTGGACGCCGTCGCGATCCATGTCCCTGACGCGCAGGTGCGGGTCGCCGGGACGGCGGATCCCCTTCTTGCCGTCATCGTAGAGGCCGGTCGCCGCCATCACGTCCACGCGCTGGTTCTGGCCGGGCACGTACTTCGTGCCCGTCGAGCCGATGCCGCCCACCAGCCCGAACGGCGCCCCCTTCTTCGTGGTCCACTGCGGGCCGTCGGGGCCGTCCACGACGTACGGCATCCGGTCCTTCATGAGCGCCGAGGCGTTCGACGTGAAGAGATCGGGCGGGAGCCAGGGCATGTCGATGTGGCAGTCGGCCGAGATCCGCGCGTAGTGCATGTCGCCCTCCTGTCGCGCCGCGAGCCTTTGCAGCTGAGGCGATGCTAGTCCCGGAGAGACCCCTGGGCAAGCGAAGACTCGAGCGGCTACACTCGACGGTCATGGAACGGAGCGCGCGGCGGCGCCGGGCGAGCGACACGGCCGTCGTCGGCGTCATCGCCGACACGCACGGGCTCCTGCGGCCCGAGGCGGTCGCGGCGCTCGCGTCCGTCGACCTGGTCGTGCACGCCGGCGACATCGGCTCGGCGGCGATCCTCGACGAGCTCGCCGCGATCGCGCCGGTCGTCGCCGTGCGCGGCAACAACGATCGCGACCCCTGGGCGGCCGCCCTTCCGGAAAGCGTGACGACCGAGATCGCCGGCGCGCGCCTGCACGTCGTCCACGACCTCAAAACCTTGCGGACCGACCCGGCCGAGCTCGGCGTCCAGGTGATCATCTCCGGCCACTCGCACAAGCCGAGCGTCGAGCATCGGTCGGGAGTCATGCTGCTCAACCCCGGCAGCGCCGGACCGCGGCGCTTCACCCTGCCGATCGCGGTGGCGCGCCTGAGCCTTGGCCCCTCCGGCGCCCGCGCGCAGATCGTCGAGCTCGACGTCGCGACGGCGGCACCGGTCAGGCCGCGCGCCCCGCGCCGCGGCCACCTTGACGGCGCCAAGGCGCGCGGCGCAGTATCGCCCCGGGGAGGGGCCCGATAGTGGGGAGGGGTCAGACGAAGAAGGACATCTCGAGCCTCCGGTCGACCCTCGAGTACCTGGAGGCGGCCGGCGAGCTGGTCAGCACCGACGTCGAGGTCGACCCGCACCTCGAGGTCGCGGCGATCCAGAAGCATTTCGACGGCGGCGCCGCGCTGCTCTTCAACAAGGTAAAGGGCTATCCGAACGCCCGCATCTGCAACAACATCTTCGCCAGCGCCGAGCGCATCGCGCGGCTGCTGGACGTCGGCGACCCGCGCCAGCTCAAGCACAAGGTGGTCGAGGCGCTGCGCGCTCCCCTGCCCCCGGTCGAGGTCAAGGACGGGCCCTGCCAGGAAGTGGTCGTGACGAAGGACATCGACGTGTGGGACGTCATCCCGATGATCTCGCACTCGGACAGCGATCCCGGCCGCACCCTGGGCGCCGGCACCACCGTCGTGCGCGGCCGGCACTTCTGGGGCGGCTCGCACATCGGCTACAACCGGATGAACTTCCGCGGGCCCGACTACTCGAGCTTCCAGATCTCGCCGGGCTCGCACATGGACCAGATCGCGACGCACTGGTACCGCAAGGGCCCCATCCCGGTCACGATCAATATCGGCATCCCGCCGACCTGCACGATGATGGCGGGCTCGGGGTTCACCTACGTGATCCTGCCGCGCGGGTGCGACGAGCTCGGCGTGGCCGGCGCGCTCCAGGGCTACCCGGTCGAGCTCGTCCGAGCGCGGACGCAGGACGCCTGGTCGATCGCGAACGCGGAATACGTCGTCGAGGGCTACATCGACACGACCCAGAAGGTGTGGGAGAGCCCGCTGGCCGAGAAGGACGACGCGCAGGGCGTGCACCCCTTCCATCCGGAGTGGTCCGGGTACATGGGCAAGTCGTACCGGACCTACAAGTTCCAGGCGACCGCGGTCACGCACCGGGCCGATCGGCCGCTCTACTACGGGCTCATCGTCCACGGCATGGACGAGCACTTCATCGACGGCGTCGTGCGCGAGGCGTGCTTCCTCGAGCTCGCCGAGCGCATCGTGCCCGGGCTCTGCGTCGACACGCACATCCCCATGGGCATGACCGACTGGGGCGGCGTGATCTTCCAGGTCAAGAAGCGCCGCGCGCGCGACGAGGGCTTGCAGCGCAACATCCTGACGGCCGCTCTCTCGATCTCGCTCGGCGCCCGCCTGGGCATCGTCGTCGACGAAGACGTCGACATCTACAACGTCGAGGACGTGCTGTGGGCGCTCACCACCCGCGTGAACCCCAAGGAGGACCTCCTGACGATCTGCGAGGGCGGCTTCGGCCAGACCTTCCAGCCCGCCGAGCGCAGCTCGGCCGGCGATCGCCAGTGGACGCAGAGCAACATCCGGTTCTCGGGTGCCCTCGGCATCGACGCCACGCGGCCGTTCATCCACAAGGACGCCTTCGAGCGTGCCCGCTACAACATCGAGGTCGTCGACCTCGCCAAGTTCTACTCGCCCGAGCAGATTCGGCAGGCGAAGGCCGGACAGCGCGACTACGCCAAGTTCCTGGCGGAGCGCGGGATCTGACAGCGGAGAAGAGGACGCCATGGACTTCGGGATCTTCACGGAGCAGATACGGCGCGGGAGCAGTCAGGGCCAGTGGTTCCAGGAGCTGCTCGACCTCGCCGACGCGGGCGAGCAGTGGGGGCTCGACGTCGTGTGGCTGGCCGAGATGCTGGTCAACCCCGCGCGCTCGGTCCTGTCGGCGCCGCTCCTGGTGGCGAGCTGGATCGTGGCCCGCACGCGCCGCCTGCGCGTGGGCACGGCTGTGCAGCTCCTGCCGCTGAACCATCCGCTGCGCGTCGCCGGCGAGGTCGCGACGCTCGACCACCTGAGCCACGGGCGCTTCGACTTCGGGATCGGGCGGAGCGGCGGCCCGCGCGCGTACGACGCGCTCGGCGTCCCTTACGAGGAGAGCCAGGCCCGATTCTTCGAGGCGCTCGAGATCATCCTCACGGCGTGGAAGGGCGAGCCCTTCAGCTACGAGGGCAAGTTCTATCGCTTCAAGGACACGATCGTCACGCCCCGTCCGTATCAGGCGCCGCATCCGCCGGTCCGGATGGCCGCGACGACCGCCGAGACGTTCCCGCACGTCGGGCGGATGGGCCTGCCGATCTTCGTGGGCCTTCGCGGCATGGCGACCCCCGAGCTGGCGGTGTGCGTGAAGCGCTATCGGGAAGCCTGGCGCGAAGCCGGACATCCGGGCGACGGGGACGTGTGCCTGCGCATTCCCGTCTACGCCGCGCCGACCGAGAAGGCCGCGTTCGAGGAGCCCGAAGAGACGATCACGTACTACTTCCAGCGCCAGGCCGATCTCACGCGCGCGCCGCTCGGGCGGGCCGGCACCGGCCCGGCCGAGCGGCGGATCACCCAGGCCAAGACGCTGTCCGGCCTTTCGTATCCCGAGATCCTCGCGACCAAGGTCGCGTTCGGGACGGGCCCGTCACTCGTGGACCGCTTCACCCGGCTCCGCGAAGAGCTCGGCCTCAACGGCGTCGCCGCGGAGCTGAACCCCGGCGGGCTCCTGCCGATGGAGCAAGAGAAGCGCAGCCTGCAGCTCCTCACACAGCAGGTGATGCCCGCGTTCAAGTAGGGCGCGACGACGAAGGAGCATTCGATGGCCACACGCGACAAGGGCGCGACGAAGTTCGAGACGGTCCGCTACGAGCCCAAGGGCGCCATCTGCCACATCGTCCTGAACCGCCCGGAGAAGCTCAACGCCGCCAACGACCAGCTGGTCGAAGAGGTCAACGACGCCCTCTTCGAGTTCGACGCCGATCCCGAGCTCCGGGTCGCGATCATCAGCGGCGCCGGCCGCGCCTTCTGCTCGGGCGCCGACGTGCGCCAGCGCCAGCTCCGCACCCGGGACGAGCTCAAGCGGCTCGGCGGACCCGCCGGCCGGCGCTCGCGCGAGAACGGGCTCGGCGACTCCGTCAACTGGAAGCCGGTGATCGCCGCGGTGCACGGCTATGCGCTCGGCCTGGGCTACTCGCTCTCCCAGTCGTGCGACCTGGTGGTGGCGGCCGCCGGCACGAAGTTCCAGATCCGCGAGGTGCAGCGCGGGCTCGCCAGCGGCCAGCACTGGGTGGCCACGTGGTTCTGGACGGGCAGCCGCTTCGCGAACGAGGTCGCGCTGACCGGCCGCATGTTCACCGCCGAGGAAGCGCTCCAGCACGGCATGGTGAATCGCGTCGTGCCGGTGGAGCAGATGATCCCCGCCGCCGAGGCGCTGGCCGCGGAGATCCTCGAGAACCCGCCGCTGTCGGTCCGGGCCAACGTGCGGGTCATGCGCTGGTTCGTCAACGAGATGCAGCGGCAGTCCCGCATGTACACCCAGGGGCTCGGCCTGCATCTGAGCGAGGACTTCCAGGAATCGGCGCGCGCCTTCATCGAGAAGCGCCAGCCGACCTTCAAGGGCCGCTAGCGGCTACGATTTCACGTTTGGGTCCGCGAACTGCTCGGCGCGCCAGCGGAGGGCGGCGCCGAGACCTTCCTTCTCGCGGATCTCGTCGAACCTGATCCCGACTTCGGTCCGCGCCGCATACAGCCCGGCGAGGATGTCGAGGCCGGCGTGGATCGCGCTCCGGAACCCGGCCGATTCGGCGCCGCGATTGATGGAAAGCTTGGTGGCGGCCAGCGCCTCCGGAGAGATCAGGGCCATCCGGCGCGCGTATTTCAACGTCGCGGCGGCCAGCTCGGCCCGCGGGACGACGCGGTTCACCATGCCGTACGAAAGCGCCGTCTTGGCGTCGATCGGGTCGCCGAAGAACAGGAGCTCGCGGGCGCGCTTGAGGCCGATGATGAACGGCATCACCAGCGCCGGGCCGACGTTGGAGAAGCGGATCTCCGGCTCGCCGAAGAGCGCATCGTCGGCGGCGATCGTGAGGTCGCACATCATCACGAGCTCGCAGCCGCCCCCGAGACAGTGGCCCTGCACCGAGGCGATCACCGGCTTCTTCATCTCCCACGGCGTCATCTCGAGCTGCACGTCGTCGGTGAGCGATTCGTGCCACGCCAGCGCGTTACCCCGCCGGGCCGCCCGGGCCGGGTTGGGCGAGATGTCGTAGCCCGCGCAGAAGCTCCGGCCCTCGGCGCGCAGGACCACGACGCTGGTCGCCGGGTCGCGGTCGGCTTCGTGGAAGCGCTCGACGAGGGTCTTCTTCAGCTCCGCGCTGATGGCGTTGAGCTTGTCGGCGCGGTTGAGCGTGACGATGCCGACGCGGCCGTCGGCGGCGTAGGTGACGAGCGACGTGGTCATGACGGGCTCCTCAGGGATCCGACGGTGTCGGGATCACGAGCGAGATGCGGTTCTTGCCGGCGACGCGCGCGTACTCGACGCGCTCGGCGATCGCGGCGACCAGGGCCACCCCGAGCCCGCCGACCGGCCGCTCCTCGACGCCGAGGGTGTCGTCGGGCACGCCGACGCGGGCGAACGGATCGTACGGGCGGGCGGTGTCCTCGTAGGTGAGCGCGATCGAACCTGGCTGGATCGCGAACGCGAGATCGACGGGCGCGTCGCTGTCGGCGCCGTGGCCGTGCACGACCGTGTTCGTGAACAGCTCTTCGACGAGCAAGGTCAGCCGCAGACACGCCTTGCGCGGCACCCCGCGCTGCGCGCAGATGTCGGCGATGAACTGCGCCACCGCGGGTAGGGTGTCCCGACGGGCCGCGAAGGTCCGGTGGTGGTTTCCGGTATGGGCGTCGTGACTCGTGCGCGGCCTCCGGATCTCGCGAGATGTGAGACCGACTCGGCTACTATATATACATCGGGTTGCGCGTCGGGCGGCTCTGCATTCCGGAATCGGCCCGACGATTGCGGTATGAGGAGGAACGTCATGAAATCCGGATTGATTGCGCTGACATTGGTTCTGGCCTTCGGGGTCGCCGCGGCCGCGGCCCAGGACGCCGGACAGATCAAAACTTCCAAGGGCTCGGCCCAGATCGAGCGCTCCGGTCAGAAGCTCCCGGCCAACGTCGGCCAGGTCGTGCAGCAGGGCGATGTCGTGGTCACCGGCGCCGACGGCTCGGTCGGCATCACGTTCCGCGACAACAGCCTGGTCTCGATCGGTCCGGACAGCGTGCTCGCGATCGATCGCTTCGTCTTCGACTCGACGACCCACCAGGGCAACTTCGACGCCTCGCTGAAGCAGGGCACCCTGGCCGTCATCTCCGGAAAGCTGGCCAAGCAGTCGCCCGACGCCATGAAGGTCAAGACGCCGGCGGCGATCCTCGGCGTGCGCGGGACCGAGTTCCTTGTCCGCACCGGACCAGCGAAAGACTGATCCCCTGCCCGCTCGGGCGCGGCATCTCGGCTGGCTGGCGCCGCTCGCGCTGACCGTCCTCGCGGGCTGCGCCAGCCGCAACGATCTCTACGTCCTCCTCCCCGGCAAGGACGGAAAGACCGGCGCCCTGGTCGTCGAGAGCGAAGGCAAGCAGCAGACCCTCGATACGCCCTACGCCGCGGCGCGCGTCAAGAACATCGGCAGCGTCGACGGCTTCAAGAGCTCGGAATCCGAGGTGAAGCAGGACTTCGGTCCGGCGCTCGAGGCGCAGCCGAAGCGGCCGGTGTCCTTCTACCTCTATTTCCGGACGGACACCGACGAGTTCGCGCCGGAGTCCAAGGCGCTCGTCAACCAGATCTTCGCCGAGATCGCCCGCCGGCCGGCGCCCGAGGTCGTCATCATCGGGCACACCGACCGCGTGGGCAGCGTGCAGTACAACGACACGCTGTCGCTGCGGCGCGCCGAGCGCTGCCGAGACGAGCTGATCAAGCTCGGCATTCCCAAGGTGAGGATCTCGGTGGCGGGCCGCGGCTCGCGCGAGCCCGAGGTTCCCACCCCGGACCAGGTCCCGCAGCCGCGCAACCGCCGCGTCGAGATCAACGTCCGCTAGGCCCCTTCCACCGCAGCACGAGGATCGCCATGTCGTCGGATTGCTCGACGCCGTCGGCGAACCGGCTGACCTCGAGACGGATCGCCTCACCGATTTCCGCAGCGCTGGCCGCGCGGCCGACTTTCTCGAGTAGCGCCTCGAAGCGCGCCCGCCCATACGTCTCGGCCTTCGGGCTCATGGCTTCGAGCACGCCGTCGGTCACCAGGCAGATCGCATCGCCCCGCGTGAGACGGCGGGAGCTCGCCGCGTAGGGAAAGCGGTCCAGCACGCAGAGCGGCGGGCCGCCCCCGTCCGCCAGGCGGACCAGCGGCCGGTCGCCGTTCGGGAGCAGATAGAGCGGCTCGTGGCCCGCGTTGCAGTACTCGAGCAGGCCGCTGCCGACGTCGAGGATCCCGGCCAGCATCGTCACGAAGAGCCCTTCCGTGTTGTCCCGGGAGATCTCGCCGTCGGCCTCGCGCATCACCGCGTCGACGGATCCGACGCCGCGCAGCGCCGCGCTCTTGTAGAGCGCCTTGCTCACCGCCATGAAGAGGCTGCCCGGCAAGCCTTTGCCGGAGACGTCGCCGATCAGCAGGCACAGCCGGTCGCGGTCGAGCGGGAAGAAGTCGTAGAGATCGCCGCCGACCTCCCGCGCGGGCTCGAGGAACGCGTAGAGGTCCAGGCGCGTGTCGCCGGGAAACGCGGTCCCCGGGTCCGGCAGGCTGCCCATCTGGATGCGGCGGGCGGCCTCCAGCTCGCCGGCCAGGCGCGCCGCCTCCTCGCGCTGCCGCTCGACCTGGCGGCGCAGCTCCAGGCGGTGGCGCTCGGTCTCGGCGAGCGTGACCACCAGCATCGAGGTGAACAAGGTGCCGAGCGCCAGCGACGGAGACGCCGCGTCGAGCAAGATGCCGCTCTTGAGATAGAGCAAGGCGCCGGCGGTCACGATGGCGGCCACCATCAGCGCGTAGAGCGCCGCCGAGGCGAGGGCCGACGCCCGCGGCATGACCAGGATCAACAAGATTCCGCCGGCCAGCAGCAATCCAGCCTCGGCCCACACGACGCCACGCGGCCGCGCGAGCAGATCGGCGTCGAAGATATTCTCGAGAAGCTGGGCGTGGATCTCGACGCCCGGCATCCGATCGGTCACCGGCGTCGCCTGGTAGTCCGAGAGGCCGATCGCGGTGACGCCGATCAGGACCAGCTTGCGCTCGAGCCGCTCGCGATCGACCTTCCCCGCCAGCACGTCGGCCGCCGAGACGAAGCGCCCAGGATCGGACTCCGCGAAATGGACGCGGACGCTGCCGTCGGGCTCGGTGGGAACGACGAGGTCGCCGACCTCCACGGCCTGGACCCCCGACGCGCCCGTGCGCACGGTGACCATCGGCCCGCCGGTCGCAATACGCAAAATCTCGACGCCGAAGGCGGGCACCAGCGCGTCGCCGACGGTCGCGACGAGCGGCATGCGCCGCACGACCCCGCGCTCCGAGTCCACGCTCAAGAGACCGTGCCCCTTCACGACGCGGTCGATCTCGTCGGCGCTGTGGAGCGTGGCGTCGAATCGCCGCACGAGCGGCCGCGGGTCTCCGCCGACGGTTCGAAACGGCACCCGGCGGACGTTGCGCCGCGGCCCCGCCGCCTCCGCTTCCAGGCCGGCGATCCCGAGCACGACCCGAGATGACTGGAGCGTTCGCGCCAGGACCGTGTCGTTGCTCGGCAGGGTGGCCAGGCGCTGAACCAGATCCGGGCCCATGCCGGGGACGAAGTCCGGCAGCCGCCCCGGCGACAGGCGGTCAGCCTCGGGCATCACGATGTCCACACCGATCGCGGCGGGATCGGCCTCGGCGATACGGGACACCAGCCGGGCGAGCCAGGTGCGCGGCCACGGCCACTGCCCGTGCAGCCGGAGGCTCTCGTCGTCGATGGCCACGATGACGGCCGGGCCCGAGTGGCGTGTGCGCGGCGCCCAGCGTTGATAGGCGTCGAACGCCGCGAGCCGGACGAGCCCGAGCCCGAACCAGTCGGGCGCCAGCTCGATCAGCAGGAGCAGGGCCAGCAGCGCGATCCCGAGGGGTTGACCGTGGCTGCCGCAGAGGACCCGAACCCAGCGCCGTTCCGACCAGTGCATCGGGCTCAGGCCGGAGGGCTCAGAGAGCGATTTCCATGCCGTCGTAGGCCGCCAGGATCTCGACCCTCCGGTCGGTGCGGGTGATCTCCTCGAGCCGGCGCGTCTCGGCCAGGAGCGCGGCGATTCGCTCGTCGTCGGAAACGGGCTCGTGGTGGTAGAGGCACAGGCGCTTGGCGTATGCCATCTGACACAGCTCGAGCCCGACGACGTTGCTCGAGTGGCCCCAATCCTCCTTGATCGAGGTGGCCTCCGCCAGCGAGTACTGGGAATCGAAGATGACGAGGTCGGCGTCGCGGAAGAAATCTGCGAACGCCTTGATCTCCGACAGATCGTCCTGCTTGTGCTCGGCGTCGGTCGAGTAGACGACGACCGTGTCGCCCGCCTGGAACCGGTAGCCGTACGAGTCGCCGCCGTGCCGCTGGAGCTTGGGCCTGACGGAGAGCCCGGCGATCTGGTATTCGCGGTCGGGCTCGAGGCGCACGAACTCGATCGCGGCGGACAGCCGCGAGAAATCGACCGGGAAGGACGGCGCCGCGTGCTGCCCGCGAAAGGCCTCCTCGAGGTCGGCGTGGCAGCCGTAGATCTTGATGTGGTTGCCGGCCGTGTAGGCGGGCATGAAGAACGGAAACCCCATGATGTGGTCCCAGTGGGGATGGGACATGAACACGTGGAAGCGCTGGCCGGAAGGCCCGCGCGTCGTGAGCACCTCGTTGCCGAAGATACGCGCGCCCGAGCCCAGGTCGCACAGGACGTAGTCGCGCTGGCCCGTGACGATCTCCACGCACGACGAGTTGCCCCCGAACGTGTGCGAGGCGGCGAAGTCGAGCTCGCGGTCGAGGAAGGCCGCCGCCTGCTCCGGTGTCTCCAGCCTGCGTCCCGATGCGCGGGTGAGGGCCGCGATCAGCTTGCGCCGGACCTCGGCCGACGTCATGGCCACCGGGATCGAGCCGCGCGTCCCCCAGAACTTGACCTTCAAGCGCCCGTCAGGCGGCATCGAACGCCGCCAGCGCCTTGGGCGAGAGCCGGGCAAGCCCCTCGCGGACCGACGGGAAGACGTCGAGGACCATCGTGAACCGGCTGATGTCGAAGATCTCGCGCACGGCGGGCTGAAGGGCCGCGATGCCGAGGGAGCCGCGCTGGGCCTTGGCCTGCTTGGACGCCAGCATGAGCACGCGGAGCCCGACGCTGCTGATGTACTCGACCCCCGAGAAATCGAGGACCACCCTGTCCTGCCCCTCGGCGCAGCGGGCCATGTGGGGTGCCAGCGCGGTCTTGAAGTCCTCGGACGTGGAGTGATCGATGCGGCCCACGGGGGCGAGAACCACCGTGTCCACGTAACGCTTCGCCATCAGGTCCATGTCGGCTCCATGGAAGTGGCCTACCGTGCAGGGTTCAATGCTATCACCCGGCCCCGCGGAACCTGGCATCCTGCCATGCCGGTTCCCGTCGCGGGCCGGCGCGGGGGCGAGCCGCGCCGGGTTGACCCGACCGGCCGCCCCGGCGCACTATCGCCGGGGCGGCGAGGGCTTGGCCGCTATCGAGGGTACATGAATCAGGCGCTGAGCGACGTCACGGTGCTGGACCTGGGGCAGGTCATCGCCATGCCCTTCTGCACGATGCTCCTGGCCGACATGGGTGCCAGGGTGATCAAGGTCGAGTCGCGGGAGCGCGGCCGGGAGCGCGTCTCCCTGGGCATCAAGCGCAAGCGCGACGGTGTCGAGGAGCGCGTGCCGGCGGCGCAGTATCGGGAGCGCAACAAGCTCGGTATCACCCTCGAGCTGAAAACCCCGCGCGGCGTCGAGCTTTTCAAGGAGCTGGTGCGCCACTCGGACGTGGTGACCGAGAACTTCAGCGTCGGCACCCTGGACCGGCTGGGGCTCGGCTACGAGGACCTCAAGCGGGTCAAGCCCGACATCATCTACGCCTCGATCACGGCCTTCGGCCAGCACGGACCGTACGCGGCCCAGCGAGGCTACGACATGCTGGCCCAAGCGATCAGCGGCTACATGAGCATCACGGGCTTTCCCGATCATCCGCCCACCCGGTCGGGCCAGTCGATCTCGGACTACTACGCCGGGATGCTCTGCGCCTTCAGCATCGTGTCGGCGCTGCACTACCGCCAGCGAACGGGCCACGGCCAGCGCATCGACCTGGCCCTCCTGGACAGCTTGCTCATCGCCCTCGACAACCTGGGCGAGCGCTACACGGTCGGCGGCGAGCTCCTGACGCGGGCCGGCAACGTCTCCTTCGGGGGCTCCAGCTCCGGCGTCTATCCGACGACCGACGGCCACGTCGCGATCGCCGCCGGCGCCAGCGACGCGGTCTGGCGGCGCTTCTGCAAGATCATCGGCCGGGGTGACCTCACGAAGGACGCCGGCTTCGCCACGGCCGCGGCCCGGCGCGACCGGCGCGACCAGGTCGCCGCGATCATCCAGGGCTGGACGGGCGCGCGCACCAAGGCCGAGGTCGTCAAGACGCTGTCGACGGGCGGCGTCCCGGCCGCGCCCGTCAACAACGTCGCCGAGATGGTGGCCGATCCCCAGGTGCAGGCCCGCGAGATGTTCGTGGAGCTCGACCACCCGACCTACGGCCGCGTCAAGACGACGGGCACTCCTCTGAAGCTCTCCGAGACACCCGGCCGCGTGCGGTGGCTCGCGCCCAACCCCGGCGAGCACAACAAGGACGTCTTCGTCGGGATCCTGGGCTACTCCGACGCGGATCTCGCCCGCTGGCAAGCCGAAGGCGTCATCTAGCGGCGCTCGCGGCTTCCGCTACTTCAAGGGCACGAAGACCGAGACGCGGGCCTGAGGGCCGACCTCGCGCGTGCCGTGGCCCTGGCCCGTGAGGTCTTCGGCGATGAGGATGTCGCCGACGCCCAGGCGGCGTACCGTGCCGTCGCCGATCTCGATGTCGACCGCGCCGGAGAGCGTGAACACGGCGTAGCGGCCGGGCGCGTGGTGCCACGGATTGGTTCGCGTCGGCTCGAAGCGACGGATCATGATGCCGCTGCCGGGGATCAGCTCGGCGCTCTCCGACTGGTCGCCGCGCGGCTCGAGCTTCGGCACGATCTCCTGGAAGTGCGACTTGCCGTCGGACCCGGTGTGGATGCGGATGATGGCCATGGGACCTCCTTGTCGCGATAGTATGAGGGCACCAAGAGAGGAGATCGACACATGCGTTTCGGCATCTTCACGAGCATGGGCGGCCAGACCTGGGCGGGCGTGCTGGACCTCTGGAAGCATCTCGAGGCGACCCGGTGGGACATCGCCTGCGTGACCGACCATTTCATGCCGAACACGAAGGAGCGCGAGGGCGCGATGCTCGAGTCCTGGAGCACCTTGAGTGCCCTCGCAGCTCTGGTGCCGCGACTCCGCGTCGGCACGATCGTTCTCGGTAACACCTATCGTCACCCGGCGGTGGTCGCCAAGATGGCCGCGCAGGTCGACATCATCTCGGGCGGCCGGCTCCTGCTGGGCCTGGGCGCCGGCTGGCAGCAGAACGAGCACGAGGCATACGGCATTCCCTTCTACACCATGCGCGAGCGGCTCGAGCGGCTCGACGAAGCCTGCCAGGTGATCCGGTCGCTGTGGAAGGAGCGGCGCACCACGTTCGAGGGCCGCTACTACCAGCTGGCCGACGCTCCCCTCGACCCCAAGCCGGTCCAGACGCCGCACCCCGAGCTCATGATCGGCGGCGGCGGTGAGCGCGTCACCCTCAAGATCGTCGCCAAGCACGCCGACCACTGGAACTGCTGGGGAGGCCCGCGGGTCCTCGCCCGCAAGGGCAAGATCCTCGACGACCACTGCGCCACGCTCGGCCGCGATCCCAAGAGCCTCAAGCGCTCCGCGAACATGGCGCTGCTGATCACCGACAGCAAGATCGAAGTCGACCAGCTCGCCGACACGATCGCCAAGCGCATGGGCCGCCACGCGGCCGACGCGCGCGACACCTGCCTGGCCGGCACGCCCGATCAGATCCGCGACCAGCTCCACCAGCTCCGGTCGGCCCGGGTCGACACGCTCTTCATCCCGAGCATGTTCCGGCCGATCGACGAGCTGCGCCGCGATCTCGATCGCTTCATCACGGAGA
>JACXTT010009408.1_pt1 | contig 13350 bp, 6 predicted proteins | sample 9270951 | NCBI WGS metagenome assembly JACXTT01 (sample SAMN15532306, study PRJNA645909) | rock metagenome | isolation source: weathered quartz diorite | place: Puerto Rico | collected 2017-06-21
CAGATCAGCAAAGGCTTGACGACCGACCAGGTGGTGGCACTGACCACCGGCCAGGCAGCATCGTTGACCACGGCGCAAGTGGCGGCACTGGCGACTGCACAGGTTGCTGCGATGCAAACGCAAGACCTGGCGGCCGTGACAACGGCCGGTGTGGCAGCCATGACGACCAACCAGGTCAGCAAGGGCTTGACGACCGACCAGATCCAGGCGTTGACAACGGGTCAGATCGCGGCCCTGTCGACCGACCAGGTGGTGGCACTGACCACCGACCAAATTGGCGCCTTGGTAACCAAGGACGTCGCAGCCCTGAAGACCAACCAGGTTGCAGCGCTGTCCACCAACCAGATCAGCAAAGGCTTGTCGACGGACGACGTTGCCGCACTGACAACGGCTGGCGTCGCGGCACTGACGACCAACCAGATCAACAAGGGCTTCACCACAGACCAAGTCGTGGCACTGACGACCTCGCAGATCCAGGCCTTGACGACGGATCAGGCAGTTGCCCTGTCGACAGACCAGGTTGCAGCGCTGGAGACACGTGATGTTGCCGCACTGAAGACCAACCAGGTGGCTGCGCTGACGACCAACCAGATCAACAAGGGCTTTACGACATCGCAAGTGGCTGCATTGACAACTGCCAGTGTTGCCGCCATGACCACCGATCAGATCGGTGCCCTGAGCACCGACCAAGTGGTCGCCCTGACCACGGGCCAGATCGCTGCGCTGAAGACCAACCAGGTGGCCGCGCTGTCGACCAACCAGATCAACAAGGGCTTGGGCACCAATCAAGTTGCTGCGTTGACAACGGCTGGCATCGGTGCACTGACGACGAACCAGATCAGCAAGGGCCTGACCACGGACCAAACGCAGGCGCTGACCACCGGCCAGGTGCAAGCACTGAACTCCGACCAGATCCAGGCCTTCACCACCGATCAGGTTGGCGCCTTGGTCACCAAGGACCTGGCCGCACTGAAGACCAACCAGGTTGCGGCCCTGACCACCAACCAGATCAACAAGGGTCTGACGACGGATCAGGTGTCCGCGCTGACAACGGCGGCCGTTGCAGCACTGACCACCGACCAGATCAGCAAAGGCCTGACCACGGATCAGGTGGTGGCACTGACGACTGGCCAGGTGGCGGCCTTGGGCACGGCCCAGGTCGCTTCCCTTGCCACGGCGCAGGTTGCCGCCTTGCAGACACAGGACCTGGCTGCCATTACGACCGCAGGTGTTGCGGCGATGACAACCAACCAGATCAGCAAGGGTCTGACCACGGATCAGGTCCAGGCGCTGACCACCGGCCAATTCTCGGGTCTGACGACGGATCAGGTTGTGGCATTCACTACCGACCAGGTTGGTGCGATCGTCACGCGGGATATTGCCGCCATGAAGACCTCGCAGGTCGCTGCACTGACCACGAACCAGATCAACAAGGGCATGACCACCGATCAGATCGGTGCACTGACAACCTCCGGTATCGCCGCCATGACGACGAACCAGGACAGCGCGGGCCTGCGGACGGATCAGATCGTGGCGCTGTCGACATCGCAAGTGGTGGCGTTGGGTACCTCCCAGTTGTCCACCCTGGCAACGGCCCAGGTTGCGGCCATGGAGACCCGTGACGTCGCTGCGCTGAAGACCGGCCAGATCACTGCACTGACCACAAGTCAGGTCGCCAGCGGCCTGACGACGGATCAGATCGTGAGTCTGACAACGGCCAATATTGCAGCGCTCACTACGGACCAGATCCGGGCACTGACCACCGATCAAATCTCTGCGCTGACGACCACCCAGGTCGAAGCCTTGACCAGTACCCAACATGCTGCGATCACGACCGATCAGGTCAGCCACCTGGCCATGGGTTCGCCCATCATCCTGGATCTGAACGGCGATGGTGTTACCACCCAAAGCGTCAGCAAGGGCGTTCAGTTCGATGTCTTCGGTGTCGGCACCAAGGTCAATACGGGTTGGGTCAGCGGCGGCGATGGTCTGTTGGTCATGGACAGAAACCATGACGGCACCATCAACGGCGGTACGGAGCTGTTCGGCGAAGGCACAACGCTGGCCAATGGTCAAAAGGCCAGCAATGGTTACCAGGCTTTGGCCGAACTCGACACCAATGGCGATGGCAAGATCACGTCGGCAGATGCGCATTTCAGTGATCTGATGGTGTGGGTTGACAGCAACGGCGACGGCGTCAGCGAATCGGGTGAGTTGCACACCCTGGCATCCTTGGGTATCACCCAATTGGATCTGAAGACGCAGTCGTCCACGGCGATCAACAATGGCAACCTGGTGGGGCTGACGTCCAGCTTCACGACCGCCGATGGCGCCAACCACGACATGGCGGACGTGTGGTTCCAAACCAACCAGAACCCCGCTGCGACGCCAGCGACGACACCTGCTGTGGCATCTGCAGCGGCACCTGCTGCCGTGGCTGCGGCTCCAGTAGCCAGCGAGGCGCCGCCCAGCCTGGCCATACCCGTGGCCGCGGCAGCCACACCGGTGCCGGCCACCGCGTCGCCAGCAGCGCCACCAGCGGCGTCGGGCAGCATGCGGTCGCAAGTCGGCGGTATGGTGGACGCGATGGCGGCCTTTGGAAACGCAGACGGTGCGAGCAAGGGCGGGACTTCGTCGCCAAGCCTGCCTGCGGCAGCGCCATCCAGTGCCACCACCACGGCGGCCTTGAACACTGGCGTCGTGGGCATGGTTGACGCCCTGAAACGCTTCGATGCGAACGGGCAACCTGTTGCGAATCCGGCAACGGGTCAGGTGGCTGCGACACCGGGCGCTCTCAAGACCACCTTGGGTCGCAACCCGGACACCGATATACTGGCTTCGGGCAAGTAAGCCTGTCGGTCCCAACGCCCCGACGCCCCGCAAGGGAGCCGGGGCGTTTGGTCATGGGCTTGCCGCGATCATGAACTAATTCACGGGTGGCATCTGGATGGCTGGAACGGACGAGTTTGCTTCAAATGTGTTGCTTGCCTGGAAAGGCGAGTTGGGCTTTCCGGAATTGATCACCCGGGCCACGGAGCTGGAGTCACAGGGCTTTGCCCCGTTGGCTGCGGTTTTGTACCAGACCTGGTTGTCGCGCGTGCAGTCGCCCTATGCCCATGCCGCAAACTTCAACCTGGGCGCCACCTTGACCAATATTGGCGATCTGGTGGGCGCACAGGCCGCCTATCGGCGAGCCATTGCGATGGCGCCCGCCTTTTTGCACCCCCATTTGAATCTGGGCTTGTTGCTGGAGCGCGGTGGTCATGTGGACCAGGCCATGGTCGAGTGGCAATGGATGGTCAAGCATGGTGCACGCGATGAGGCCAACCTGCCGCTGGTGGTCTTGGCGCTGAATCACTTGGGGCGGGTACTGGAGCTGGCCAAGAAATTCCCCGACGCGGTGTCGTATCTGACGCAGAGCCTGTTGCTGGATCCGAACCAGCCTGACGTTTTGCACCACTGGGTGTTCCTACGCCAAAAGCAGTGCGCCTGGCCCGTGTATGCCGACGTGGCGGGTGTCAGCAAGGAGGCGATGCACGAGGCAACCTCGGCGCTGGCCATGCTCAGCGTATCGGACGACCCGCGGGATCAACTGCATGCGGCGCAGCAGTTTGTTGACACCAAGCTGGCCAAAGACCTGCCGCTATTGACCGATGGCCGGGGCTACGGGCATTCCAAATTGCGCATTGCCTACTGCTCGTCGGACTTTTTGCTGCATCCGGTGGCATTGCTGACGGTACAACTGTTTGAATTGCACGACCGCAATGCGTTTGAGGTGTATGGTTTCTGTTGGAGCCCCGAAGACGGGTCTGCGACCCGGGCCCGGGTCAAGCAGGGCATGGATCACTTCTTTACCATCCACCAATTGAGCGATGAAGAGGCGGCGCGCTTGATACGCTCACACGAGATCGACATTCTGGTGGACTTGCAGGGACAAACATCAGGCGCCCGCGCCAATATTCTGGGCTATAGGCCGGCGCCGATTCAAATTACGTATCTGGGCCTGCCTGCCACCACCGGTTTGCCGTCAATCGACTATGTCATTGCCGACGAGTTCCTGATCCCCCCGTCAGAGGTTGCGTTCTATTCGGAAAAGCCCTTGTACATGCCCCATATCTACCAGGTCAGTGACCGCAAGCGGGTGCAAGGACCTCGTCCCACCCGCGCCAGCTGTGGTTTGCCGGAACAGGGCTTTGTTTTTTGTTCATTCAACAACAGCTACAAGTACACGCCGGAAGTCTTTGCGGTTTGGCTCTCGCTCCTGCTCAAGGTTCCTGGCAGTGTGTTGTGGCTGCTGGCCGACAACCCCTGGGCCGAGAAAAACCTGCGCGCAGTTGCCCAGTCCCAGGGCTTTGCACCCGAGCGACTGGTGTTTGCAACCCGTGTATCACCCGAAAATTACCTGGCACGTTATCTGATTGCCGATCTGTTTTTGGACACCTTCCCGTTCAATGCCGGCACCACAGCCAATGACTGCCTGTGGATGGGCTGCCCGTTGGTTACGTTGACCGGGCGCTCCTTCGGTGCCCGAATGGCTGGCGCCTTGTTGACAGCGGCAGGACTGCCGGAACTAATCACCTACAACCTGGCCGATTACGAAGCCACTGCGTTGGCGTTGGCGACCGATCCACAGCGCTGCCAGGCACTGCGCGACAAGCTGGCGCAAGTGCGGGAGAACGGCGTGCTGTTTGACACGCCACGCTTTGTGCGCGATCTGGAGGAGCGCCTGCAGCAATTGGTTGCCGCCTTGCCAGCACCTGAACTACCTGCCGCTACGGTATGAGCGACGGCCCATCCGCTAGCGACAAGCGCAACTTTGCGCGGCGCCTCAAAGAGGCGCGCATCGGCGACCCCGCAGCCCAATACGATGTGGCCTTGAAGTACGCCACTGGTGTAGGTGTAGGGAAAAACGTGTCGCAGGCATTCGCCTGGACCAAGGCGGCCGCAGAAAAAGGACATACGGCAGCGCAGTATCTGCTGGGCAGCGCCTATGCCAGTGGTCTGGGCACGCCCAAGGACGAGCAAAGGGCTTTGTCGTGGTTCGTCAAAGCCTATGAACATGGCAATGAAAAGGCGTCGCTGCGCTTGGCGAAAGTGTTGGCGGCCGGCCCCTCGGCGCTGGCCTTTCAGTTTGCCTTGGAAGCGGCCGAGCGCGGGCTGGCGGATGCGCAGTTGTCGGTGGCCGATAGCTATGCCAATGCCCTGGGCGTGGCGCAGAGCGACGAACTGGCGGCAGACTGGTACCGGCGTGCAGCCGACCAGGGACTGGCGCCGGCGCAGTATGCGTTGGCTCAGGCCCTTGCGCGGGGCGACGGCGTCGCGCCAGATCTGGCAATGGCCCACCAGTGGTACCGCGAGGCAGCAGCCCAGGGGCACCCGGGTGCACAATTGGCCTTGGAAGACCTGGACGCGCAGGGATTGGGCCGCAACGAGAGTGGCGCCAAAACCCGAACCGGCACGCGCGAGCGCCGCGGCACCGAGGGGCGTTGGAACCACTATGCGGCGCATGGTCGGGTGGATGATTTTTTCGACCTGGGTCAGATGTACGCGTCGGGCATCGCTGTTGAAAAAAACCTGCGCCAGGCGCGAGCCTGGTACCGCAAGGCGGCCGAACAGGGGCACGCAGGCGCGCAGTATGCGTTGGCCCAGAGCCTGGACCACGCCGAACGGGAGCAGGCGGTCAACTGGTACCGCAAAGCTGCGGCGCAGGGCCACGCGGGGGCGCAGTATGCATTGGGGGACATGCAGCGCGATGGTGTTGGGGTTGAACAAGACCGGGTCACGGCCCTTGGCTGGTTCGCCTGCGCAGCACAGCAGGGTGATGCCCAGGCACAGTATGCAATCGGGAAATTGTTGACCGAAGAAGCCACCGCCCTGGCGGAACTGGCAATGGCCAAGGCCGCGGCCGGCGGCCAGGCACAAGCCCAGTGCGCCATGGGGGAGCGCTACCGCAAGGGCCTGGGCGTGGCGCAAAACTGGTTTGAGGCCGTGCGCTGGTACCAATTGTCAGCGCAGCAGGGTGACGCTGCAGCGCAGTGCGCACTGGCGGGCTGTTATGCGCAGGGCACGGGCGTCAAGAAGGACATGGCCTTGGCCTTCCATTGGTATGAACGGTCGGCCGTGCAAAATCTGCCGCAAGCCCAATGGAATCTGGGAGAGTTGTACGCCACAGGGTTGCCGGGTGTTGAACCCGATCCCAAAAAAGCCGCCTCCCTGTGCAAGCGCGCGGCCAATGCGGGCTTTGCGCCGGCCAGCGCAACCTTGGCGGCGCTGTTTGCCAAAGCCGGCAAGCATGAGCGGGCCGTGCCCTGGTGGCAGCAGGCGGCTGCGCAGGGTGATCTGGAGTCCTTGTTCAATCTGGGCCAGGCCTATCGCCTGGGCCTGGGTGTGGACAAGGATGAGACCCAAGCCTTTGAATGGCTGCTGAAGGCTGCTGAGGCAGGCTTGGCCGTCGCCCAGTCGCGCATCGGCCTGGCCTATGCCACCGGCGACGGTGCGGCACTGGACCCTATCGAGGCCTGCAAGTGGATGGAGCTGGCGGCCCTGGCCGGCGACAAGGCGGCGCAAGCCAACCGTGTGCGTGCGCGCAAATCCTTGAGTCCCGCACAGCTGACGGAGGCCGACCGGCGCGTCAAAGCCTGGCAGGCCGCACGGGAAAATAAGACCTGAAGCCAGGCCTTTTTGCTGTTTAAGTACCCATTGAACGTGGGACCATGGACGGGTCTTAACTGGATCCGACAGACCTATTCCCCCATGGGCACCTCTTAGCAATGGCTGAGCAAAAATCACATTCTGTTGTGCAGTGTCTCACTGCCATTGCGCAGCACCATGGTCTGCAGGTCAACCCTGAGCGCTTGATCGAGGAGTACGCGCTGCCAGATGAAGAGCCGCGCCCGGCCTTGGTGATACGCATGGCCGCCGGTATCGGGCTCAAAGGCAAGCTCTCCAAGCTGACATGGAAAGGCTTGTTCGCACAAGAGGGGGTTTTTCCGTTCATAGGCCTGCTCAAGGATGGCAAGGCTGTCATCGTGGTCGGTGTGCGTGTCGGTGGCGGTGGTGCAGAGGGCGAGGTGGCGGTTCTCAACCCGTTGATCCCCAAGGCCGCGGTGCACTACCTGGACAAGGACATGTTCTGCGACAACTGGAGCGGCCATGTCATCTTCCTCAAGCACAGCCATGCGCTGACCGACCCCAAGCAGCCGTTCAGCTTCCGCTGGTTCGTGCCGGAAATTCTGAAGCAGCGTACGGCGTTTCGGGACATTGCCATTGCGGCGGTGGCGCTCAGCGTGCTGTCCATGGCGTCACCGGTGTTTTTTCAACTGGTCATCGACAAGGTGCTGGTGCACCAGAGTGCGTCTACGCTGTGGGTGCTGGCCGCCGGTATTCTGGTGGCACTGGGGTTTGAGACCGTGTTCTCCTACGTGCGCCAATTGCTGCTGCTGTCGGCCACCAACAAAATCGATATGCAGATCACCCGACGTGCGTTTGCCCACCTGCTGTCGCTACCCATTGACTATTTTGACAGCACGTCGGCTGGTGTGGTGGCGCGCGTCATGCAACAGCTGGAAAGCATCCGGGGGTTTCTGACCGGGCGCCTGTTTTTTACCTGTTTGGATACGCTGACGCTGTTGATTTATGTGCCGCTGCTGTTCTCGTACTCGGCCAAGCTGGGCGCCATCGTTGTCGTGTTTGCGATGCTGATCGCATTGATTATTGCGGTGCTTCTGCCCACTTACAGTCGGCAACTGGACACCTTGAATGCCGCAGAAGGCGCGCGCCAGGCGCTGTTGGTGGAGACCATTCACGGCATGCGCACGGTCAAGGGCCTGGCGATTGAGCCAGCACAACGGCGTTCATGGGACCAGCTGTCGGCGCAAACCATTACTTCCCACTTCCGCGTGGCCAAGACGGCCATGACGGGTAACGCCACGACGGAATTTCTGGGCAAGCTGCTGCCCATTGTGGTGATCGTTGTCGGGGCGCAAGGCGTCTTCGACCAGACCTTGACGGTGGGTGCCCTGATTGCATTCCAGATGTTCTCCAGCCGCGTCATGGGGCCATTGACCCAAATCGTCGGGCTGATCAACGACTACCAGCAGACGGCGGTGTCGGTGCGCATTCTGGGCGAGGTCATGAACCGGCCGTCCGAGGGGCGGGGCGGCGCCGGTGGCTTGCGGCCTAAACTGACTGGGGAAATCAGTTTTGAGGGGGTGACCTTCCGCTATCCGGGTGCCAAGGTGGCGGCGCTGGACAAGACCACGTTCACGATCCAGGCTGGAACGGTGGTTGGCATTGTCGGGCGCAGCGGCTCGGGCAAATCCACTCTGACCAAGATCATTCAGGGCATGTACCCGGTTGACGAAGGCATTGTGCGCTTTGATGGAGTGGACGCGCGTGAAATTGAGCTGTCCCACCTGCGGCGCCAGGTCGGCATTGTGATGCAGGAGAACTTTCTGTTCCGTGGTTCGGTGCGGGACAACATCTCGATTGCCAAGCCCAGCGCCTCGTTTGAGGAAATTGTGGCGGCCGCCCAGATGGCCGGCGCTGATGAGTTTGTCGAACGCCTGCCCCAGGGCTACGACACGCTGCTGGAGGAAAACGCGTCCAACCTCAGCGGCGGTCAGAAGCAGCGCCTGTCGATTGCCCGCTCGCTGCTGCTCAAGCCCCGGGTGCTGATTCTGGACGAGGCTGCCAGCGCGCTAGACCCGGAGAGCGAAGCCATTTTTATCCGCAACCTCGGCAAGATGGCTGTGGGGCGCACCGTCATCATGATTTCGCACCGGCTCTCGACCTTGGTGAATGCCGACGCCATTTTGGTGATGCAGCAAGGCCAGTTGGCCGATAGCGGACGCCACGAAGAGCTGCTGTCACGCAGCCCAACCTACCAACAGCTATGGCATCAACAGACAAGCCATCTGTAGCGGAGTCCAAAGGCGCGTCCAACAAGACCGCCATAGACTTCCTGCCCGACGCCGACGAGATCGAGCGCCGCCCGTTGCCGCCTGTCGCACGCATTACGGTGCACCTGCTGATCGCCGCGCTGATCAGTTTCTTTGTCTGGGCCTGGTTGTCCGAGGTGGACATGATCGTCACCGCGCGGGGCCGCCTGGTCACACCGCTGCCCAATATTGTGGTGCAGCCGCTGGAAACATCGATTGTCCAAACCATTGACGTGCGTGCCGGCCAGGTCGTGCACAAGGGTGACCGGTTGGCCAGTCTGGACCCGACCTTTGCTCAGGCCGATAGCTCGCAACTCAAGAGAAGGCCCGCAGGCCGGAACACCCAGGGGGCCGGCCGGGATGCGGAACTGTCCGGCGAGGGAATGGGGGGCGCTGGAGCGGAATCGCCAGACAGCAAGATACAGTCGCGCCTGTCCAAAGAACGCCAGTCCAGCTACCAGTCGCAGATGCGCCGCCAGACGGAATCCATTGCCAAGCTGCGCTCGTCGTTGGAGACGGCGCGGCGTGATGAAGAGGGGCAGCAGGCCCGAGTGACGGGTTTGAAGGAAATGGAGGCCATGACGGACGACTTGGTGAGCAAAAAGCTTGCTGTCAAGAGCCGCCTGCTGGATGTGCGCGACCGGTTGATGGAGGCCGAACGCGGGACCGAGCTGGCACGCAACCGCCAGATCGAAATCCGCCGTGAACTGTCGGCCCTGGAGGCGGAAAAATCGGCGTATGAGACTGGGTGGCGGCAAAAAATGTTGGAGGAAATGCTGGCTGTGTCGCGTGAGCGGGACGCGGTCAGCGACCAACTGCAAAAGGCCACGCTGCGCCAAAGCCGCGTGATTCTGACGGCGCCCGCCGATGCCGTGGTGCTGGAGGTGGCAAAACTATCGCCAGGCTCCATTGCCAAGGAGGCGGAGCCGTTCTTCACGCTGGTGCCGATCAGCGATGTGCTGGAAGCAGAAGTACAGATCGATTCGCTGGATGTGGGCTATGTCAAGCTGGGCTCCAAGGCCAGCGTCAAGGTGGATGCCTACCCGTTCCAAAAGCACGGCACCTTGGAGGGCAGCTTGCGCACCGTCAGCCAGGACGCCTTCCGCCGCGAAACGGCCAACTCCTCCGGCCTGGATGCCTATTACGGGGGGCGCATTGCGTTTGGTACCGCCAAGCTGCAGGACATGCCGCCCAACGCCCAGTTGTTGCCCGGCATGACCTTGAGTACCGAGATACTGGTGGGCAAACGCTCGGTGTTGTCCTACCTGCTGTGGCCGCTGACCAAGGCCGCCAAAGAATCCTTGCGGGAGCCTTGAATGAAATCCCTTGCTCCAAACCTGGTGGTCTGTACTACTGTGCTGCTGAGCGCCTGTGGCAGCACACCCGTCAAGCTGGACGACAACACCTTTCCACTGCCCAAGACCTTTCAAAATGCGGCTGCACCTGCGGACGGTGCGGCCAACGCCACGGCGAATGCGACGGCACCTGCACAGTGGTGGACCCAGTATGGCAGCGACGAGCTCAATCGCCTGGTCGACCGTGCGCTGGCCAGCAATTCGGAATTGAAGGTGGCCACACTGCAGGTGGCGCAGGCAAAAATCCGGGCCGACCAGTCCCGCGCTGGAAAGTGGCCGTCGCTGAGCGCGCCGATTCGCGCCGCGACGCAGAACCAGGGTGCTACCACGGACTCCACGCAAAATTCCCAGGTAGCGCTGGCCAGTACCTTCCGCCTGGATGTCTGGGGTGAGCAGCGTGCGCTGTCCGACTCCGCCGACATGCAGTTGGAGCGCGCCATCCACGAGCGTGAAAACATCCAGCGCAATACGATAGGCGCCGTGGTGTCAACCTACATCGCCTACCTGTCGGTCAGTGACAGCATCTTGATTGCGCAGGAAAATGAGCGTGTGGCGCAGGACATCCTGCACAACGTCGAGCGACGCATGGCGTTGGGCGACGCGACTGCGGACGACCTGGAGCAGCAGCGCAGTGTGGTGTTCGGCCAGCAGGTCGTGATTCCGGGTCTGGAGAACCAGCAGGACGATTTGCGCAACAACCTGTCGCGCCTGGTCGGCGCCTTGCCAGGCAATCTGGTGTTGACGTCCAAAGGGCTGGATGCGTTGCAGATGCCGTCCGTTCAGTCCGGCCTGCCGTCGGCACTGTTGCTGGCACGCCCTGATATCCGCATGATGGAGGCCCGTATGCGGGGCGCCAACGCGGACATCGAGGTGGCGCACGCACGCCTGCTGCCGCCCATAGACCTGAGCGCGCAAGCCGGTTACAACGGTGCGTCGTGGGCCACGCTGTTTCAGCCGCAAAACTTTTTAGTCAATACCGTCGCTGCCTTGACCGTCAGTATTTTTGATGGCGGCGCCAAGCGGGCCGACAAGGCATACGCCCAGTCCTATTACGAGGAAATGGTGGAAACCTATGGCCGCACCGTCCTGCAGGCGGTGCGCGAGGTGGAAAGCGCTTTGGCCAGCCTGCGGACATCGCGCGCGCGCCTGGAAGCCCAAAGGAATGCAACGCGCAGCGCCCTGAACCTGTTCAAGATTGGTAGCGAAGCCTATGCGGCGGGCTCGATTGACCAAAGCGCATTGCTGGAGAGCCGCAAGAACTACCAGCGCAGTGCCGACGAATCGCAGCGCATCAAGGCCGAGCTGTTGCGCAACTACGCCAACCTGTCCTATGCGCTGGGTCTGGGGGCGATACTGACAGAGCCGGGTTCGGCAGACGTTGCGGATACGGCACACACCGCCAATGCGGGGGCGGACCTGCGTGTTGGCCTGGTTGCGGGGGTCGCTAGGCTGGTGCCGCAGGCCCCGGCAGGGCCCACTGCCCACGGGCAGTGGGAGGTTGAGTTGCCAGGCGTTTTCCACCGCAGCAGCTTGTTGCCACTGTGGCGCGATATGCACGCACGCTTTGACGCAGCCGCATCTGGGCCATCAATGCGTGCGGTGCACCTGGACCACACGGAAGGCCCCGGTCAATCGGGTCAGGCCTGGTACCGCGTGTATGTCACCGACTTTGCCGACCGCGCCACGACGGCCAGCTACTGCGATACCTTGTTGCAGGCGGGCCAAGGCTGTAAAGTGGTGGCAGATACCCGTGGCGGCCAAAAGAGCGCGTTCTGGATGCCCAAGAATGAGTCGTCCAGTCATTGACAGAAGAGATGCCTTCCGGGGTTATTTGCGGTTTTGACGTATCGCCGTTCACGGTTTAATCGGTGCCTGAATGTATGCAACTTGGGGGATCCCATCGATGGCTGGCAGTAACTTGGTAGGCAATCCGCACAATCCCGGCGCAGCGCCACAGTCTGGCGCGGGCTTTTCCGGCCACGGTATGCCGCTGGTCAGTATTCTGATACCCACTCACAACCGGCCCGATTACGGCGAACTGGCCTTGAAAAGTGCGCTGGCCCAGACCTACCCCAACATCGAAATCATCGTCAGCGACAACAGTGACGACAGGCTGACGGCGGAACGTTTTGGGCCCTACCTGGAGCGCCATCCGCACATCCACTATGACTATGTGCCGGGCACTGGGCCCAAGGAGAATTTCCAGCATTGCTACGCCCGCGCCACAGGGGAGTATGTCAATTACCTGATGGACGACGATCTGTTCCATCCCCAGAAGATTCAAAAAATGATGTCCTTCATGCTGGCCAAGCCCAGCATTGGTCTGGTGACATCGTTTCGGCAACTGATTGATGGCAATGGGGCGGAACTGCCACCGATTCCGGGGACCGAGCGCAAGTTCGAGGTTGAAACCCTGATCGAAGGGCGCTCCCTGGGCACGATGATCTTGTCCAATGGCTTGAACATGATTGGTGAGCCGACCACGGTCTTGTTTCGCAAGAGCGATGTGGGTGAGTATTTTGGGCGCTTTGCGGGCAAGCAGTACACCACCTTGTCGGACGTCGCCACCTGGCTGGCGGTGTTGGCGCACAAGGATGGCGTGTACCTGCCGGAGGCCTTGAGCTACTTTCGCATCCACGGCGGCCAGGACCAGCGCAGCAATGGCACCAAGATCAAGGCCAATGTGGAGTGGCTGGAGCTGTTTTGCGATGCGCACCAGCAACGCAAATTTCTGCCGGACCAACCTACGGCCCACGAATTGCTGAGTTCCAAGCTGGTGACCTGCATGTGGTTCCTGCTGTCGGTGCGCGATGAGGTTGCGGCCGGGGCCTACAGCCTGGGCCGTATTCAGGCCGTGCTGCAGCAGGCCACCAGTATTTTGTTTGGCAAGACCAGCACGCAGCCAACGACGGCAGCGGCGATCAACCAGAAAGGAGTCTCCATGGAACACGCCGATGGCAGCGTATTGCTACATTACTTTGAAAACCAAGACCAACGCCTGAACCCAAAGTGGATGCACTATTTTTAGATTCACGAACCGCGTTTCCACAAGTTCC
>JACXTT010009409.1_pt1 | contig 13350 bp, 13 predicted proteins | sample 9270951 | NCBI WGS metagenome assembly JACXTT01 (sample SAMN15532306, study PRJNA645909) | rock metagenome | isolation source: weathered quartz diorite | place: Puerto Rico | collected 2017-06-21
ATCTGTCGCTGACTGACGCACAGGTGCAAACCATTCAGCAGGCGCGCCAGGCCCAGCGCGACGCCATGCGCGCCAACTCCACCGACGCACGCGCCAAGCAACAGGCATTGCGCGATCAACTAAAGGCAGGCGCATCGGCCGATCCGGCGACGCTCGGCCGGCTGATGATCGAGGCGCAGGCGAACCGCGCCAAGATGCAGGCGGCCCGAAAGGCGGCGGCCGATCAGTTAATGGCGACGTTGACTCCCGATCAGAAGGCGAAACTTCAGGTTCTGCAGGATGCGGCGAAGCGCCAGCCTGAGGTGCGCGAAGCCATCGGTCTCGGCTTGATCGATCCCCCGGCTGGCGCCGGCCCGGATGGCGGATCAGGCATGATGTTTGGCGGACCTGGCGGACGGGGTCCGGCCCAGGCCTTCCGTGGCGGCGGTTCGCGCTTCTAAACAGTCAAGGAAAGAGTCAAGGAAATGCTGACCATGAAGCCCGCGCTCACCTCGATTCTCGGCCTTGGGCTGGCTTGGTTTGTACCGGAAGCGCTTGCTCCGGCGCCGGAAAAGCCGGCTACCAACCTGCAAGAGTATCTCTCGCTGACTGCCACGCAGCAGCGGTCGCTCGAGCAACTCCAGGCCCAACTGAGACAGAAGGCGCGGGCTTCCGTCCAGGATCTCGAACAGAAACAGAAAGCCGTGCGAACGCAGCTCGCGTCGGGGGATGCCGATCCGTTGACGCTTGGCAAGCTGGTGATTTCGCTCGAGCTGGCGAAGCACCGGACGGAAGCGGCGTCAGAGGAAATCCGCAACCTCGCGATGTCGCAATTGACCGCCGCGCAACGGTCGAAACTGCAGGCGCTCGAGTCCGCAAAGGCGCTGCAACCGGTTGTGCGTGAAGCGATGGGGATGTTCCTGCTCGCGCCGCCTCCGGAGTTGATTCGAGGTTCCGGCCCGCTGGGAATGTTCACTGCGCCGCACAACAGACCCGTGCGCCAGCAACACTCGCGCAAAGACGGCCTTGTTTAGGCTTTATACTTCCATTGGGATCGCAGCATCCCGAACATCGCCAGATCGTGATAGGTACCGTACAGCAGTTGCCCGTGCCGCACGATCCCTTCCTCGGTGAACCCCAGTCTTTTCGGAATCGCCTGGCTTTTCTGGTTGCCGGCAGCGCATTGGATCTGCACCCGGTTCAGCGTCCATTCGCCGAACGCGTGATCCACCAGCGCCCGCGTGGCGGACGTCATGATTCCTTTGCCCTGCGCATTTTCGGCGAGCCAGTAGCCGACCTCCACCCTGCGGTTCAGCCAACTGATGGGCTGGCACCCAATCACCCCTACGAAAGCGTCCTCATGCCAGATGCCGGCGTGAAAGCCGCGGTTTTTCGCATACTGCCGCAGGGACTTGCGAATCCACTCGAGCGTTTCCGCGGCGCTGGTTGTGGCGTCGACCCAGGGGAGCCACTGCCGCAGGTATTTGCGATTGGCGTCGATCACCGAATAAACCTCGAGGGCGTGCCGTTCTTCCACCAGCTTCAGTTCGAGGCCGGGCCGCAGTTGCTTAGAGAACATCCGCAAATCCTCGCTTGAGGTGGCGGAAGAACAGACCTCCTGCGACGAACACGGCGATGGCGAATAACCCGACAATTCCCATTTCGCGCCAGTTTGGAAAGTCCACGCTGAGAATCAGTTCGCGATAGGCGCTGACGATGTAGGAGAGCGGATTCCAATCCACCAGGAATCTCAATTTGACCGGCACCAGGTCACGCGTGATGAAGATCGGCGTCAGCCAGAACCACAGTGTCAGCACGACCTGCACCACCTGGGCGGTATCGCGTAGATAGACGTTGAGGCTGCTGGCGATCCATCCCAGGCCAATTGCAAACAGGCCGTTCAGCAGGATGTAGACGGGCAGAAACGCCATCATCGGACTGATGCCGCGATCCCAGAAAATCACCGCGACCGACACCAGGCCAATGGCGATCAGGTGATTGATCAAGGCCGAAAGGAAGATGGAAACGGGGATCACTTCTGAGGGGAACAGCGTCTTGGTGATGAGGTTGGAATGGTCGAGCAGCGCAGCGGCGGAACGCTGGACGGTTTCCTGAAACAGGAGCCACGGAAGAAACCCGCAAAACAGAAAGATCGTGTAGTTGTCGGTGAGCGGGCTCTTGGTCTCGGTCTTCATGCACACCTGAAAGACGAAAGTCCAACTGGCGAGAAGCACGAGCGGATGGATGACGCCCCACAGCCAGCCAGCGGCCGAACCGGCGAAACGCTGTTTGAAATCGCGCTTGACCATTTCCGCAAGCAGAGTTCGGCGGGCAATCAGATTGCGGGCAAAGTGGCTTCCCGGCAGAGTGGCGGTCACCCTCTTAGTTTAGCTTTTGAAGGAGTCCTAACAACGGGATCGGCGTCAACCCATCGAAATGGAATCGGAAGACGCCGCGCCGAACTCATTGCGCAGCCAAGCCTTGCCGAAGGTCCATTCGCGTTTTACCGTGCGGGGCGAAATTTGCATTGCCTCAGCCGTTTCTTCGATCGACAGGCCGCCGAAGAACCGCAATTGGACGATCTTGGATACACGCTCGTCGGTCTTCTCGAGACGCTCCAGCGCTTCATCGAGCTTGATCATGTCGCGCGACCTCTGTGGCGTAAACACCAGGCCTTCGTTGAGAGGCAGGACATCGAAGCCGCCTCCACGTTTGCCGGCGATATGCTTGCGGGCGTGATCCACCAGAATCCGCCGCATGATTTGCGAGGCGACCGCGAAGAAATGCGCGCGATCCTGCCATTGTGCGGCCCTGATATTGATGAGTTTCAGGTACGCCTCGTTCACGAGCGCTGTCGTTTGCAGCGTGTGAGATTCGTTTTCGCGCCGCATGTATCGCGCGGCGATCACTTTGAGTTCGTCGTAGACGGCGGAGACCAATTGAGCTTGCGCCTCTTCGTCGCCTTGTTGAAAGCGATGCAAAAGAGTGGTGACGTCAATCTCGGAATCGGACATGCCGGATTCCAATCAGTATGTCACAGCCCTAGCGGAACGGTTCAGGCGTCGGGGGAATCCCCTGCAAACGTTTTCACTGCCAGCCACGTTGCGGTTGTAATCAGAATGCTGACCAAGCCATCGACTGCATAGTGATATCTACCGTAAATGGTCGCCGCAAACACGAGGAGCGCGGCGCCAAAGGCGGACCAGCACAGCTTCTTTCGTTCGGGCGCCGCGAACAGCAGGCCGAACGCCGTTGAAAACGCCACGGCCACGTGTCCGCTCGGAAAAACGCTTGTGGAAATATCCATGTGGTCGAGAAGCCAGGTGTTGAACGACCGCGGCCAATTGCTGTACTGCGGCAGATCGGCGCCAGGGTAAACGACCCGCGGGGAATTGACGGGAATGAACGGCAGGCATGCATACACGGTGAGGGTTCCGAGCAGCAGCATGAACAGAAACTTGTGGGACCGGCGGCGAGATCCAGTGAGGAACAGAATCGCGAGGAAAATCGGCGGAATCGCGTACAGCGACATGTAAAAGGTTTCGAGCACGAACGGCCCGGCGCCGCCCAGGCACTCGATTGCGGCGCGCAGGCCAAGCCCGTGGAGAAGCGTGCGGTCCCACTGCACCCAGAGGTCCTGCATGTCCGTCCGTTTGGCGCCGGTTGCGAACCATTCCACACTCCAATAAGAGGGCAAAATCATCGCCATTCCGAGGTACTCGCGCAGAATTCTGGACCACGGCCGCGATCCTGCCTGTTCGAGGCGGATTGCCCCGAAAATCAGGATGGGAGGAAAAATGAGCCACAGGCGATCCGCCCAGGCCAGATGGCGCAGAAATGCGGCGACGGACAGATATGCGAAGTAGGCTTGCACCACATACTCCGCACGCGAAACACCAACGAACCGGCGCGACACGCTGACGCCGGAATTAGCCATGACCGACTGCATGAAGGGATTGAATGAGTATACCTAACATTCATTGTCCCTGATTTGTCGCGTTTCTATTGGCGCTACACTGACTATGAAATGCCGGAACCTCAGCCGCGCAACCGGAACGACATGCCGGTGATGGCGCAGGTGGCGCACTACCTGGGTCTCGCGACGATTCTGCCGTCCTGCGTTTTTGTCGGCTGGCTGATGGGCTACGGGCTCGACCGTTGGCTCGGAACCAGCTTCTTCAAAATTGTGTTTCTGGTTCTCGGAACTGTGTCGGGCTTCATTCAACTCATCCGCGATCTGATGCGCGACACTGGACAAAAATAAGATGGACGAAGGGCACTACCGGCGGGCTATCCACCGGATCGAGCAGTTCACGACCTTTTTCGCTGTGGCTGGCGTGGTGCTCGTTTGGGGACTGTTCACCTACCGGCACGCGATTGGGTTCGCCACAGGCACGATCCTCGCTTTTGTAAGCTTTCTGATGATGAAGCGCATGGTGAATGCGATCGGCGGCAAAGGGCCCGCGCCGTCAACGCGATCCGCGCGCGGATCTGCCATCGCGATGGGGCTCCGCTACCTCATCATCGGAGGCGTGGTCTTTGCTATGATGAAAGTTTCCGGTGTGAGTCCGTGGCCCGTTTTTGCGGGTCTCATGACGACGGTTGCGGCGGTGCTCGCCGAAATCGTCTACGAACTCGTGACGGCTTCATCTTCATCGACGTAAGTCCGCTTCAACATGCACGAACACGAACTTTGGATCACCGCGCTTTGCAATCAGTTTCTTGCAGGCCCCGCCAACTCTGTCCTCGGCCTCATTGGCCGGCACGCCGAAGATCCGGCCAAGCCCTGGAACAATTTTCAAGCCATGCAGTTGCTGGTGTTCGTGATCATGTTGATCGTGTTTGCGGTCGTAAAATCCGGCTTTTCGATCGATAAGCCAACCAAGCTGCAGCACTTGCTCGAGACGCTGTATCAATTCCTCAGCGGCCAGAGCGATGAGGTCGGCATCCACCACGGCTCCAAACTGGTGCCGTTCTTTGGCACACTCTTCCTGTTCATTCTGTTTTGCAACCTGATCGGCATCATTCCGGGCTTTGAAGCGCCCACCATGTTCCCGCCGGTTCCGCTGGGGTGCGCGCTTGCGACATTCTTTTTCTATAACTGGCTGGGCGTCAAAAAGCAGGGGCCGGTGCATTACGCCGCCCATTTCATGGGACCTATCCCGGTGATGGCCCCGATCATGATCCCGATCGAAATCGTCAGCCACCTGGCGCGTCCGCTCTCGCTTACCGTGCGTCTTTACGCCAACATGTTCGCGGGCGAGCAGGTGACTCTCGCGTTTCTCGGTTTGACTTATGTGGCGATCCCAGCGGTGTTCATGGGATTGCACGTGTTCGTTTCGTTCCTGCAGGCTTACATCTTCACGCTGATGACCATGATCTACGTGTCGAGCGCCATGGAGAGCGAGCACTAACAATCAACGAGTTTCCAAGCATGCCTGGCGGCGGTAAGCCAGTGTGAGCGCCCACATCCCCAGATGATGGAACGAACCACCTCCTGAGCGGACGCCGCCGGCAAATTCATAAGGAGAAAAACAAACAACATGCGTTACAGCAAGCTGTTTCTACTGTTCATCATCCTGTTCGTACTGGCGACGCCGGTATTCGCGCAGGGTGCGGCAAACGCCAAAGGGTATTCGGTGGATCTCGCCGCGTTGAGCCCGTTCGCAATGGCGATCGCTTCCGGCCTTTGCGGTCTCGGTCAGGGCAAGGCAGTCGCGGGCGCCGCGGAAGCCATGGCTCGCAACCCTGGAGCACAGGCGGGCATCCGCTTCGCGTTGATTCTCGGCCTCGTGCTGATCGAATCGCTCGCTCTGTACACCCTCGTCATCGTCTTCTTGAAGTAGTCACAGGTTCCGGTTCCTCGGCAAGGGCAGGGCTGCTATCCATGCAGCGCCTGCCCTTCTTCACATATGAAACTCCAAGGCATTTATCCCCCCATCACCACGCCGTTCGATCACAATGGCGGCATCTACATCGCCAAGCTCGAACACAATGTCGTCAAATGGAACCGCACAACGCTGCCCGGTTATGTCGTTTGCGGGTCCACTGGCGAGAGCGTCATGCTCACGCCTGACGAAAAGTTTCTGATCTGGGAAACGGTGGCGAAGCACGCCGCGCCTGAAAAGCTGCTGATGGCGGGCACCGGCGTCGAAAGCGTCCGCGAAACGGTGTGGCTCACCAACAAGGCTGCGGAAATGGGATACAAGGCGGCGATGGTCCGCACGCCGCACTATTACAAGAGCCTGCTCAATCGCACCGAAGCGCAGACGTTGTATTTTCGTGCGGTCGCCGATCAGGTGAAGATTCCAGTGATGATCTACAACTGGCCGCAAGCGACCGGCATCGACATCACGCCCGAAGCCGTGGCGCAGTTGTCGCACCATCCGAACATCATCGCCATCAAGGAAAGTTCCGGCAACCTCGAAAAGGTCATGCAGATGATGCGCGAGTGCAGGCCCGGGTTCCAGGTGCTGGTGGGTTCCGCGCCAACGCTGTGGCCCTCGCTGCAGATGGGCGCGGTGGGCGCCGTGCTCGCTTTTGCGAACGCCGCGCCGTATGCCTGCATCACGATCTGGGAAGCGCACCGCACTCGCGAAATCGAAGCAGGCCGCGATTGGCAGGACCGTATCGCCCGCGCCGCGCAACTCGTGACAACCAAATATGGCGTACCCGGGTTGAAGTACGCGATGGACCTCAACGGATATTACGGAGGTCCGCCGCGCTTGCCGCTTTCGACGGTGAACGAAGCGGCCAAGAAGGAAATCGAAACTGCATTCGCCGAACTGAAAGGCTGAGGGAAATACATGAGAGCTCTAGTCATGCCCGCGCCCGGGGAACTTGTCATGGGGGAGGCCGCGTCTCCGCAACTCGCCCCGGGTGAGGTTTTGTTGCGCGTCCACATGGTTGGATTGTGCGGGTCCGATTTGAATAGCTTTCGCGGCAAGAATCCGATGGTGAGCTATCCACGAATCCCCGGTCATGAAGTTTCCGCCTCTATCGAAGCAGTGGGCGGCGGGGTTCCGGAGACGCTGCAGCCCGGCATGCGCGTGACGGTTTCGCCGTACACTGCTTGCGGAACCTGCCCATCGTGCCGGCGCGGGCGTGAAAATGCCTGCCGTTCGAACCAGACCCTCGGAGTGCAGCGCGATGGCGCGCTACAGGAGTTTCTCACCGTTCCATGGGGCAAGGTGCAGGTTTCCGAAGGGCTCTCCGCCCAGGAATTGTGCCTCGTGGAACCGCTCAGCGTGGGATTCCACGCCGTGGATCGCGGACGTGTCATCGGAACGGATACGGTGGCAGTCCTCGGCTGCGGAGGCGTGGGACTCGCGGCTGTTTCCGCATCCGCGTTCCGCGGCGCCCGCACGATTGCCGTCGACGTCGATGATGCGAAACTGGACGTCGCACGACGCGCGGGCGCACACGAAACCATCAACACGCGCGCGGAAAACCTGCATGAGCGGCTGTCGGCGTTGACTGGCGGCGATGGACCCGACGTCGTCATCGAAGCGATCGGGCTGCCTGAGACCTTTCGCGCCGCGGTCGAAGAGGTCGCGTTTACCGGTAGGGTAGTCTACATCGGCTACGCCAAGGAACACGTCAAGTACGAGACGCGGCTCTTTGTTCAGAAGGAACTCGACATTCTCGGCTCGCGCAACGCGACGCCCAAGGATTTCGCGGCTGTTATGGAGGTGCTGCGCCAGAAGCGCTTCCCGGTCGACGGGATGATTACTGATATCGTCCCAATGGAAGAAGCCGGATCTACGCTCCGCCAGTGGGATCGCAACCCGGCTGCTTTCACCAAGATTCTAGTAGACCTGGAACCGTAGACCCGCTATCCGCGATTGTGGAACTCGTGACGCTTGGCGGTCCACGCAGCCTTGAGGTACTCGCCCATATCGAGGTTGCCTGAGATCTCCCCCGGTGAGGTCACCTTGCCCGAGAACTGGAAATTCAGAGAGTCGCCATGGCGTTCGTTGTACGAGCTCGACAAGGTCACTTCATCTCCGTGGATCATGCCGCCGAGATCACGCGAAACAAAGTCCCCCTGATGGGTTCCTTCGACCTGATTGCCCTTCTGCGTCAGATGCAGCACATGGTTTGAAGTCGAAGCCAGATACTCGATGCGGACATCCCAGCGTCCCGACAGATCAATCGACGGCGCCGCAGTGTTCGCAGCCGGCTGCTTCGGTGGATTCGTCAACACGGAAACCAGTCGGTCCGCAACGATCTTCTCATCGCCAGGCGAGAGCATGTACGGAACGACCGTTACGCCGCCGCCGCCCGCGGGAATCGCGATGCGAGGTTCGGTGGCGAGCAGGTGGCGGGACAACGCGCCTCCGTTGATGCCTACCTTCGCCGCGTCCCATCGCACGGCGAGTGAGGGCGTACGGTTCGAGAGTCCATCGGGTTCCATGATCGACGTGGTGACTCCATCGACGGACTTCAGCCGTTTGGCGATGTGGTTGAGCCGGTCCATCCACATTTGCCATTCCGCTTTGTGGTCGCGTTTCATCCACATTTCCACGGCCATGAGCATACCCATGGTCTCTTCCTTGCCGATTTTCATCGACCGCGAGTAGCCGTGATGGGGCGAGCTATGCGCCCACGCCGCACGGACCAGATCTTTGCGCCCGAGCAACATACCTGCGGTTTGGGGTCCTCGAATGCACTTGCCTCCGCTGTACGCCACTAGGGTTGCGCCTGCTTCGAGATGGACGTTCGGAACCGTCAGAATTTCCGCTGCGGCATCCACCAACACCGGAACATTGTGCTCTTTTGCAATCGGCGTAATGACGCGAGTTGCGAGGGGGCCTTTTTCCGATTGGGGGCCCGCGTAGATGTAGATCATCGCGGTGCGCGGGCTGAACGCTGCCTTGAATTCCTCGAGCGTGCCGGCCTCGACGACCTTCGCGCCGGTCGATCGAATGGCGGCGTCGTAAACATTGCGCGAGTATTTCGGGATGATCACTTCATCCCTTGCGAACCCCCGCAGGTCCGGCATGCGCACGTGGAGATCAGGATTGCCGCCGGCGATGCAGGCCGCAGTCGCGTGCGTGAGCGCCGCCGAGCAGCCGCAGGAGATCATGCCCCATTCTGCCTTGGTCAGTTCGGCGAGGCGCGCGCCGACACCCGCCTGCAGTTCGTCGATGTGGACGTAGTGCTGCGCCGCCTCAGTCATAGCCGCACGCACTTCGGGCAGCATCAACGATCCGCTGATGATCGTGAACGTGCCCCGCGCGTTGATGATCGGCGTCACGCCGATCGATTGATACAGGTTCGATCCCAGTTGCAGGCCCGCGGCTTGCGCCGTTTTGGAGCCGCCTGCAAAGAATCCCGCGAGCGCCGTTAGCGCTGTGCCATGGAACAGATCTCGCCGGCCGAGCCGTCGCTTCAGGTATTGGTACATGATGGTTTCTTCCAGTGGACCACGAATTTTACATTGTAACTGTCATATCAGAGTTGCAGTAAGGCTCCGATGAAGCGTAGGATTGTTCTAATCTTCTTCACAGACGCCGGGTTCCCGTTTGCATCCCGACGGGTCCATCATACCTGGGTTTGTGAAGAACAAAGAAGGGGTCCACTATGCGCCAATGTCTGGCCATGTTTACTGCTCTTGCCGCCTTGTCCGTGGCACAGGAGTTCCGCGCGACCATCAGCGGCCGCGTCAGTGATTCACAGGGCGCGGTAATCGCCGGCGCCAAAATTCTTGCCACCCAGGTCGACACGCAAGCGAAGTTCGAAACCGTTTCCGCCACCGATGGCCTCTACACAATCCCATTCCTGCCACCTGGCGCCTATCGCCTGGTCGTTGAAATCTCAGGCTTCAAACGATACGTCCGTGAGAACATCGCAGCAGGCGCGAACGAGCGTCTAGGCATCGATATCGTGATGGAGCTCGGCGCCGTGACCGAAACCGTAAACGTCACCAGTGAGGCGCCAGTGCTGCAAACCACCACGGCTTCGACCGGACAGGTGATCTCTTCCAACCAGATCGAAAACATGCCGGTTTCAGGCCGCACGCCGCTCGCGCTAGCGCAACTTGCCTTTGGCGTGGTTCCGAATACCGACCCGCGTTTCACGCGACCCTTCGATAACGCAGGACCATCGGGCTTTTCGATGGGCGGCGCACCCGCGCAGGTCAACGAATTGCTGATCGACGGCGCGCCGAACAACACGGGCAACCTCCGTGTCGCCTACAACCCCCCGATGGACGCCGTTTCCGAAGTGAAGGCGGAAAGCTTTCAGGCCGACGCCGGCTACGGGCATTCGGGCGGAGGCACCGTCAACATCATCACCCGCGGCGGAACGAACCAATTTCATGGCACGCTCTATGAGTTCAATCAGAACTCTGCATTCAACGCGACGCCGTTTTTCACCAACAAGGCCGGCGCGAAAAAGCCGGTGAGCCGGTTCAACCAATACGGCGGATCTTTCTCGGGTCCGATCGTGATTCCCAAACTGGTCGATGGCCGCAACCGGGTCTTCTTCCTGTTTGCCTATGAAGGCGTAAAGGACGCGCTACCCGCGCCCTCAACCAACACCATGCCCACCGCTGCGGAACGCAATGGCGATTTTTCCGCCTTGCTCGCAGTTAGCGGCGCCTATCAGATCTATGACCCGCTGACAGGCGTCGCTCAGGGCGGCCGTGTGGCGCGCTCGCCGTTCGGCAATAACATCGTTCCGGCGAACCGGATTTCGCAGATCGCCAAGAATTACCTGCAGTATTACGCTCTCCCGAATCAAGCCGGCCAAGCCAATGGGCAGGCGAATTTCCTTTCCAACACCGACGGCGAGCGGAACCGCTTCTACAATACGATTGGGCGCCTGGATTTCAATGTCTCGGACAAACACAAGTTCTTTTTCGGGGCCCGCAACAATCTGCGCGTCGGCAGCGGCGGCAACGGCTTCGGCAAGACGGTCTACGACAATCCCACCTCGGGCAATTACCTGCAGCGCCTGAACTGGGGATTGACGTTTGACGAAGTTTATACGATCAGCCCAACGTTTCTCATGAACAGCCGCGTCAACTGGACCCGGTTCGTCGAACCGCTGACCAACTTTTCGCTCGGCTACGATTCGACCTCGCTCGGCCTGCCCAGCTACCTTTCGGCCAATGCGCCACGCAAGGTGCTGCCCAGGATTTCGTTCGCGTCGACTTCCAGCTTCACAGCGCTCGGCGATACGGGCGGCACGGAACTGCCACTCGATATTTTCCAGATCTACGAGAGCTTCACCAAGATTCTGGGCAAGCATTCGCTGAAGTTTGGCACGGACCTGCGCCAGTATCGCGAGTCGCAGTTAAGCGCCGGGTATTCCAATGGAACGTTCGTGTTCGGCAACAACTGGACCAACGGTCCGTTCGACAATTCGGCCGCCGCGCCCATCGGCCAGGATTTCGCAGCTTTTCTCATGGGCATGCCGACTTCAGGGCAATATGACCTCAACGCCTGGCGCCAGAACAAGAACCAATACTACTCGTTCTTTCTGCAGGACGATTTCCGTGTGCGTTCGAATCTGACGCTGAACATCGGTCTGCGCCTCGAAGGCGAGACTCCGACGACCGAGCGTTACAACCGTACGATCAATGGATTTGACGGAACGACGCCCAGTTCGATTTCGGCCAAAGCGCTGGCCGCCTACGCCGCCAACCCGATTTCGGAAATTCCGGCCAGTCAGTTCAAGGTCAACGGTGGGCCGATCTTTGCGGGTTCCGGGAACCGCGGCATCTATTCGACGCCCAAGGCGAATTTCTCGCCGCGCTTCGGCTTCGCCTGGACCCCTGGTTCCATTACAAAAACCGTCATTCGCGGCGGCGCGGGTCTGTTCTACTTCCCGTACGGAATTGCCGGCAACAACGCGCCCGGTTTCAGCCAGAGCACTCCGCTGGTTGCGACCAACGACGGCTACCTGACGGCGTCAGCCACGCTTGCCAATCCGTTTCCGGGCGGTATCCAACAGCCCAGCGGATCGGCCCTGGGGCTTTCCACCTTCATTGGCAAGAACATCACGTTCTACGATCCCAATCCTGGCTATCCGTACTCGACCCGCTGGCATCTTTCCGTGCAGCGTGAATTGTTCCCCAACGTTTTGCTCGAAGTCGGCTACATCGGCAACAAGGCCGTCAAGATGCCAGTGGATCACAATTTCAACGGCACGCCTCTGCAATATCTCTCGACTTCCCCGACACGGGATCAAGCCACGATCGACCGTCTGTCCGCGAACGTTCCCAATCCGTTTGCGGGTCTGTTGCCTGGCACTTCGATCAATGGCAGCGTGGTCGCGCGCAGCCAGCTCTTGACCGCGTTCCCGCAGTTCACCGGTACGAACAGCGTACTCGGACAGGCGTTCACTGACGGCTCGTCGCACTTCCACGCGCTCGATGCGCGCCTCGAGAAACGCTTTTCGCATGGCTTTCTCACGCTGGTCAACTTTCAATGGTCCAGGCTGATGGAAAAACGCAGCCGCTTGAACGACCTCAATCCGGTGCTCGAGAAGCGCATCGCTGCCGAAGACCGTCCCTATCGCCTCGTTTGGTCCGGCACCTACGACCTTCCCTTTGGCACTGGCAAGGCAATGTTGAAGAACGCCAACCGGTTCGCGAACATGGCCGTGGGCGATTGGAACGTCAACCTCATCACCACCTTCACCACCGGGACGGCGCTCAGCTGGGGCAACGTCATCTACCTAGGCGGTCCGCTCAATCTGGATCCGCACAATGTCGATGCCACCTTTGACGTCACGCGTTTCAATCGTGCGAGCGCACAGCAGCTGGCATCCAATCTGCGTACGTTGCCCACGCGCTTCGGGGACCTGCGCCAGGACGCAGTGCGACAGGTGGACTTCTCGATCATCAAGGGGTTCCGCATCACCGAGAAACTGAAGCTGACGTACCGGTGCGAATTCTTCAACAGCACCAATCGCGCCATCTTCAATGCACCGGATCTGGGGCCGACATCAGGGACGTTCGGCAAGATTACGTCCCAGGCCAACACGCCGCGCAGAATTCAAATGGCTCTGCGGCTGGTGTTCTGATATGAAGCAACCTGTCAATACTCCCCGAGGTGTGACGGGTTAAAAATGTTGTCTGCCGGAGGCCGGCGTTCCCGATGGGGATAGCCGGCCTTCTGCTTTTGTTGTGGCGGCCATCGCGAAGCCTTGTGGCCGGAACGGCGCCCCGCAGCGTCAGGCTGCCTTTAAGTTAAGCGATCACTTGGAATTGAGGACCTCTCGCGTTGTGATAATGATTATCCGGCTCTGAGCGAGAATCCGACAAGAGCCTGTTTTCAAGCGGCTACCTTGAAAGCGACGAATTCAGTCTTTGTGGCAACCATGCGCTGGGCCTTCAATAGGAGATACCTGAGGTTCTTG
>JACXTT010009410.1_pt1 | contig 13349 bp, 10 predicted proteins | sample 9270951 | NCBI WGS metagenome assembly JACXTT01 (sample SAMN15532306, study PRJNA645909) | rock metagenome | isolation source: weathered quartz diorite | place: Puerto Rico | collected 2017-06-21
ATGATGGGATAGACCTTCTACAACCAAAAAATAACGAAGAAAAAAAAGAAGCACAGCATAAAACAGCCAACAACATGTCAGCAAAACGGACGGTGAAGTATAAGGTCAAAATAAAAATAGCAGCTGAGACAGGTACGTAATAAACGACATTGTAATGTGAGAAAAGCATGCCGAAAGCCACGCACGACAAAAGCGCCGAAATAAACAGCAAGGCATCATCTACACCCGATCGGTAATGGTGTTTCGAGTTTATAATTACCTCAAGGGCAATGTAACTTAATATCGAAAGGAAAAATACCCAACCTGCTGTGTCGAAAAGATTGGAAGCTGATGCAAATAGTAAGCTTAATATTCCGTCAGCAAAAGTTATCACGATAATTGTCAAAATGAATAATCCTATACGAGCAAATAGAGCGGGAGTATAGAAACCTGCGACATATTTTTGCTGAATGTTTTTGAATTCTTCAGAAGTAATAAAACCCCTGTCCAGGTTTTCTTTCACCTCTTCCTGCAAACGCAGGTTGGCCAACCAGATCTTATTATAAGCAATCATGATGCTTTTAGTCTTTTATTAAGGTTAATTAATAAGAATATAAGGCCAATTGCCGACCCGATAAAATATAGCATTGTTAGATAGAGTGCACCTTCATCCTCTGTCAACATCATCACACGTACTGCCAGGGTGCTTACCGCGACATAACTATACAGCACTACCAGAAGCAGAAAATAAAACGAATGATTTTTGAAAGCGTCGCGAAATATTACCCATGCCATTACGAAAAAGGTCAGCATCCACAACACAGCAAAAGCGGAATTATAATAAAAGAAATACCCGGCAAGCAACGATATAAAAGTTACATGCACGCCATAATGCTGATAACTGAACTTAAAATGCTTTTTGAGGTTTAATCGCTGAGTAAAATAAGCCCCCGTCAATAATATAAGGCCCAAAACCAGATAGGTATAAATAGCGGTTTGGCTATCGAAGTTGTGGCTTAATAATAATGATTTTGGAGTAACTGAAACGCCCATCCACACCGCAAGGTTGGCAATAGCCATATTGAGTATGCCCAGGTGATCAAAATAATAGGCTGCAAAAAATAATACCAGCATAGGTATCAATGTGGCCAGGTTATAGTTTGTGCCGAACACCTGGTATTCATATTGCAGATAACCGATAAAGGTTAAGAAGCTGATGCTCCCCAATAATAAAATGTAATCAAATGAGGTATTGGGTGATTTTACCTTTTCGGTGCTAAACGGCAATGCCGTCTTAAAACAGTAACCAAAACAGCCCATAAAAATTAAAGCGATCAACGCTAAGACAAACTTGTGGCCTATGGTATTAATGTTTTCGTAAATAAGCAGTCCCAGGCCGCTAGTAAGCAGTAAAACGCCCAGATAAAGCAGCGTTTTTACTTCCCAATGAACAGAAAACAAATCCTGTTTTTGCTTTATTTTTTCGAAAGACTCATCACTGATCAAACCATCGGCGTGAAGATCTTCATACAAGTGATCCATGTGAATTAAGGTTGTTAAACCAAGTATACTAAAGATTAGCCATTATTCCATCGCGCACTTGATTTTCCATCACAGGAATGTTACGGACTAACTTTTTAAAAATCTTATGAAACTTAGGTATTACTAAAATTTTGCTTGATATTAGTTACGCTTTCTCTTAGCCTAAATTAAACTTCATGAAACGTAACTATTACATCGTGGGATTGATCCTGCTCACGTTTTTTGTTATATCATTTTTGACCAACGTTATCGGTGCACTCAACGACGATTTTATTAACGGTTTTCATATCAGTGGCTTTTTTGCATCATTTTATCCCTTTGCTTTTTTTGTCGCTTACGGACTGGTATCTATTCCAACCAGTATGATCCTTGAAAAATACAAAGAGAAAAAGATCATGGTCTTTGGTTTTATAGTATCATTTACCGGGTCTTTGTTATTGGCGTTAGATCCAACGCCATTAACCACTGTAGTGTCATTGTTCTTGGTAGGCAGTGGAATGGCAATGTTACAGGTTGTAATTAATCCGTTGTTACGCACTGCAGGCGGCGAAGAGCATTATGCTTTTAATTCAGTATTGGCCCAACTAATATTTGGAGGAGCATCGTTTTTAAGCCCCCTGGTCTACTCATATTTCGTTGTTCATTTTAATGACGCCCACAATAAGTTTTTGACGTTGTTTCATTCTATAGTACCTGCGAATCTTCCGTGGGTGTCTTTATATTGGCAATTTGCAGCTATAAGTTTATTGATGATCGTTATCATACGAGTGACGAAATTTCCCACCGTCGAATTAAAAGAAGATGAAAAGGCCGGAACCTGGGCAACACATTTTGGGCTCTTTAAAAGACCGGTCGTCGTGGCATTCTTTATTGCTATGATCTGCTATGTGGGTACCGAACAAGGCCTTAACAACAATATTTCGGAGTTCTTGAAGACTTATCACGCCTACGATCCAAAGACCACCGGGGCGCAGGCACTATCCCATTTTTGGGGATTAATGCTTGTGGGGGGTATTGTTGGTTTGCTTTTATTAAAAATAGTGGATAGCCGCAAAGTGCTTATTGGGTTCACTATAGCTGCATTGGTCTGCTTATCGGTGGGGCTTTTCGGTCCCTCTAAAATATCTTTATTAGCCTTTCCAGCGGTAGGTTTTTTTGCGTCTGTTATGTACCCGGTTATTTTCTCACTTGCGCTTAATTCTGTCAGCGAGGATCATGGTTCTTTTGCAGGGATATTGGTTACAGGCATCATCGGCGGAGCTATAATTCCACTTATTATCGGCGGGATAAGCAGCGTGACCGAGCTTCGGGCAGGCATGTCCTTTTTGTACATCACATTAGGATATATTTTATGCATCGGTTTCTGGGCAAAACCACTTATCACAAATCAAACAGTTTTCGATAAAAAGGATTAAAATATAAATGGACATAAAAGTTATAGGCATCGATCTGGGGGCAACCAATATTCGCGGTGCTGTTGTTATTGGAGATACTTTATTAAATATTGTTTCGGCACGAATTCATAGCGATGGCACAGTAGAAGAAGTGTTGGATGATATTTACCAGGTAGTGGATGCTTTGATAGACAACAGCATTGCAGCTATAGGCATTGGCGTGCCAAGCGTGGTGGATGTAGTGAATGGAATTGTATATGATGTGCAGTATATTCCATCGTGGGTCCAAGTGCCACTAAAAAGGCTGATGGAAGAGAAATACCACATCCCTGTTTTTGTAAATAATGATGCCAATTGCTTTGCCGTGGGAGAATATCATTTTGGTAAAGGGAAAGGCTTTGATTCAGTCATCGGTTTAACATTAGGTACCGGTTTGGGTGCAGGTGTGATTATCAATGGTAAGTTATACGCCGGCTCCAATTGCGGAGCGGGCGAGTTTGGCTTGTTCAGCTACCTGGATAACATACTGGAGTACTATTGCAGTGGTTCTTTCTTTCAGAATGTATATCAGCTCGATGGTGTACAGGTTTTTGAAGATGCAAAAAAAGGAGATGCAAGCGCACTGGAGCTGTATCGGGAACTCGGCACACACATTGGTCATGCCATCAAAATGGTGATGTATGCTTATGATCCGCAACTGATTATTCTGGGAGGATCAGTGCGACATGCCTATGATTTCTTCCAGGAAACGATGTGGCAGCAGATCAAAACCTTTGCTTACACCAAATCTGCCGGGCGGATCAAGATCGAGGTATCAGCATTGCAAAACAGTGGCATATTGGGCGCAGCGGCTTTGTATTATGATGCGCAGTAAACTATAACGAGGGTTTCAAACCTCTCGCTATTTGCATAAATCTACTAAACAACCTGTTATGAAAAAACTTGTCCTTTTCTTCGTATTGGCGTTGCTTGTCAATTACTCTTTTGCACAAGACAATGAAACGCATCGGATGATATTGAAAGACGGTTGGCAAATGCAATCAACTACAAAAGATGCCACCCCTGGCGCCAACGTTTCTCAAACACAATTTGAACCAAATGGATGGTATAAGATTAGTGTGCCGTCGACAATCATAGCGGGTTTGCTGGCTAATCATGTATATGATTTCGACCCTTTCTTCGGGATGAATTTTGAAAAATTGAATGATTCGGCACTTGATAAACCGTGGTGGTTCAGGAACGAATTTGAGTTACCCGCATCTGAAAAGGATAAAAATGTAGTTCTTAAACTGCACGGTATCAATTATAAGGCTAATGTATGGCTGAACGGAACATTAATTGCAGATTCCACCAAAATAAAAGGGCCGTTTCGTATTATCGAACTGGATGTTACCAGGCAGATCAAAAGCGGCAATAATGTACTGGCACTGGAGATCACGCGCCCGTTCAACCCGAATAAACAAAAAGGCGACCTTGCCATAGACTACGCCGACTGGATACATTATCCACCGGATTATAATGCCGGTATCGTAAATGACGTAGAGATAAAAACCTATGATAAGGTAGGCGTCCAATATCCGTTAGTCACCACCCATTTTGATATGCCATCTCTGGCTGTTGCGCATTTAACGGTAGATGCCCTTGTGACCAACTATTCTAAAAATGAACAGGATGTAATCGTAAAAGGTAAGATCAACAATGATTTAACTTTTGAAAAGAAAGTGCACCTGGGCCCGAATGAGATCAAAAATGTCTCCTTTATCCCTGCCGAATACAAGCAATTAAACATAAAAGATCCACGCATTTGGTGGCCATGGCAATATGGTAAACCTGAGCTGAACCGCATCGAACTATCTGTAGAACATGGCGACGCAGTAAGCAATAGGATAGCTGAAAATTTTGGTATCAGGGAGATCACCTCTAAATTGATTGATGACCATTCGCGGGTATTTATTGTAAACGGTAAGAGAATTATGTTGCGCGGTGCAGCCTGGTCGCCGGATATATTTCAACGCCGATCAAAAGAGCGGCAGGAACAAGAGATCCGTCTGTATCGTGATATGAACATGAACATCGTTCGTTCTGAAGGAAAAATGGAAGATGATCACTTTTATGCTATGTGCGATAAATATGGCATGCTGGTAATGACCGGCTGGATGTGCTGCGGCGCATGGCAATACCCGGAGAATTGGGACGCAGCGAAAAGGCAAGTAGCCATGGCTTCAGACAGCAGCGTAATGTACTGGCTGCGCAATAAGCCAAGCCTGATGGTTTGGCTAAACGGCAGCGATATGCCGCCACGTGATACCAGCGTAGAACGTGATTATTTAAAGATAGAAAATGCATTAAAATGGCCTAATCCTACCATATCTACTGCTAACGAAAGCAAATCAAAAGTATCCGGTTTTAGCGGTGTAAAAATGGCTGGGCCATATGAGTGGGTACCCCCAATTTATTGGGAAACCGACTCGACAGGCAAATATGGCGGTGGCACCTGGAGCTTTGCAACCGAAATTTCTCCGGGGCCATCGATTCCGCCCTTTGAGAGCCTGGTCAAATTCATTCCGAAAGATTCGTTATGGTATACCTCAGCCGACTGGAATTACCACTGTGGCACAATGACCTTTGGCACCACCAAGGTATTCGACGCGGCGTTGATAGGGCGTTATGGTAATCCGGCTAACATCAAACAATACATTGCCGAAGCACAAGCGCAAAACTATGAGGCGCACCGCGCGATGATGGAAGGTTATGGTCTGTATAAATACCATACTGCCACCGGCGTAGTGCAGTGGATGGGCAGCAACCCATGGCCCGGACTGATCTGGCATACTTATGATTATTATTTATACCCAGCAGGAACCTATTTCGGCATGAAGAAATCAATGGAACCGCTGCATATCATGTATTCATATGCATCTAATTCAGTTAATATCATCAATTCGTTACAGGAAAAATTCAGCGGATTAAAGGCGGAAGCAACGGTTTTCAACCTCGATGGTGGTGTGAAATATCTTAAAGTATTCGACGCTAGTGTAGAAGCTGACAGTGTGCAAAAATGTTTTGTTTTACCTGCTATAACTGGCTTGTCGGCTACCTATTTCCTAAAGTTAGAATTAAAGGATCCTAGTGGAAAAACAAAGGATATCAACTGGTACTGGTTATCCACCAAGCCGGATGTGCTGAACTGGAAAAAATCAAAATGGTGTATGACACCCGAAACTTCATATACCGACTTTTCAACGCTGCAAAATATTGGAAAGACCGCATTGAAAGTTTCCTATCAAACCGAAAAAGGAGCCGATACCACCAGGCATGCGGTTGCCATTACCAATACCGGTAAAACGGTAGCTTTCCAGGTGCATTTGCGCGCACTGAAAGGCAAAAATGGCGATGATATTCTGCCCGTAATCTTTAGCGACAATTATTTAGAACTGGCTCCCGGCGAAACGCGCGTAATCCATTGCAAATACGCAAATAAAGATGCGGCACATGCTGAACCTTATTTTGTCACATCCGCATGGAATATCGATATGGCGGCAAGTAAGACGGAAAAGGAATCGGGCTTTGAAGATGGGTGGGTCAAATAGCAAAATCACTTGCGAGAACATTATCCCACTGCCTGGTTCTCTATGGGCACGACACGCCTGGCCAAGTATTTTTGTAACTTTATATTTCGCCGTTGCTTTTAAAAGATAATAGTCAATTTATGACTGCTTTACGTTCTGCTCAATTGCCATGTGTATCATCGGCATATATGAATTTAGACTACTAACATGATGTTACAAAAGGTTTTATCATATCAGATAGCTGATAGTATCGATATAAAAGCGTTCAAAACTGCATTTAAGGCCGATCTGCATTATGGCGATTCCGATGAGTTATTTTATAAAACTGGATTCAACGAGTTCATCTATGTTTTTAAGTATGGTGTGGTATGCTTCCTGAATTATGATGCCATCAGGGTTAGTGAATTTTTACGGCTGATCTCTTCTTATTGCAAAAATGCATTTGACCAAAACCTGACCGAGGAGTTTGAGATACACACCAACGCAGGAAAAAATAAGATCGGATTTAATTCGATCGAGATCATCGGGGCGGATATTGAGGTGATACGACTGATCATGCTGACGGTTTCGCAATCAGTAGCCCTGGATTATTACGAGGCACAAACAACCAGGCTACAGGAAGAAACTAATCAGCATACCCAAATGCTGGAAGCAAAAGGGAGCCTCAACATATCAGGCACTAATCTAAAAAAGTACATTGGCAAAAGCCTGGTTCTGAAAAACCGTATTGCGGAGAACCTGTATATTTTTGATTCGCCGCCCGAAACATGGGACGATGAAAATTTGAACAAAATATATAACGATCTAAAGCGCACCTTTGACCTTCAGGAACGCTTCCGCGATATACAGGAGGGTTTAAATATCGTAAAAGACAACCTGGAGCTTTTCAGGGATCTGCTGCAATACCGCAACAGTTATCGCCTCGAACTGGTCGTCATCATTCTTATCTTATTGGAAGTGCTGAACATTTTGGCGCAGAAAATATTTAGCTAAAGCTGCTCAAGCTTTGTTAATACGGCAAATCCAGACTTAGCACATCCGTATCCAACCTGTTTTAATGCCGGTTATTAATCATTGATTTATAATAACCTATAGCACGTTTTTGTCGTATAAGTAAGCCTTTAACAAGTACGCGTTTTCGCATTATATGAATATTAGAATATCTTTCTTCCTCTTTTTGATTGTTTTATGTAAAGCATCCATTGCCCAGACAGGGCTTTCGCCGGATGAACTGTTTCAGCAGGCACGCAAAGCCGCTTTTGATGATAAAAATTATCCCAAAGCCATAGGCTTGAGTAAGCAGGCTTTAGCCAAAACTCCCGATTATTCAGATATCCGTGTTTTCTTGGGTCGTGTGTATACCTGGTCGGCTAAAACGGACAGTGCGCGAGCGGAATTTAACAAGGTGTTGAGCAAGCACCCTGATAATGAAGATGCCGCTTTCGCTTATGGCAGTCTTGAATACTGGAATAATAATTCAAATGGCGCGTTGGGTATTACTAACGGTGGATTGAAATATCATCCCGGCTCTAAAGACCTTCTATTGCTGAAAGCCAAAGTATTAAACGATCTGAAACGTTATCCGGAAGCCAGTAACACATTGGACACTTTGATAAAAGCCGATCCCGGAAATTCCGATGCAAGGGCATTGGCTGACAGGATAAAAGATAATACCTCAAAAAACAAAGTGGGTATAACTTATGATTACATCTCATTTGATAAGCAACCTAACGTTCCCTGGCATCTGGCCAGTCTTGAATATGCAAGGCAAACAGATATAGGTTCAATTATAGGCTACCTGAATTATGCCAATCGCTTTAGCACAAACGGTTTGCAATACGAGATCGACGCCTATCCGCATATATCAAAAGTCTTTTATGCTTATATGAGCGGCGCTTATTCAAATAATGTCGGTGTTTTCCCGAAAACCAGGGCCGGCTTTTCGCTTTATGCCAATTTACCTGCTGGTTTTGAAGCGGAGGGCGGTTTCAGGTACCTGCACTTTACAGGCGATACCTGGATATATACAGCTTCAATAGGTAAATACTACAAAAGCTTCTGGTTCAATTTCCGTACTTACCTGACGCCGTCCAACAGTTCGGTTTCGCAGTCTTATTCGGTGAAGGCAAGATATTACACTGGCGGCGCCGACGATTATATTTCGTTGGGCGTAGGTACCGGTATTTCGCCTGATGATCCGCGCAATATCATCCTGCTGAATAATGGGCAGAATTATAAACTCCGCTCAAATAATATTACCGCTGCCTTCTGGCATTCGTTTCAGAGGCGAAACATCATATTTTTTACAGCGAGCTTAGATCACCAGGAGTATCGTTTCCAAACCTGGGGTAATCAACTAGACTTGGGCATAGGCTATCAAAGAAGATTTTAAGTTAGATGAAGAAGAGAAAATTTCTGCAACTGATAATACCAGCGCTCATTATTTTTCCGATAGTAATGTGGCTATGTTGGTTTCTTACACCAAAGAAAAAACTGGTTGTTGCCATAGTTGATAAAACAGTACTTACTACCGATGCACAGGAACATGTATCCCTTTGGTGGATACTGAATCATAACCGTTTTACCAAAACCTCAACGCAATCATACAAGAACAGCCGCGATTACTTTGGTTTCTTCCCAAAAGACGATAGGAAATTCCAACTGAAAGGTCTTGAACGATTTTCATCAGAACAATTAAAGCAACTTAGCGATGACGCGGACCTGGCTTACTATACCGATACCTACGGGATCTACAGGAACGAATGGTACAGCCAGAAACAAAGTACCGAACGATCTAACGTGCTATATGGCGGGATGAGTGCTCAGGATATCGAGTTTTTGCAGGATATGAAAGACAAGCACAAGCTCATCATCACCGAGTTCAATACTATTGGTTCGCCAACTAACGCCGGTACCCGCAATAAATTTGAGAAAATGTTCGGTATGCATTGGACAGGATGGACAGCACGCTACTTTGATAATTTTGATACCACTAAAAACAAAGAATTACCGCGCTGGCTAATCAACAACTACAAAAGGCAGCACGAGCAAAAATGGCCCTTCCACAAAGCAGGATTAGCATTTGTGAAAAATGATGATGACCAGATCGTTATTCTGGAAGACAGCACGCATTTAACCGATCCTGTACCACATATTATTTCATTTGGCTACGGACAAAAAGTATTCGGTTTGCCCGAAAGGATGAGGTACCCGTTCTGGTTTGATATCATTACGCCTTCATTATCGATTAATCACGCGGTATCAAGATTTGACATCAGCTTGAATGCTGCCGGGACTGCTGAATTGAAGAAATATAATATTCCCGCCACGTTCCCGGCTATTATTATGCATAAGGACAAAGATTACCAGTTCTATTACTTTTCAGGTGATTTTTGCGATAACCCTATCGGGATGGGAACGTCTTATTTTAAAGGTATAAATATGTTCAGATGGATGTTTTATAACTCCGACGATCCGGCCGAACGTAAAAGCTTTTTTTGGACTTTTTATCGCCCGATGATTACCAGTATTCTGAAAGAGCAGGTAGCTGCAAGGAAATAAGCCACAGCGTGGGGCGCTGAATAGAAACCAACTCGGGGAGTATAAGTAAAATTTGGGGAAGAATTGCCACACTTAAAAGCTAATTAATTATGCGGCTATAAATTTGGTAGCTTAAGAATCCACAAATTTTACCGAAAAGTTAAGTGATTGGGTGCTATGGTTAATAATTTAATTGTATATAAAAAGTTGTGGCATGTTTTTTTCATGGCATAATCATATAAAATATAATACATTTTAATACCTAAATAAAATCAGCAATGTTAATTAAAAGTAAACTTTATTTCGGCGCAGCTATCGTGGGATTGATAGCTTTAGGGGGGTGCAGCAAGAATGGTGCTACCAGCAAAGATAACAAGCCGATTGGCCCGACGATTAATATAAACCCAGTCACAACAACGGCAACTTGTGATTTTGATGTTAACGACACGACGTTAACTAATCACGGCTGGACAAAGGCCTTCGATGATGAATTCACAGGCGACCTTTCAAACTGGATTGTCCAGGTTGGCGGTATGCAGGGCGTTTTACAGTGTAACGAAGCGGCGAACGCACAAATAGTGAATGGGGCTTTACAAATCACAGCAAAGCATGAAACGGTTACGGGGCCTACGACTACACAAAGCAGTACTACCTCCTCATTTGATTTTACTTCGGCTTGGCTTACCTCAAGAAAATCTTTTTCGGCAAACAGTACAACGCCAAAGGTTCGCTTAGTTGCAAGAATAAAAGTGGCCAGGGGCAATGGGATTACTTCATTGTTCTGGACTTACGGTAGCGGAGTATGGCCTACAACGGGCGAATTAGACTGCGTTGAAGGGCGGGGTGACAATACCAACATGTATTCAACCGACTATAAGTTTGGTAATACGCCTGGTACCAGCCTGGCTTCCGGTACTCTTTTGTATAACCCTGTAAGCGAGGACCTGTCTAATTGTTACCATGTGTACACCATGGAGTGGACGCAAAATTCATTAAACTCCTATCTTGATGGGCAACTCGTTGAAACGAAAACTGCAGGTGGCTATATCGGCAACCTTTTTGGCACATCGCAGAATCTTTCATTAACTATGCCTGTGGGTGGTTGGTTTTATCAATCAACGCTGAAACCGGCTGATATAGTATGTGGTGGAATCATGTATGTTGATTATGTGAAGGTGTTTACTTCAAATTAATCTCTGATAAATAAGCATAGATATTTTTACTTTTTTTCACTGCTAATGTCCTCTGTGGTAAGTAAACCACAGGGGACATTATTTTTTAAATATACTCCAAAGTTCAAGTTGTTTTTAAATTTAGTTGATATATCAACTAAATTTTCTAATTTTGTCTCATGAATCAGGATAATATGCGTTTGGCCCCTCCGGTAATGATCGCCAGTATTGGTTCCTTGTATCATAAGATACACAGGCAATGCGATAAAATTTTCAGGGAGAATGGGTTTCCGTTGGAAATGGACCAGATACCTGTGCTCATGAGATTATATTATTCAGGAAGTGCATCACAGCAGGAGATAGGCTCAGGATTAGGGCGGGATAAGGCTTCTGTTAACAGAACAATAGCGCTTCTTGCTAAAAAAGACTTTGCCAGGGTGCTAAAGGATGCAACCGATAAACGGAAAACCTCCGTTGAGTTGACAGAAACCGGAAACAAACTGGCCGCACAAGCTCATACACTGCTTGAAAACTTTAACGAATCACTGGCCGCAACACTTACAGATGATGAAAAGACTCAGTTTAACAGCCTGGCATTTAGACTAACAGAGGCGATTACATCCTTGTAATCAGGAATTTTCACCCTTAACATTTAAAAAAATGAAAAGAATTATGTTCTTAATGGGCATGCTATTGCCCCTGCTTGGCTATTGCCAAAACTCAGACACCACCAGGCATTCACGGTTTCTCACCACATCGCCGAGGCTTGGCGGCATTAATGTGAACTATATCGTTACGCCAGTCAATACCAATGGCAATACTTTAACCATGCAACAGCCAGTTGTAGACATAGGCATCCCGGTCTACAAGGATTTTTCAACCGTGCATGCCGTTCTCATAAAAACAGGACTCCGGTACCAGGGGCTTTTCCTTTCGAATGCAGACGATATAAGCAGTGCATACTTTCATTCCCTTACCGTTCCCTTACTGCTGAATTATTCGCTGTCGCGGTCAACCAGCATCTCATTTATTGGTTTGGCAACCGTGGCTTCTGATTTCAAACAGAACATTGAGGCAGGTGATATTCTTTACACGGCAGGCGTGCGTTTAGGTTTTCGACCTGGAAATAATCTTAGATACGGTATCACCCTTACCTATATCAGCAATTATTCGGGTAAATTTCTGCTGCCTATACCTGATATCGACTGGACGATCAGTAACAAATGGAGTTTTACAGCTGTTATACCAGCCCGGGCGACTTTAAGATATAAATTGACGGAGGCAGAATCGTTGGGTATCACTGGCGGCCTTGACGGAACTATGTATCATTTGAGCGGTGGGTTGCAACCGCAATATCTGCACTTACGTCAAAATAGCGCTGGCTTGATCTATGAAGTTAAACCTGGTAAAAGATGGAAATTAAGCATGGTTGCCGGCCATACCTTTATGCAAAAACTGGAAACATTCAACATGGATCAGAAAGTGCCGTTTGACGGATTTAATAAGTTTAATGACCGGGTAGCCAATGTATCTTATCGTCAAAATTCATTCTTATTCCAGGGCGGAATTAATTACGAATTCTGATAAATTATCAAAATAGAGACAACAAAAAAAGGTGACTCCGATTGGGAATCACCTTTATGTTTTAATTGATATTTAATGCTTTATTGGATTATAATGCTGATGAATGGAATCAGGTATGATCCAATTACCGGTAACGATCTGTTCATTCTTTTTCTTGAACTTGTCAAAAGCATTCTTAAGCTGATTGGCCTTTGCTTCATCTTGTATTGGATCCTCTCCAAGCTCAGCATTCAGTTTAAACAGGTTATCGCCGTTCAGGTGATAATCGCCCATAATAAAGTCGATCATATCGGTTTTTGTCTGCAGCAGCGGGTAATTATGGATATTCTCGAAATTACGGTTGGTATCCAAACCCTGTCCCATCCAGCTTACCAACGATGGACCTGTGATTTTGTAGTTATGCTGTAAATAAGCCATTATGCTGGGACTGATATCAAAATGCGTAGAAACGGACGACATCCGGGCAGTGCGTTTAAGCATTGGCGAATAAACGATCAGTGGCACATGGTAGCGGTCGATCTTGTCGCTCATTGGAATCTCCGGCATGCGGTGGTCGCCGGTGATCAGGA
>JACXTT010009411.1_pt1 | contig 13349 bp, 13 predicted proteins | sample 9270951 | NCBI WGS metagenome assembly JACXTT01 (sample SAMN15532306, study PRJNA645909) | rock metagenome | isolation source: weathered quartz diorite | place: Puerto Rico | collected 2017-06-21
GGGATGAGTGCCCGCGTCTTCACGGCGGCGGAGGCTGCGGAACTCCTGCGAGACGGCGACACGATGACGACGAATGGCAACGCATCGATCCTTGTTGCCGACGGCGTGTTGAAAGCCATCGAAGAGCGATTCGCGACCACTGGCCACCCTCGGGATCTTACCGTGGTCGAGCCATGCAACGCCGGGATGAAGAAGGCGACAGGAATCGAGCGACTAGCGCACGTCGGCTTGCTGAAGCGGGTCATCGCGAGTGCCTTCCGGTCTGGGACAGTCCCCGCCTTGGGCGCATGCTCGTGTCGGCAGAGATCGAAGAGTACAACTTCCCGATGGGCGTGATTTACCAGTTGCTGCGCGAGGCGAGCGGTGGGCGCCCGGGTGTCCTGACGAAGGTCGGGTTGGGCACCTTCGTGGATCCACGCCAGGGCGGCGGCCGGATCAATACGCGGGCGACAGAAGAGCTCGTGCGCTTGTTGACGATCGATGGCGAGGAATATCTGTTCTTTCCGTCACCGCGCATCCAGGTCGCCGTAATTCGCGGAACCACCTCGGACGAGACGGGCAATGTGTCCATGGAGCGGGAGCCGTTGCCCCTGGGCGTGCTGAGCTTGGCGATGGCCGCGCGGAACTCTGGTGGCAAGGTGATTGCCCAGGTCGAACGCCTCACCGCCGGGCAGTCACTTGCACCGAAGGGCGTGGTCGTCCCCGGCTGTCTGATCGATGCGATCGTGGTGATGCCGGACCAGGAGCAATCGGCCGAGCCGTCCTACAACCCGTACATCACCGGCGAGGTCCGGAAACCGGTCGGTCGACCACCCTACCCGGCGGGCCCAGAAAAGGGTCTCCTGCGACGCGCGTTGCTCGAGCTGCGAGGCGGCGATCTCGTAAACCTTGGGGTGGGGCTGCCCGCCGACATACCCAACCTGCTTCTCGAGACGGACGCCGAGGATCTCGTGACGTTCTCGACCGAGCACGGCGCGGTCGGTGGCATACCCGCACCGATGCCGATCTTCGGCGCCCACATCAATCCCACCGCGATCCTCGATGCGCCGGCGGTGTTCGACTTCTACGACGGCGGCGGTCTGGACATCAGCTTTCTGGGCCTCGCGCAGGTTGACGAACTCGGGAACGTCAACGTGAGTAAGTTCGGCGGGATCCTGCCAGGATGCGGAGGGTTCATCGATATCACGAGCCGGACGCGTCGGCTCGTGTTCTGCGGAATGTTTTCCGCGGGTGGCCCCAAGCTCGAGGTGACAGAGGGAAAGCTGCGGGTGCTGAGTGAGGGGCGCGTTCGCAAGTTCGTCCGGCGGGTGGACCAGGTGACGCTCAATGGCCAGATGGCGATCGAACGGGGCCAAGACATTACCGTGGTCACCGAGCGGTGCGTGCTCCGGCTCAGGGCGGACGGGTGGGAGCTCACCGAGGTGGCCCCGGGAATCGAGGTCGAGCGGGACCTGCTTCCGGCCATGGACTTCGCCATCAAGCCGGGACCCACGTGCACGCAGTTCCCGCGTGCGCTGTGGGACATGACACCTGAGGGCAACCGACGATTCTCGACGCTCCTGCATGAGCATCTGCGAACTCCCCCGAGGGCCGGTTGAGCGTGGAACAGGCCAGGAAGGGTCAACGTCCGCTCGGCGAAGCCTCGGTGTGGCGGGGCGTTCCGTGAGTCGGGCGACCGATTCTCTGAAGTCGCTGCGGCGGGCGGCCGAGATTCTGGCCCAGTTCTCGGGCACAAGCCCCAGTCGTGATGCCGGGGAAATCATTCGGACCGTGCGCATTCCTCGCAGCACGGGCTACCGGTTCCTCCAGGCGATGATCGAGCTCGGCCTTCTCGACCGCGATCATTCGACGGGCCGCCTGCACCCGGGTCCGTCATTCGTGGCGCTCGGGCAACTTGCCCAGCAGCACTTCGAGCTTGGCCGAGTGGCGCGGCCCTTCATGGAGGAGCTGGCGCACGATACGCAGGAGACCGTCCTGCTCGCTGTCCTCCGGGAGGGTCAAGCGTACTGCGCGGAGAAGGTAGAGAGTGTTCAGCCCGTCCGCCTCTCGTTCGACCTCGGCGCGAGCCTGCCCCTGCACGCGGGGGCCTCGTCGAAGATGCTTCTCGCGCAACTCACTCCCGCGGAGGTCGAGCGCGTCGTCCGAAAGCGGGGCCTACAGCGTTACACGGAGAGGACCATCGTCAACCCCGTGGCACTGCACCGCGAGCTCGCCCGGATCAGAAGGAACGGCTACGCGGTGAGCGTCGGGGAATTCGATGCGGGTGCGTGGGCGATCTCGGCGCCAATCCATGGGAGCCGTGATGGAACGATCTGCGGGCTCACACTATCGGGCCCCGTCCAGCGCTTGACCGCGGAGCGAAGGGCGGAGTGGATTACCGCAGTATGTCGGACCGCCGCGCGCATTTCAGCGAAGGTTGGATACTCGCCGATCGGATCCGAGGCCGTGAGCCGCAGAGGTCGCGCGACGCCGGTGTCTGCGGCGACCGGGAGGTCGAAGTAGATCGTGGATTTCACGGTACCCGAAGAGTATCTCCTCCTGAAGCAGACGGTCCGGAGATTCGTGGAAGAGGAACTCATTCCCCTCGAAGAGGAGGTGGAGGAGCGCAACGAGGTGCCGCCGGACAAGCTAGTGGTTCTCAAGAAGAGAGCGCTGGATCTCGGCCTGTACGCCCTGAACATGCCCCAAGACGTGGGTGGTGGCGGTCTGAGCACGCTGGGGATGTGCCTGGTCGAGGAGGAGCTCGGTAAGACCGCGGATGCCTTGATCCGGCGCGTCTTCGGGCAGGTCTACGAAATGCTTCTGCAATGCAAGGATGGCCAGCGAGAGGAATATCTGTACCCGACGGTCCGCGGGGAGAAGATCACCTGCCTGGCTCTCACCGAGCCGAACGCAGGTTCAGACGCGGCAAGCATTGAGACGACGGCCGTGCGCACTGGTGACCACTTCGTCCTCAACGGACGCAAGCACTTCATCAGCGACGGCGACATCGCCGACTACGCCATCGTGTTTGCGGTGACCGACAGGACCCAGCGAGCGCGCGGCGGGATCACCGCGTTCCTCGTGGATCGGGGAACACCAGGATTCACAGTGGCGCGGATCCAGCCGATGATGGGTCATCGTGGATACCACCACGCGGAGCTGGTCTTTGAGGACTGTCGGGTTTCCGCCGATCGGGTTCTCGGCGACATCGGCCAGGGATTCAAGCTCGTCATGACGACCCTCACCCGGGTGCGGCTGGCGCACATCGGTGCGCGGGCGGTCGGCATGGCGGAGCGGTTGCTTGACCTGGCCCGTCACCATGCGCTGAATCGGAAGCAGTTCGGCCACCCAATCGCCGATTTTCAGATGGTTCAGTCCATGCTGGCGGACTCGGCGACCGAGCAGCATGCGACGCGCCTGATGGTCTATGACGCCGCATGGGAGATCGACCAGGGGTGGGATGCTCGCACGAAGGTGTCGATGGTCAAGCTGTATGCATCCGAGATGCAGTCACGCGTCGTGGATCGTGTGCTGCAGATCTTTGGGGGAATGGGGTTTTGCAAGGAGCTCCCGGTCGAGCGGATGTACCGTGACGCACGCGTTACGCGACTCTACGACGGCACATCGGAGATTCATCGGACGATCATCGCGCGGCAGGTGCTGAAGAGTGGGTTGCCAAGGGTTGGCTCGTGAGGCCAGGCCCAGTGGGAGCTGTGGAGGAAGCGCGGTAACAGTGCATCTGGGACGAGTGGGGGTGGGGTGGATGGGCATGCCGGATCGAAAAGTTACCGTACCGGGGGATGGTGTCGAGTTGCTTCGCGCGGGGGACATTCGTCTCGGCACGCGGGCGTCATTTAGCAAGACAATCACGACGGCCGATATGGCCTTCTACGGCGGGATCTCTGGCGATCTCGCTCCCTTGCATGTCAATGAGGAGTACGCGCGAACGACGGTGATCGGGGGACGGCTTGTCTATGAGTTCGTGGTTGCCGCACTGCTGTCAACTGCACTCGCCCGTGTGTCGGGGTCGGGTTTCCGCTGCCAGCGGCACGTGCTGGAGTTTCCACGGCCGGTTCGGATCGGCGATACGATCGTGGCGAGTGCGGAGGTGGTGGCCTCCGCGCCAAACAAGGGGACGCTCCACTGTCGCACCGAGTGCCGGAATCAGCGCAACGAGCTCGTGGTCGAGGGCTCGGCGGACCTCGTGTCCGTACTGTTCTTGGATGGTTGACGCGATGGACAATGTCAAGTGGTTCGACGACGTCGCGGTGGGCGATACCGTGACCGTGACGCGCACCATCACGGAGGCGGACGCGGCACTCTACATCGCGGCGACGGGTGACTTCGGCCCAGTCCATGTGGATGCGGAGTATGCCGGGACGACGCGATTCGGCGAGCGGATCGCTCCCGGGATCATGGTCGGCGCGATGGCGACATCGGTTTTGACCAGCCAGCTGCTCGGACCGCTCGGTGTCTCGATCGAGGATACGTTTCGGTTCAGGGGACCGGTGCGCTATGGCGACACGATCAGTGTGGAGGTGCGCATCTCCGGGAAGATCGATGAGAAGCGGGTGGTCGAGTGGACCGCGACCGGCATGAATCAGCGGGGGGAGACGGTGCTCGAGGTCCAAGCGATCGCCAAGTTTCCGCGTCGTCCCCCTGAAGTTTCGACACCTTCCACCTAGCAGACATGCCGGGTGTCCGAGTGAATCGTGCCGGGTTCAGTGCCGCGACGGGGAAGTCTTGACACTGCGAGCGGATCGAGGGGACTTCTACGAGGACAGCAGCGTAGGCGACGAGTATGCGTCGCCGGCCAGGACCATCACCGAGGGCGATGTGATCGCATTTGCCGGACTGACCGGGGACTACAGTCCGATGCATGTCAACGCCGAGTACTGCCGGAGGACGTCGGTAGGCCGGCAGACCGCCCATGGCCTGCTGGGCCTCGGCGTGGTGGAGGGTCTACTGATTCGCGTGCCACCGGGCGAGGGTCGCGGTATCGCCTCGCTGGGCTGGGTGTGGCGGTTTCGAGCGCCCGTGGTCTGCGGCGATACCGTGCGGGCTCGCTGGAGTATCACCGCCAAGCGACGGTCCCGGAGTCGCCCAGATCGCGGCATCGTGGAGGAGTCGATCCGCCTCGAGAACCAGCGAGGCGAAGTGGTCCAGGACGGTGTCCATGCCATCCTTCTAGCCTGTCGGACCGACGCGGCCGCTGGGCAGGAGGAGGGTGCGTTGTCGGGCAGCGAACTGGCAGCCGATCAGGACCAAGCAGCGGCGCACCTCGTGGCGATGAGTCTTGCCCCAGGCGAGCCACGCGAGGGGATCGGCGTATACCTGGAAGATCTGGAACCGGAGAGCGCCTTGGCTTCACCTCGGCGAACGGTGACCGAGAGCGACGTGGCGAGCTTTGCCGGCATCACCGGCGACTACGCGAGAATCCACACCGACGAGGAGTATTGCCGCGGCACCGCGTTCGGGACGCGCGTCGCCCATGGCCTTCTGGGACTCAGCCTTGCCGAAGGGCTCAAGCGACGAGTGACCGCGTACGCCGGCTCCGGAGAGACGATGACATCGCTCGCGATGTCGTGGTCCTTCCGCAAGCCTGTTCTCATGGGTGACACCATCCACGTGGCCTGGGTCGTGGCGGAGAAGCACGCTTGCCGGAGCCGGGGCGACAGTGGATGGCTCGTCGAGAACGTCCGGTTGGTCAATCACCGTGGAGAGGTCGTTCAGGAAGGACGGCAGGTGCAGGCGATCCAGCGGCGCCAATGACTCACCCGACACGGACTTACCGGGCGGTGGAGAGGCGGATACCGAGGAAGCTGCGGGGTGGCAGGTTGCGCGCCGAGTCCGGAAGGCATGCGAGACCGACGGGACCGATGCCGGTCTTCCGGGGCGTCTTCGCGGCGATGATCAATCCGCTGCGGCCTGATTTCTCGCTGGACGAGATTGTCTTGGAGCGGCACGTTCGCTCGGTCGCGACGGCGCGCGGCATCTCGGGGCTTTTGATCAATGGGCATGCCGGGGAGAATCTCACGCTCGACCGCGCCGAGAAGCGTGCGGTGCTCGACGTGGTCCGGGCGGCGGTCAGGCCCGAGTGCCTTCTCATCGCCGGCGTCAACAGCGAGAGCAGCCTGGAGGCCTCGGCGCAGGCGCGGGACGCTCAGGAGGCCGGGGCCGCCGCGATCCTGGTATTCCCTCCGTTCTCATGGGCCCATTCGCGTCACCGGGACATGGTGCTCGCCCATCACCGCCGGATCCGCGATGCAGTGGACGTGCCCCTCATGCTCTATGCCGCCCCGGTCGGGAGCGGGGGCATGGTCTACGAGCCAGCTCTTCTCGCCGAACTGGCACGCCTCCCCAACGTCGCTGCGATCAAGGAGGGAAGCTGGGAAACAGCACGCTACGAGGCCAACAGACGCCCTCTGCAGGCTATCAACCCCGCGATCGCGGTGATGGCCTCCGGCGACGAGCATCTGCTGGCCTGCTTCCTGATCGGGACCGAGGGTAGCCAAGTCAGCCTGGCGTGTCTGGTACCCGAGGCCGTCGTCACGCTGTACGAGGCCGTGGAGCGGCAGGATCTCGCACAGGCCCGTGCGGCCCATGAGGTGATCTATCCCCTGGCCCGGGCAATCTACGGTGCTGTACCGACCAGCTACGCGACGGCCCGATTGAAGGCCTGTTTGCGAATGCTGGGTCGGCTCGAACATGACACGGTGCGTCCACCGCTCGGATCGCTTGACCGGGGGGAGCTGCTCCGGCTCCGCCAGGTCCTGCGCCAGCTGAAACTCCTGGAGGACGACTCCCGGCGATGAACACATGCCTATGTTCGCGGGGCGCGAATATTGCCGCCGGGGCAGCCGCGTCCGACCACGGGATCGACACGATCCGCGTGGTGTCTCAGGGTCGCGGTGACGTCGGCGAATCATGAGTCCTGCCACTTCGTGAGCGGCCGGACGGGAGGAGAACGCATGCGTGAGCCTCGGATCGAGGGTGTAGTGCCGGCGATGCTGATTCCGTTCCTGGAGAACCTCGATGTCGACGACCGAGGCGTGCAGGACCTCGCCGCACGGCTCGCCAGCATGGACGGCGTGGGGGCGGTGTTTTGTACCGGGCACGCCGGCGAAGTGGCCGCTCTGTCCCGGGGGGAGCGTGCGCACGTCGTTCGGCTCGTCGTCCAGGCGGTCGGAGGGCGCGTCCCGGTGATCGCGGGGGTCTACACCGATTCCCTGAACGAGGCCGTGAACCTGACGAGGGACGCCAGTCAGGCGGGCGCGGCCGCGGTGACCGTCTTCCCACCGCCGATCTTCGCGGATGGTGCCAACAGCAGTTCGGAAGTTCCGTTCCGGTTCTTTGAGACGCTCGCCAAGCGGACGGGTGTGCCGCTGGTGGTCTTTCAGTTTCCGAGGAGCACCGGACTGGGGTATTCGACCGAAACGCTGACCCGGATCTGTGCACTGCCCGAGGTCGTGGGCGTGAAGGAAGGAAGCGCCGACCTTGCACTCTACGAGCGGAACGTGAGGGCGCTGGCACGACTGAGCCCTCCCGTGCCCGTGCTGACATCGAACAACACCTGGCTCTTCCCCTCGCTCGTTGTGGGTGGGGATGGCATCCTGTCCGGAAGCAGCAGTGTCGTGGCTGAACAGCACGCGGAGTTGCTCCGTGCCGTGCAGCACGCTGACCTGGTCGGAGCCCGGGCGACCCATGACCGCCTGTACCCCTTGGTCCAGGTGTTTTACCGCGACCCATGGATCAACATGCACACGCGGATGAAGGAAGCGCTCGTGATGATGGGTGTCCTGAAGCGTGCGGTCGTGCGGCCACCGCTGCTTCCTCTTGAAGATGAGGAGCGCTCCAGAATTCGCGCAGCCCTTGAGACAGCAAAGCTGGTCTGAGGTCTATCGGTCGTCGCCACTCGCCTTCCGACGAGTTGCGCGCTCACCAAAAACCATAGGACGAGTGCGATGTTCTGTTTCGAAGACCGCAGGTCGTGCAAGCCCGTAATGTCCGAAAACTCCGCCTATGCTCAGGCGGCGCGGTGGTAGTATTGCAACAAACCGCCCAACCGCTCACGGCACCGAACGTGGGTGCCCCGGAGCGGCCGGGTCTGAGGCGTGATCAACTCGTTGCCGAGCCCCTGATGGTTCCGCTCCGCGTGGTAGTGCGCCACGAACTCATCGAGGGCGCGAAGCGGGCGACGCTCCCCGAACAGGATCAGACGATCGAGACACTCCTCGTGGATCGAGCGGACGAACCGTTCCGCGTAGGCGTTGGCATTCCGTGCCTGGACCGGCGTTACGACGATCCGCACCCCGGCGTCTTGGAGGATGCGGTGGAACTCCTCCGTCCACTGGCTGTCCCGGTCGCAGATGAAGATTCGGTGGTCTGCCAGGACCCCATCAACGGCATCGGTCAGTCGCCGCGCCGCCTGCGCCATAAACCCGGCGTCCGGGGTGGGCGTGGAGCCCACGACGTGAACCCGTCGGCTTCGGAGATCGAGCACGAAGAGCGTGTAGGAGGTGATCAGCCCTCGAGGCGTCCAGACTTCCGTGGTAAAGAAGTCGGCTCCCGCGAGTGCGCCCCAGTGGGCTTGGAGGAACGTCCGCCAGGAGGATGGCCGATCCGGCGCGGGCGGGATCCCATTGTCTTTCAGAACCTTGGCGACGGTGCTCCGCGCCACGCTGTGGCCCAGGTTCCTGAGCGCCCCCTGGATCCGAGTGTAGCCCCACGCGGGATTCTCCGTGGCCATCCGCAGAATGAGGGAGGAGATCTCCTTCCGGAGCCCCGGGCGGCCGGGTCGCTTCGGCTCGAACGTCCACTTCCGGGCGATGAGGTGGCGGTGCCACCGGAGGATGGTGTCGGGAGTCACGATGGTGGTGACCTGCCCCAAGACTCGTCGACCGAGCCGGCGGCCCTTCGCGGCGAGGCGGTGCCGCTGGTCGTCGGTCAGTCTGAGGCGGCGGCGCCCCGTCAGCTGGTCCTTCAGCACGCGGTTCTCCTCGACGAGGTACTCGATGACGTGCGGCTGCTGACGATTGACGAATCCGGAGAGCGTTACGAGAAGCACCCGCATAGGGGAGAGGTCCGGAATCATTCGCCGATTCTACCGTACCCGACCACCACGGGGTGTCTACAACTGGGCCGAGTTCGCGGACACTACGGGTCCCAGCTGAACAGCGCCGACTCATGCACGAGGCGGAAGAGTGGCTGCGGCGTGCGATGCGGCGCATCTTAAGCGACCCTGCCCTTGTCCGCGTTTTTGGGGAATCGCGAAGTCGGGACGAGTGGCTCGAGACCCAGTATGGTGCGCCTCCTGAGGCTGTCCCCTTGCCTCCGGTGCCACCGCTATAGCTCGACCCTAGGTCCGACGGGCCTGATGCACCCCCAGTTCCGTACCGGCTACCGGATCACCTCATCCGCCCGCGCCGGGACCGACGGCAGGATCGTCAGGTGTGGTGCTTTCGTGTTCTTTTCGGTTTGGTCTTCGACCTCCGGCTGGTTGGCTTGCCTGGAGGCGCCGCTGCGGATTTCCTCACATCAAGCACGACCTCATGCCACCAGTGCTCGGCTGGCACCGTCCCCAGCCCGTCGAGCCGACGGCGTGTCTCTGCAAAGTGCGGGTCCTGGTGCCAGGCTTCCCACTCGGCGCGGGTCCGCCAGGTCCCGACGATCACGCGTCGGTCCGGCTTATCGGCGGGCCGGAGAAGTTGTCCGCCCACCCAACCACCCCGTCGCTTCTTCGCCGCCAACAGCCGCGTCCGCATCGCGGCGTCCCACTCCCGGCCCGCCCCTTCCTTCAGATGGACATGCGTGACGATCGTCATCATCGCGTTGCTCCTCCTCCCACTTCGATCAAGCGGCATCGGTCTCAGTGAATCCATCCGCCGTGCTCGCACCGACGGCGGATCGGCCCAACTTCGACTGACGACAGCGCACGCCGTGACCTTACGGCGTAACGGGCCCCTCGAGCGCTCGGCGGAGCGCGTCCATCTCGACTCCAAACGTCCGCCAGTCCCCCTGGTTCAGCGCCTGGAACGCCGCGCGGTAGTGCTGGAGCGCGTCGGCGGTCCCCCGACGTCCCGGGACTCGGACGCCGCTGGTCTCGGGCTCGGCTCGGGCAACCGTTGGGGGCGGCTTCGGAACGCTGGGAAACAGGCTGGCGAGCAGGGTGTCGACGGTCGTGCTCATCACGACCCGATCCCCGACCGAGGCGATGAGGCGCTTGAGTTCGGGCAGCTCGCGATGCTCGGCCCGGAGATAGAGGGGCTCGACGTAGAGGAGCGCGTCATCGATCGGGATCACCAGGAGGTTGCCCCGGATCACGCGCGAGCCGGTTTGGTTCCAGAGGGAGAGCTGTTGCGAGATGGTCGTGTCTTGGTCGATCCGCGCCTCGACCTGGGCGGGCCCGAAGAGAAGCTTCTCCTTCGGGAACGCGAACTCGATGACGGTGCCGTAGGCGGGGCCATCGCAGCGTGCGGCGAGCCACGCGATCATATTGTCGCGGTTGTTGGGCACCATGGGGAGCATGAGGATGAATTCGGCTCGAGCCTCCCCGGGGAGCCGCATGACCGTGTAGTAGGGCTGCATGGCGGCCGTCTTCCCGTTGACGGTCACCTGGGGGACGGTCCACTGATCTTCCCGGTTGTAGAAGACCTCGGGGTCGGTCATATGGTAGGTCCCGTACACCCCAGCCTGCAGGCGGAACAGGTCTTCCGGGTAGCGGAGATGCTGGCGGAGGCTGGCCGGCATGGTCTCGAGCGGCCGGAAGAGGGTGGGAAAGATCCGCCCGTCGGTGCGGACGAGGGGATCGCCCGGGTCGGCCACGTAGAAGGCGAGGGTCCCGTCGTAGGCGTCCAGCACGACCTTGATCGAATTTTGGATGTAACTGAGACCCTCGGGGGACGCCTGCGCATAGGGGAGCGTGTCGCTCACCGTGTATGCGTCCTGCACCCACACGAGCCGCCCGTCATCCACGACCAGGTACGGGTCCCGGTCGAGGAGGAGGAAGGGAGCGACGCGGGTGATTCGCTCCTGGATTAGTCGGCGGAAGAGGATCCGGCTCCCGGCCGTGACGTTCTCGCTGATGAGGAGCTTGAGATCGCCGAAGTACCAGGCAAAGAGCGCCCGTCGCCACAGGCTCCCGAGGGCGACGCCGTCCCGGCCCTGGTACGTGGTGTAGACATTGTCGGCGCCCCGGCCGTAATCGAATTCCGTGGTGCCCCCCCGGACGACGATGTAGATTGCCGTCTCTTCGCCGAAGTAGAGCTGGGGCCGGTCCAGCGTGACACCCACCGAGGACGCCGGCGGAATGTCCTGGACGTAGAACACGGGTAGCCCTTCCTCGTCGAAGCGGTTGACGGGGCTCATGACGAGGCCGAACCCGTGGGTGAACTTGAAGTGCTGGTTGATCCAAGTCTGGGCGTCGGCCGGGAGGCGGGACTGGTTGAGCTCGCGCGCGGCCAGCATGACCTGCTGATAGGTCCCGTTGAACGTATAGCGGTCCACGTCGACATCGTGGAAGTCGTAGTACAGCCGGAGCTCCTGGAGCTGGCGGTAGGTGTCGAGGAGGGGGCCCGGATCCCACCAGCGGAGGTTCTGGATGGTGGCGGTGTTGGCGGCGAGGGCCGCCGGGGTGAGCTGGCCGGCCGCGGGGAACGGCGTGACCACAATGCGATCAAGCCCAAAGCCGTAACGCGTGAAGGCAATGGTCCGGGCGAGGTACGGCGCTTCAAGTCGGAGCTCGTCGGGCTTGACCCGGTAACTCTGGAAGAGCGCCGCGGCCCCGCTCTGCAAGAGCGACCCTCCCAGGAGAAGAAGGATCGCGAGGCCCGGCAGGCGCAGGCCCCCGATGGCGACGTTGGCCACGCACAGGCCGGCGCCGACGAGGGCGATGACGACTAACGCCGCCAGGAACGGGAGGCGGAGGTGGAGGTCTGTGTACCCCGCGCCGAACACGACCCCGCTCGTGTCGAGGAGGAGGTCGTAGCGCTGGAGGAGGTAGCTACCTGCCTTGAGGGCCAGGAACACCGCCAGGAGGACGGAGAAGTGGCGACCCGCCGGGGCGGCCAGCCGGGGCCAGCCGTCGACAATTTCGATGGCCCCCCGGGCCCAGAAGATCCCGGCCGCCATGAGGGCGCCCAGGACCACGACCAGGAATCCCCAGTCGAGCGCCAGACGGTAGACCGGGAGCGTGAAGACGTAGAATCCGAGGTCCCGTCCGAACACCGGATCGGTCCGTTCGAAGGGCACGGCGTAAAGCCATCGAAGGAATACACGCCAGCTGCCCGCCTGCCCGAGGCCGAGCAGCACGCCGATCACGCCCGCGCCGGCCAGGACGAGACGCGACCACGGGAGGCGCTCGAGGGAGAACTCCATGACCTCCGGCAGGACCTCGCCGCCGCCGCGGCGGATGCGCGTCACGCGCAGGCGACGGACGTGGGGGACCGGGGCACCCACCGCCACGAGCCCGTTGAGTCCTAGCAGGGCGACCGAGAGACCGGCAGCGATCCCGAACGCGGCGAGCTTAGCGTGCCAGACGGTCGTGAACACCGCCCCGAACCCGAGGGTGTCGAACCAGAGCCAGTCCACGAGAAACCCGGTCAGCGTGGACAGGAGCACGAGACTCGCTAGGAGGACCACCACGACGATGACGAGCGCTCGCCGATTCATGATGGCCCCGTCCGCGTGACAGGGAACCCGATCGCTCTCATGAGACGGCTCTCACTCGCGCACCGCAGCCCCAAGCTGGCGAGTCGTCGGCCAGTGCGTCGTCATGATTGTGAAAGTCCCGCGCAGATCTCGTCCATGCATGCGGCACCTGGCGTCACAAGGCGGGGCCAGCGTAGCACGGACGCCATCCGGTTCGCGGCCCGTCCTTCGGCTTGCACGTCGACTGTTCGCTGGTGCGTGCACGCGCTCCTAACTCGTCGAAGTCGACCCGACGGGCGTGGTTGCGTCATTCACGCTGAGGGCTGCGAGATGCGGGTACTTGGTAATGTCGGCAACGAGGGCCGCCGCCAAGATCCGGGCGAGCTCGTCGACGAGGTCAGGTGGGAGCGGCGGGAGGTCTGGGGGCGTGGTCCCAGTCTCGGCTCGGGGACTCGGAACCGGCTCAGGAGGCGACGCGCCGCTGGCCTTGAAGAAGGAATCACTCGTCATCGGATCTCCTCGTGTAGCTCCTGTTGGGCGGGTGGGGGTCACAGGCCGAATGCCCTTGATTCTTGTGGCGCCCGCCGGGTCGGTTCCAGCGCGCGGGGGACCCCACGCGCGTTTTGGCCGTGGTGGGGGGTCGGGCGTCTCAAATCAGCCGCGGGCGGAACGGCGGCTCGATCGGTCGACGGCCCCCGTGGGTGGCGGCACGTCTCTCC
>JACXTT010009412.1_pt1 | contig 13347 bp, 8 predicted proteins | sample 9270951 | NCBI WGS metagenome assembly JACXTT01 (sample SAMN15532306, study PRJNA645909) | rock metagenome | isolation source: weathered quartz diorite | place: Puerto Rico | collected 2017-06-21
TGGCCCTTCCGTCAGGACGAAGCACTTGCCCGAGGACGAGTTATCACCCGATGATCAGACCGGAGACAAAGCGGCCAGAGTTTCCGGAAAGAGCCGGCCAGAGTTTCCGGAACGCACATGGGGTCGCGAATCGTGGCCGCTGTGGCCGCTCTTTCGTCACCAAGCGTGACCTTTGGCGCGCCACCGTCGCCGGTGACGCCGTGAACGTCACGCTTCGTGACCTTTGGCGCGCCACCGTCGCCGGTGACGCCGTGAACGTCACGCTTCGTGACCTTTGGCGCGCCACCGTCGCCGGTGACGCCGTGAACGTCACGCTTCGTGACCTTGGCGCGCCACCGTCGCCGGTGACGCCGTGAACGTCACGCTTCGTGACCTTTGGCGCGCCACCGTCGCCGGTGACGCCGTGAACGTCACGCTTCGTGACCTTTCGCGCGCCACGATCCCCTCACGGCCGCCATTCGGTATGGGCCAGGTGCGCGCCGCGGTCTTTGCCGGGGGCGGGGTATTGCTCGAGGCGCTCGGCGAGCCATTGGAACCACTCCGAGAACATCGCGCCGACCTCCCGGCGGCGCACCTCGGCGTAGGGTTTCACGCGCGCCCAGCTGGCGCGCACGTAGCCGCCCAGCAGGTGATCCACCAAGTGAAGCGGCAACAAGCGGTGGTACACCATCACCCCGAGGCTCTCGAACACGTGCGCCACCGCGTGGACCGCGGTCACCGTTTCCGGGTCGGCTTGCACCAGATCCGGGTTGGCGCCGGCCGGCAGCGCCATCACCCGCCCGATGGCGCGCGTGAACTCCACCGTCTGCATGGCGTGCACCAGTTGTCCGGCGGCGGTGAGGTAGCGCGTGCGGTGCCATTGTCGCAGCGTGAGCACCCCCATCACCACACCCACCAGCACCGTCAGGGCGCTCGCGAAGGCGGCGATCACCGCGGGCGACGGGGCCGGACCCATGCCGGCGTCCTATCACGCCATTTTCACGAAGTTGGTTCAAATCCGCGGGCAAGCGCGGTAGCGTCCGAGGTTCCGGGCGCCTCGCATGCGACGCGGGGCTCCCGCTGGGAGGATTCCGAGATGCTCGTCGACGCAAAATCCATCATCAAGCGACTGACCCGTACCTGCACTGCCGCGCTCGAGTCGGCGGTCGTCCAATGCGTGAACTCGCGCCAGTACGAGGTGACCTGCGAGCACGTGTTCGCGGCGTTGCTCGACAACCCCGATTCGGACATCGCCTTCTTGGCGATGCACTACGACCTCGATCCGGCGGGCCTCAAGACCACGCTGCAGAAGTCGATCGACACGCTGCGCACTGGCAACAGCGGCAAGCCGAACTTCTCGCCGGCGCTGCTCGAGTGGATGCAGGACGCCTTCACGGTCGGCGCGATGGACTACGGCTACGGGCGCGTGCGCAGCGGCATGCTGTTCCTGCGCATGGCCGAGCAGGGCTCGAAGTACTCGACCAGCGGCATCTCGATGCAGCTCGCCGGCATCCCCAAGGACGAGCTCAAGAAGAACTTCGCGAAGATCTGCAGCGGCTCGAAGGAAGACGCCGACGCGGGCTCGATGGGCGGCGGCCCCGGTTCGGCGGGCGAGGGCGGCAAGCTTCCGAAGGGCAGCTCGCTCGACGCCGAGAGCGCCTTGGCGCGCTTCTGCGTGGACTTTACCGGCAAGGCCCGCTCGGGCGAGATCGATCCGGTGTTCGGCCGCGAGCGCGAAATCCGCAACATGATCGACATCCTGGCGCGGCGCCGCAAAAATAGCCCGATCGTCATCGGCGAGGCCGGCGTCGGCAAGACCGCGCTCATCGAGGGGCTCGCGCTGAAGATCGTGCAGAACGACGTGCCAGAGCTGCTCCGCGGCGTGGAGATCCTCGGCCTCGACCTCGGCCTGTTGCAGGCTGGCGCCAGCGTGAAGGGTGAGTTCGAGAAGCGCCTCAAGACGGTCATCGACGAGGTGAAGTCGTCGAGCAAGCCCATCATCGTGTTCATCGACGAAGCGCACCTGCTCATCGGCGGCGGCGGCGGCGGCGCGGACGCCGCCAACCTGCTCAAGCCGGCCTTGGCGCGCGGCGAGCTGCGCACCATCGCGGCCACCACCTACAGCGAGTACAAGAAGTACATCGAGAAGGACGCCGCGCTCGAGCGCCGCTTCCAGCCGGTGCGCGTCGACGAGCCGGACGAGAAGAGCGCCACCACCATGCTGCGCGGCTTGCGCGAGAAGTTCGAGAACTCGCACAACGTCATCATCCAGGACGAGGCAATCGAATCGGCCGTGCGGCTCTCGGCGCGCTACATCACCGGCCGCCAGCTGCCCGACAAGGCGGTCGATCTGCTCGACACCTGCGCCGCGCGCGTGAAGGTGTCGCTCCAGCAGAAGCCGGCCGCGGTCGAGGACTGCGAAGTGCTGATCGCCAACCTCGAGCGCGAGCTCGGCGCGCTGCACCGCGACGAGAAGGCGGGGGTGGAGATCGACAAGGATCGCATCAAGGATCTCGACACGCAGATCGCCGTCGCCAGGGAGAACCTCGCCAAGCTGAAGGTCGAGTACGAGAAGGAGATGGCCTGCGTGAAGAAGGTCATCGACGCTCGCGAGAAGATGAACAAAGCCGGCAGCGAGGACGAAAAAGCCAAGCTGCGCGAGGAAGTGCGAGCCGCCATCAAAGAAATGAAGGCGTCGCAGGGCGAGATCCCGCTCATTCGGCCCGACGTGGACGACGCGATGGTGGCCGCGGTGGTCAGCGCCTGGACCGGCGTGCCGGCGGGCAAGATGGTCGCCGACGACATCGCCGCGCTGGTCAACATGGAAAAGGTGCTGACCGAGCGCATCAAGGGCCAAGACTACGGCATCCAGGCGATCTCGAAGGAGCTGCGCTCGGCGCGCGCTGGGTTGAAGGCGCCCGAGCAGCCGCTGGGCGTGTTCTTGCTGGTCGGCCCGTCGGGCGTCGGCAAGACGGAGACCGCGCTCGGCATCGCCGATCTCATGTTCGGCGGCGAGCGCATGATGGTCACCATCAACATGAGCGAGTTCCAGGAGAAACACACCGTGTCGCGCCTGATCGGCTCGCCGCCCGGCTACGTCGGGTTCGGCGAGGGCGGCATGCTCACCGAGGCGGTGCGCCATCGCCCCTACACCGTGGTGCTCCTCGACGAGTGCGAGAAGGCCGATCCGGACGTGATGAACCTGTTCTACCAGGTGTTCGACAAGGGCATGCTCTCGGACGGCGAGGGTCGCCTGGTCGACTTCAAGAACACGGTCGTCATCATGACGAGTAACCTCGCGACCGACAAGATCACCAACATGACGGTGGCCTCGTGGGAAGACAACGAGGAGCTCAAGATGCCGGAGTTGATGGAGGCCATCAAGCCGACGCTGTCCTCGCACTTCAAGCCGGCGTTGCTCGCTCGTATGACGATGGTGCCGTACCTGCCGATCGCGCCCGAGGCGATGAAGAACATCACGCGCCTCAAGCTCAACAAGCTGATGAAGCGCCTCGAGACCACCCAGAACATCACCGCGAAGTACACCGACAAGGTCATCGACCTCATCGCCAGCCGCTGCACCGAGGTCGACACCGGCGCGCGCAACATCGATCACATCCTACGCGCCTCGCTCATCCCGCAGCTGTCGAGCGCGGTGTTGGGCGAGATCGCCTCGCAAAAGATCCTCGCGTCGCTGACGGTGGACGTGGACGAGTCGAACAACTTCGTGCCGAAGTTCACCTACGAGACTCCGTCCGCGGAGTGAGGCTGACGTGGGCCGCTGGATTCCCGCGTTCGCGGGAATGACGATCGGAGTGGGGGTGGCTTGCGCGCCTCCGCCGAAGCCGCCCCCGCAGCCCAAGCACCCGAACGCGCACGAGATCTTCGAGCTGGTCGCGCCGGGCGTGGTGGCGATCGTCAACGACGACGCCAAAGACCGCGACGAGGAGATCAAAGAGCACGAGCGGATGATGGGCGACGAGATCGACGCGCCCAAGCACGTCATCGACGTCTCGGTGCACCACGAGCGCACGCCCAACGGCACGGGCTTCGTGCTCGCCGGCGGGAACGTGGTCACCGCCGCGCACGTGGTGCACCGGCCCGACCGCCTGAAGATCACCACGCGCGCCGGCCAGACCGTCGACGCCGAGCTGGTGCACATCGACGAGATCCGCGATTTGGCGCTGCTGGCGCCCAAGACGCCGCTTACCGGCGTCGAGGAGCTGCACCTAGCCGCCGAGGAGCCGGTGGTCGGCGAAGCGGTGTGGGCGATGGGCCACACCGGGCAGGGCTCGTGGACGCTCGGTTGGGGCATGTCGGCGGGCATCGCCTCGGGCGCGGTGGACATGTACGGCTCGAAGCTGGTGCTGTTCGACGCGCCCGTGTACCCCGGCTTCTCGGGCGGGCCGGTCGTGACCCTCGACGCGATGGGCGAGCCGCGCGTGGTCGGCATCAACCACGCCATCTTGTTCACGGGGCAGGCCGGGTTCTTCGCGCCGATCGGCTCGATCTCCAGCGCCGTGCTCGTGACCCAGCTCGAAGACGTGCTCGCCAAGAAGCCGCATCCGCTCGAAAAAACGCTTGCCGCGTTCGCCGCCGAGCACCGCACCAAGGTGTACGCCGACGTGTTCATCACCGACGAGGTGAACGTTTTCCGCGACGCCAACGAGCAGCCGGTGGCGTACATTCGCGGCAACGCCAACGCCGTCGAGGCCAACGGCGACGACACGCGCGTGCCGGCGGTGGCGATGATCTTCGGGCTGCCGGAGGGCGAGCAGACGGTGACCTTCGAGGTGAAGGATCCCGACGGCCAGGTCATCGCCAAGGAAACGCGCGTCGCGAAGGTCGCCGAGCACCAGCGCGTGAGCTTCGTGGGCAGCGCGCTCCGCTTCGTGGCGAAGCTGCACGGCCGCCACTCCATCGTCGTCAAGCACGGCGACACGCCGATCGGCCGCGCCGGCGTGACGTTGGTGCTGGCTGGCGACGACAACGAGCTGGTCGAGCAGGGCGACATCGACCTGCCCGAGGACGGCCACCCCGACGTGGACGTGGTGGTCGCCGAGGCGGGCAACGACGATCCGCTCATGTTGGCCGGCATCCGCGCCGGTTGGTTCGAGAAGAGCTACCCGCGGCGCGTGACCTTCAACTGGTTCGCGCGCGCGACGCGCGGCTGGGTCGGCGCGGACGTGACCGTGACCGCGTTCGTGCTCGACGACGCCGGCAAAGTGGTGGGGCGCGCCGACGGGTGTTTTTTTCCCGAGCTGCGGCCCGAGAAGACCTGGACATGCGTCGGCGGCGGGCAGCACCCGGCGCTGGTCACCAAAGAGGGCAAGTACGACCTGGTGTTCGCGGTCAACGACCGGCCGGTCGCGTGGTGGCCCATGGAAGCAGCCGTCCGCAAAGATCAGTACCCAGGCTCGACCTTCGAGCGCTGGGCGCGCGAGCGCAACCGCGTGCGCCTGTTGCGCGCGCCCCCCAAGGAGCTGCCGCCGACCCCGGCCGCTCCCAAAGCCCCGCCTGCCAAGCGATAACTTGGCCCCGGCGGTCATTTCCCGCGAGCCTGACGGGGCCATGAAATCCTCCGTGGGAGCGAGCCGACGAGCCGTCGTCGCGCTGGGCCTGACCTCGATGGCCTTGTTGGCCGGCGCCGTGCTCGTGCCGTCTGCGTGCGTGACGATTCCGCCGCAGAAGCCGGACCCCTGCAACGTGCAGATCGTCACGCTGCGCATCTACGCGGACGAGCTCATCAATCCCAACGAGGACGACAAGACGCGCCCGGTGATGGTGCGCCTCTACCAGCTGAAGAGCGACATGAAGATCGGCAACGCGCGGTACGAGGATCTGCTCAACAAAGACAAAGAGACCCTCGGCGATACTTTCGTGAAGGTGGACGAGATCGAGGTCTTCCCGAACGACCTGTACGAGGTCAAGTTCGAGCGCATCCCCGAGGCGTCGATCCTCGCGGGCGTGGCGTTCTTCCGCAGCCCCATCGGGCAGTCGTACAAGACGTATTACGAATTTCCTCCCATGCCGAACACGCCCGAGGCGTGCGGCCAGGAGGGCGCCGGTGGCGCGGCCGAGAAGGACCAGAAGAAGCCGCAGGCGTTCCCGTCCACCGAATTCTTCATCCGCGAGCGGAAAATCGACAACGGCAGCGAGTTCGACCCGTCGATGTTCCCGCACGCCACCAAGTTCAAGCGCCTCGTCCTGCCGCGGGCCTCGGCCGGAAAAGACTCGCAGCAAGCCCCGTCGCTGGCGCCTGCGCCAGCGAGCAAATAGCAGAGCGATCGCCCCGCCTCCGGCCCCGAAATAGGCGTCTTCTTCCCGGCCGGTGACTCTGCTACACCTACCGGCCAGCATGATCCACCCGCGCAAGCCGATCTGGACGGAGGGTCTGTTCATGACTCCGCAGCACTTGCAGCAGTCGGACCTCTACCACGAGGCGATGCTGCACACGCGGGTGCACGCCCTCGCCAAATACGACTGGGGCATCACCGACGTGCAATTCGACGAGCGCGCGCTCTCGGCTGGGCAGCTCAAGCTGGTGAAGTGCCACGGCGTGTTCTCGGACGGCGCGCCGTTCCTCGTCGGCGATCAAGGCGAAGACATCGTCGAGGCGCGCGCCATCGAGGGCAATTTCCCCGCGGCCATCGACGCGCTCGACGTGCTGTTGGCGGTGCCCCAGGTGCGCGAGGCGCAGGCCAACACCGCGATGGATCCGGCCAAGGCCGGGCCGGCGATTCGCTTCCTGGCGCAGCAGACCACCGTGCCCGACATGAACACCGGCCGCAACGAGCAGACCGTCACCTGGTTGCGCGGCAACATGCGCCTGTTGTTCGGTACCGAGCCGCGCGACGCCTACCAGACGATTCGCATCGCCCAGCTGGTGCGCGATCGCACCGGCGCCATCGTCTTGAAAGAGAACTTCGTGCCGTCGCTGCTGCGCATCGGCGCGTCGAAGTGGATCATGCAGAACATGCGGCGCGTGCTGTCGGCGATGGTCGGCAAGCAGAAGGCGCTCGCCGAGGGGCGGCGCATGCGCACCGCGGCGTCGGTCGATTTTCAGGCGTCGGACACCGCGAAGTTCTGGATGCTGCACACCATGAACTCGTTCATCCCGACCGTGTCGCACATGACCGACCACGGCGACGCGCACCCGGAAGATCTGTTCATCACGTTGGCCTCGGTGATCGGCGAGCTGTGCACGTTCTCGCCCGACGGCGACCCTACCACGCTGCCCAAGTTCAACTACCTGGAGCTCACCGAGACGCTCGAGCCGCTGTTCAACCAGGCGCTCGACATGATCGGCCGCGTGCTCGCCGAGAACTACATCATCATCCCGCTCGAGAAGCGCGAGGACGGCATGTACCTCGGCAAGTTCGACGACCCGACCGTGCCACGCAAACACGAGTTCTACCTCGAGTGCTCCGGATCGGACGAGGCCACGCTCCGCGAGAAGCTGCCGAAGCTGCTCAAGGTCGCGAGCTGGACGCAGATCGGCTACATCCTCAACGCCGCCATTCCGGGCGTGAAGTGCGAGGTCGAGTACCGGCCGCCCGGGGCCATTCCGGTCAAGCCGGGGCTCATCTACCTGCGTGTCGAGATGGCCGGCGACTACTGGAACGACGTGCTGAGCTCCGGCACGGTCGCCATGTACCAGCCGATCGATCCGCAGAAGGTCAGCATCCGGCTGATCGGCGTGAAGACGGGCAAGTAGCCGGCGGGCCGGCGGGCCGATGCGCGAATTATTGGTGTGGTCCGGGCGGGTCTGGCACGATAGCTTCCGCACGGTCCCATCATGAGCACGGCGCAATCGATGTACTGGGTCTGTTCCGACGTCCTGTCGCTGATCCTGCAGCTGAGAAACTCGCAGGACTTGCCTGCGCCGGACATCCTGCAGCGCCGCGTGCTCGGCCTGTTCGACACCATGATGCAGAACGGCCGTCAGTCGGGCCTCGCCGAGCAGGACATGGTCGACGTGAAGTACGCGCTGGCCGCGTTCGCGGACGAGGTCATCTACCACTCGAACTGGCCCGGCCGCACGCAGTGGCTCAACAACCCCCTGCAGCTGCAGTTTTTCCAGGAAAACACCGCGGGCGACGGATTCTTCGAGCGGCTCGATCAGCTGCACGCGCAGCGCGGCCGCGACCACGTCACGCAGATATATTTCGTGTGCCTGGCGCTCGGCTTCCAGGGCAAGTTCCGGCTCGGGGCACAAGACGGGCTCTCGGCGGTGGTCGAGGGCGTCGGCAACCACGTGGCGCTCAGCGTCGGCGGCGGTGACATCCTCGCCCCCAACGCCGAGCGGCGCGACGGTGGCGCCGGCGCGGTGCGGCGCGAGCTGCCGTTCCTGGCCATCGCGCTCGGCTTTTTCGTGCTCGCCCTGTTGGTGGTGCTCATCCTGCGTTTGGTGATCGGCTCGCAAGCCGGCGACGTCGCGGATTCCATCAAGAAGCTGATTCAAGGCTGACGGCGGAAGTCGACAGTCGACAGTCGACAGTCGACCGTTTCGGAGCAGAGGTGCGCTCTGCTTCTGGCACCGTCGACCGTGAACCGTCGCCTGTCGAGTTCTCCCTTGTCAACGCCGCCCAGCCCGCTATCCGTTGATGGAGGCGCGTTCTTCTTGGCCGCCTACATTTACCTACCGCACAATGCCGTACCATGTGGCTGTGGATCCTGAGCGCACTGTTTCTGCTGATCGTGTGGGCGATCTGGTTCATTCTCCAGCCCACACCCGGCACGCCTGAAGTCGAGATTTTCCCGACCTGGCTCGCCCTCGCCATCACCGGCGTGGTGGTGCTGGCCCTCGTCGGGCTCGTGGTGTACCGGCGCATCCGCGCGCGCCGCGCCGCACGCGCGCTCGAAAAAGCCATCGCGCAGCAGGCGCAGGAGCAGGTGCTCGCCACCAAGCCCGAAGATCGCGCCGAGGTTCAGGAGATGCAGCGGCGTATGCTCGAGGGCATCAAGGCCCTCAAGGGCAGCCGCCTCGGCGAGGGCGGCAACGCGCTCTACTCGCTGCCCTGGTACGCCATCGTCGGTCCGCCCGGCGCCGGCAAGACCACCGCGCTGCGCCACTCGGGCCTCAGCTTCCCGTACTTGGATCCAGATGGCGCGGCCGTGCGCGGCGTCGGCGGGACGCGCAATTGCGACTGGTGGTTCACCAACGACGCGATCCTGCTGGACACCGCCGGCCGCTACACCACCCAGGCCGACGACCGCGACGAGTGGCTCGTGTTCCTCGACACGCTGAAGAGCTACCGCGCGCACAAGCCGCTCAACGGCGTGCTCGTGGCGGTGAGCGTCAGCGAGCTCATCGACGCCAGCGACGAGGACATCCAGCAGATGGGCGCGCGCATCCGCGACCGCATCGACGAGATGCAAGAGCGCCTCAAGATGGTGATGCCGGTGTACGTGTTGTTCACCAAGATCGACTTGGTGGCCGGGTTCGTCGAGTTCTTCGGCGAGCTCAAGCGCAGCGAGCGCGGCCAGATCTGGGGCGCGACGCTGCCGCTGTCGTCCGACAAGTCGAACCCCGGCTCGGTGTTCGACGGCGAGTTCGACACGCTCGTCGAGCAGCTCCATAAGCGCACCATCCTGCGCATCGGCGTGGGCCGCGGCGGGCGCGCCGAGCGCGAGAAGGTGTACCAATTCCCGCTCGAGTTCGCGGCCATCAAGCGCAACCTCAGCGAGTTCATGGCGGCGGCCTTCCGCCCCTCGGCCCCGCCCGCCAACAAGAAGCAGCGCGTGATCCCCACGCCGGTGCTGCGCGGTTTCTACTTCACCAGCGGCACGCAGGAAGGCAAGCCGCTCGACCGCGTGGTCGGCGCCATGGGGCGCGCGTTCGGTCTGCGCCCGGTGGAGCGCGAGGAGCAGAAGCCGGCCGAGGCGAAGAGCTATTTCTTGAAGGACGTGTTCGAGCGCGTGGTGTTCCCCGACAAGGACGTCGCCGGGCGCACCGAAGACGAGGTCCAGCGCGTGCGCTGGCAGCGCATCGGCATCGCCGCGGCCGCGGTGGTGGTCGCGGGCCTGTTGATGGTGCCGGCGATCTTCTCGTTCATGGACAACCGCAAGCTCGTCAAGGAGACCAAGCGCATCACCGACGACGCCGGCAACCTCGACTGGCAGAGCGGCAACGTGCTCGACAACATCGATCAGCTCGATGCGCTACGCACGCACCTGGAGAAGCTCGACGATTGGCGCGAGAACGGCCCGCCGGTCGGGATGCGCTGGGGCATGTACCAGGGCGACAAGCTCTTCGACAGCGCGGTGAAGCTCTACATCCTGTCGCTGCAGCGCGCGTTCATCGCGCCGGTGAAGCAGTCGTACGAGCGCAAGCTCAAGAACGCCAGCGGCGCCAACTACCTCGAGGACTACGAGGCGCTCAAGAGCTACCTGCTGCTCGGCAAGGACAAGGATCAGTGCGAGACGAAGGAGATCGAAAAGGCCGTCAAGTGTCCGCACCTGCGCGAGCACGAGAAGTGGCAGGCGGCGCGGCTCACGCGTGAGTGGGCGCAGCTGCTCCGCGACCAGGCCAAGGGCGCGAGCGAGACGAGCTTGCGCGAGCGCATCGTCAACCACGTCAGCTACTACGTGAACCTGCGCATGCGCTCGGTCGGTGACACGCCGGTGCCGGGCGAAGAGCTCCAACCGCAGCTGGTGGCCTATGCGCGCGACGCGCTGACGCGCGTTTCGCCGGCCAAGAAGTACTACGACCAGTTCGTCACGGCGCTGGAGCGCGATCGCATCGATCCGAACGGTCCCGACACCAACGAGAACCTGAAGTACCCGCCCATCACGCTCACCGACATGTTCGCGGACCGGCGCGGCGCGCTGAAATTCCTGTCGAGCAAGAAGAAGGACCGCGAGAAGGGCAAAGAGCAAGAGGTGCGCGGCCCGTACACCTTCGACGGACACGTCGCGGTGCTGGCCGCCCTCAAAGACGGCTACAAGATCCTCGAGCGCGAGCAGTGGGTCGTGCCGCTCACCCAAGAGGAAAAGGACCAGCCCGACCGCATCAAGAAGGTGCTCGAGCGCGTTCGCCAGGACTACGACCAGAACTACATCGACGAGTGGCGCGCGTTCTTCCGCGACATCAACGTCCACTCGCCGACCAACAACGTCGAGGCGATCGCCGAGTTCCGCGAGCTGTCGACCGTCGACTGGCCGTACTGGCGCCTCCTGCGCTCGTTGCGCGACAACACCCAGTTCGACAAGGTGCAGCAGACCGCCGCCGACAAGGCCGCCGAAAAGGGCGGCGTGCTCGATCAGATCAAGGCGAAGGCGCGCAACAAGATCGACCGCACCGTGAAGGTGCAGGGCGTAGGCGAAGCGCTCTTGTCGGGCGCCGGCGCCGAAAAGCGCCCCGACCCGGTGCCGCAGGTGTTCCTGAAGATGGTGGAGTTCGGGTTCCCGAACCTCGGCAAGGAGCCCAAGGAGGGCGAGCCGCCCCCGCCGCCGAGCGGCCTCGACGGCTACATCGAATCGCTCGAGAAGCTGGCGTCCGAGATGCAGGTCATCGAAGAGGGGCCGCCGAACGCCGACACCAAGAAGGCGACCGAGCTGTTCGAGACGGCCGTGAAGGACGCCGAAAAGAAGCTGTTGAAGCTGGACGACACCGGCCAGCAGCTGATGCGCGACCTGCTCCTCAACCCGCTGAAGCAGTCGTACAAGGCGATGCTCAAGAGCGCGGGCGGTGCCGCGAGCGGCCTGTGGGAGGTCACCGTGTGGCCGCCCTACAACGACAACATCAAGAACCGCTACCCGTTCAACATCGCCTCGAAGCGGGATGCCTCGTTCGAGGACTTCATGGCCTTCTACAAGCCCAAGGACGGCATCCTGTGGGGCTTCTACGACGCGTACCTGAAGGACCTGCACATGAAGCTCGGGCACAAGTTCATCCCGGCTTCGCACCTGCAGGGCTATGCCCCGGCCAAGCGCTTCACGCCGTTCAACGGCAACCTCTACAACTGCCTCGAGCGCTCGGACGAGATCACCGACGCGTTGTTCAACGGCGGCGAAAAGCCCAAGCTCGAGTTCAGCGTGAACCTCACCACGGTGAGCCCGATCGTCAGCGAGATCATCTTCGATCTCGACGGCCAGGAGCGCATCTACAAGAACGAGAAGGAAGCCTGGAAGACCTTCGAGTGGCCCGGCAAGGAAGTCGGCAAGGGCGCGACGATTCGCATCAAGGGGGCCGGCGGCTTGGACGAGCAGATCGTCCGCGAAGGGCCGTGGGGCCTGTGGCGCGTGCTCGAGGCGGGCGTGCACAACGCCGAGAAGGACAACGACAAGGTGTTCCGCGCCGAGTGGCAGTTCGCCGCGCCGCCGGTCATCGTCAAGATGCAGATCCGGCCCAAGCGCGCGAACCACCCCTTCCCGGTGAACTTCTTCCGCAACACCAACTGCCCGCCCACCATCGGCGACACCTTCGGCGGCTGAACCCCACGGCGGGGTGCCGCCGATCCGCCGCGTCATTCGCGCTTCGACCGGCCCGGCGATTTCGCTCGCGGCGGCCGGCGCGTTTTCGCGCGCGGGCGGAGATCGACGACGTGCTCTTGGATGGCGAGCCGCCGGTGCGGAGGGACGAGGAGCTGCCCGACGCGCTCGAGGAAAAACTCCCTCACGGTGGCCCAGTCGTGGCGCCCCTCGCCGGGTAGCGCCGCTTCGCGCTCGGCGTCGTCGAAGAACGTCAGCGCGCGCAACAGGAGCGGCTCGTTGACGTCGTCGCCCCACACCAGGCGCATGGCGCGCAAGCACTCCGCGATGCCGAGCTGCTCGACCTCGAGCATGACGTAGAGATCGAAGAAGTCACGGCGCGTGCCACGGTCCACGATGGCGTGCAGCTTCGAGGCGAGCACCCCCTCGACGCTGAGTCGCCGCTCGTCGGCGAGGCGCGCCAGCTTCGGCACGACGAACACCGACACGTCGAGGCCCTCGAAGCGGAGGTGCACGGTGTCGGCGGCGCGCTCGAGGATTTCCACGCGCCCGCGCCGCGCGAGCTCGGCGAGCAGGGCATCGAGATCGCGCGCCCCGCGCACCCCGAAGTCGACGTCGCGGCTCGGCCGGTACGGGCAGAAGCAGCGCACCGCATGGCCGCCGATGACGAACCAGTTGCCGAGATCGGCGAGCGCATCGGCGACGGCCGCGGGGATCACCTGCTCGGGCGCGTGGACCGTGCGGCGCTTGCTCATCGCCGCGCCCGTAGCGCCGCGGCCACCAGGCCGGCGCTCCTCGGCCGCCAGCCGCGCATGCGCCGGGCCTGGTAGAGCGCGAGCCACGGCAGCCCGGCCGCGTAGCTCAGCGCCGCGAGCTCGCCGTGGTTGAAACAATAGAAGGCGATCTGCGCCTCGGGCACGCGCGTGTCCGGCG
>JACXTT010009413.1_pt1 | contig 13346 bp, 11 predicted proteins | sample 9270951 | NCBI WGS metagenome assembly JACXTT01 (sample SAMN15532306, study PRJNA645909) | rock metagenome | isolation source: weathered quartz diorite | place: Puerto Rico | collected 2017-06-21
TTGTCGATCCGCAGATGCAGGCGGAACTCGGCGCGCGACGTAAACATGCGATAGGGCTCGTTCGTTCCTTTGGAGATCAGGTCGTCGATGAGGATCGCTGTGTACGCCTCGGTACGGTCGAGCACGAGCGGCGCCCCGCCTTTCACCTTCAGCGCCCCGTTGATCCCGGCCATGATTCCCTGGCAAGCGGCTTCTTCGTAACCGGACGTTCCGTTAATCTGCCCCGCGAGGAACAGTCCTGAAATTTTCTTGGTCTCGAGCGTTCGGTGCAGCTCTGTCGGATCGATAGAGTCATACTCGATGGCGTAGCCCGGCCGCATCATCTCCGCGTTTTCAAGGCCAGGAATGGACTTTAGGATCGCGAGCTGCACATCAATCGGCAGCGACGTGCTCATGCCGTTGACGTAGATTTCGTGCGTGTTCAGGCCCTCAGGCTCAAGAAAGAGCTGATGCGTGAGCTTGTCGGGAAACTTGACGATCTTGTCTTCGATCGAGGGGCAATAACGCGGCCCGATCGACTGAATCTGTCCGCTGTACATCGGCGAGCGATGTACGTTTTCGCGGATAATGCGGTGCGTCTCCTCGGTCGTGAAGGCGATGTAGCAAGGTACCTGCTGATCGTGATGAGCGACGCGCTTGGTACGGAAACTGAAGGGCGTGGGGTCGGTGTCGCCCGGCTGCTCCGCGAACTTCGACCAGTCGATGGTGCGTCCGTCAAGGCGCGGCGGAGTGCCCGTCTTCAGACGGCATCCGCGCAGGCCGAGCTTCTTCAATGCTTCGCCGAGCAAAACCGCATTGGGCTCTCCCGAACGCCCGGCTGGATATTGCTGCTCGCCGCAGTGAATCAGGCCGTTGAGAAACGTACCGGTCGTGATGATGACGGCGCCCGCGGAAACGCGGCGCCCGTCACGGAGAAGAATGCCGCGGATGCAGTTCTCAGTTCTCGGTTCCCGGTTCTCGGCGGTTTCGCTTTGAGCTGATAGCTGATGGCTGACAGCTGAAGGCTCCAGAATCACGTCCGCCACTTCCGCCTGCTTGATCTTCAAATTTGGCTGGGACTCGAGCACCTCGCGCATCTTCAACCGGTAAGCCTGCTTGTCGCACTGCGCCCGCGGTGACCATACTGCGGGACCTCGGGAAGTGTTAAGCAAGCGAAACTGGATTCCGACGGCGTCGGTGATCTCGCCCATGATCCCGCCGAGCGCGTCCACTTCGCGCACCAGATGTCCCTTGGCAATTCCGCCGACGGCCGGATTGCACGACATCTGCGCGATCAGATCGACATTTAGGGTGTAGAGGGCGGTTTTCAGGCCCATGCGGGCGGAAGCCATGGCGGCCTCGCATCCAGCATGCCCGGCGCCGACTACCACTACGTCGAAATGTTCGTTGAACAGCTGCATTTGCGGTCGGTCCCACAACAAGGCAGGAAACCAGCGTCTAGATTGTAACAATCTTGCCGCCGGCTTGTTGCCGGCGCGCCTTGTCATCCCGCCGGTTAGTCCGTATATTGAAAGTTCTCTGAGGTGACCATGACCACTGAAGTTTTTCTCTCCCGTTTGGACGACTGCATTCATAAACACGATCTGCTTTGCCACCCGTTTTATAAAGCTTGGTCCGCCGGTGAATTGACGCGCGCCGACCTGCGCGAGTACGCCGAGGACTACTACCACCACGTGGAAGCCTTCCCCACGTATCTGGCCGAGCTGGGCATCCGGCTCGACGAAGGAGAGCTGCGCCGCGCCGTGCTCGCGAACATGACTGACGAAAAGGGCGGCGAAGACGCTTTCGGCGACCCGCAAAGTTCGCACGCCGAGTTGTGGCTCGACTTCGTAAGAGGCATGGGCGGACGCGGCGTCCCGAAACGGCAGCCGGTGGCCGAAGTGCGCGGGCTGATTTCCCACTTTCACCGCGTAGCCGGCGAAGGTACTCAAGAAGAAGCGCTGGCGGCGTTCTACGCCTACGAGTCCCAGGTGCCGCGCGTAGCTCAGGAGAAAGATCGCGGCCTGCGCGAGTTGTACGGCGCCGACGAAAAGACTCGCGCATATTTCATATTGCACACTACGGCTGACGTTTATCACTCGCAGGTCTGGCGCAAGCAACTTGAGAAGCGGATCCAGGCTAATCCTGAAGCTGCTGAGAAGGCCCTGGCGGCGGCTGAGAACGCAGCCAAGGCGCTCTGGAATGCCCTGGACGGAGTCGAGGCGCGGCGGCAGGCGCGAGCGGCGGCATAGAGAAGGCGATTGCAGAGGTTAGATTGCAGAGGTAACCGCAGATTGTTAATTGTCGATTTGTGATTGTTGAATTAGGGCGATCGGGTTTTCAATTCAATAATCAACAATCAAAAATCGACAATCCAGTCTCCTACCTCTGCAACCTGACCTCTAACCTCTGCCCTCAATGAACTCCTTCTTCGAACTCTCTTCGACAGCGCAGTATTTCTTCTTCCTGGTCCTGATTTTTATTCCGTTGGCGGGGATTGCGAGCTACATCCGCATTCGTAGCGGGAAGCCGCTGCGTCCCAAGCGGCAGCGCTACGTTGCCACCATAGTGATGCAGTTGATCATCCTGGTGGTGACGATCATGGCCGCGCGCAGCGAGGGAATCGAATTGCTGGGCGGGCAATGGGGAAACCCTCTCATCTGGGTGGTGGTGGCGGGGTACATGGCGCTGCTGACTGTTCGTTTGCGCGTTGCTTGGGTGAAGTTGAGCGATAAGCGCAAGGAAAAGGCGCGCCGTCTGCTCCCCGATGACCCTTCACTCATGCGCCTGTGGGTTGGGGTCGCTGCGATGGCGGGTATCAGCGAGGAGCTTGCCTACCGTGGGCTGGCCTACCAACTGCTGCGTGGAATGGGACTCAACGTCGCGTTGGCGTTGCTGCTGTGCGTGACGACATTCGCCATCGGGCACATGACCCAGGGCTGGCGCGGCGTGCTGGGCACGTTCGTGCTGGCGCTCCTTTTCCACCGGTTGGTATTCCTGACGAATTCCCTTTACCTGGCAATTGCCTTTCACGCCGTGTACAACCTGATTGTGGGCGTGATCGCCATGCCGATTCTGAGCGAATTCGCGAAGAAACAGCCACTAATACAGACGGCAGGGTCGTAGAGTCATGGCCCTTCCTATCCCCATCGGCGTGCGCGGCGAAGCCCACGAAACGGTGGAACTGAAGCACACGCTGGCCGCGCATCATCCGGAACTGCCGCCGGTGTACTCCACTCCGGACATGATCCGGCTGATGGAGACGCCCTGCTTCAAGGCGCTGCAACCCTACTGCGAAGAGGGAGAAATCACGGTGGGGATTTCGATCCACGTCGAACACCGCGCCGCGAGCGGCATCGGGATGCGCATTCGTGCCACTGCCGAACTGGAATCGTTCGACGGACGTTTCTATCTCATGCGGGTTGAGGCGCACGATGGCATCCAGGAAATCGGACGCGGGACCGTGGGACGCGCTGTGGTGCACGTCCCGAGCTTCCTCGAGCGGATGCGGGAGAAGGCTCGCGGGCGTTGAGGTAGCCTAAGACAGGGAAAAATTATGGATTCTCAAGTCGACAAAGCCAACCAGTTCCGGCAGCGGCACCGCGGCCCCGGCGTTCTCATCCTGGCCAACGCCTGGGACGTGGCCAGCGCCTGCATCATCGAAAGTGCCGGGTTCCCGGCGATTGCGACCACTTCGGCGGGGATTGCCTATTCGCTGGGCTATCTCGACGGCCAGCGCATTCCCCGAGAGGAGATGATCGCGCGGATTGGCCGCATTGCCCGCGCTGTCAGAGTGCCGGTGACAGCCGATGTTGAAGCCGGTTACGGCTCCGCTCCCGAGGATGCGGCGAGGACGACCTGTGAGCTGATCCAGGATGGAGCCATCGGAATGAACCTGGAAGATAAGAGCGGCGATCCCAATCATCCGCTGATCGATCTTCAGCTGGCGGTCGAGAAAATCAAAGCGGCGCTAGAGGCGGCGGCCAAGTTGCGGGTGCCGGTGGTTGTGAATGCCCGCACCGACGTGTATCTGCATCCCGGCGGCGATTCCCAAACCCAATATTCCGAGGCTCTGCGACGCCTGATCGCGTACCGTGATGCGGGCGCCGATTGTGTCTTCGCTCCGGGATTGAGGGACGCCGGGACCATCGGCCGCCTGGTGAAAGACATTCAGTGCCCTCTCAATATTCTCGCCGTGCCGGGGACGCCGCCGATTCCCGAACTCGAAAAACTTGGTGTGGCCCGCGTGAGCCTAGGGTCGGGCCCCATGCGCGCCAGTCTCGGGATGCTGTGGAGAATCGCAGACGAACTCAAGACGACTGGTACGTACAGCGCGCTCGACGGAGCAGTAGCGTCCACAGAATTGCAGAAGATGCTCGCCTAGGGTCGTTCTCGCTCCCGTCAGAAACTAGGCGTTCACCAGATTCATCATGTGCTCTGGATACCGCTCGCCCGCCGCTGCACCCGAATGGAACACTTCGTTCATGGGTCGCAGGTCGTCGATTGTCAGCTCGATTGCATTTACGGTCCCGGGTACGTGACTGCTCTAGCCTCTCGGCACCGACTCAAGGAATCCTCGTAGTAGTCTGATGGCTGATGGCTGACAGCTTTCTGCTCTACTACATCACCGACCGCGCCCAGTTCCCGGGAAACGAACCCGCGCGCCGCAAGGCTGTGATCACCAAAATTGCCGAGGCCGTCCGCGGGGGCATGGACTACATCCAGCTCCGGGAAAAAGATCTCACCGCTCGCGAACTGGAAGCGGTGGCTCGCGAAGCGGTTGCGACGATCCGCGAGAATTCCCTAACCGCTAATCAGAAGGCACAAACAACTCGCTTTTTGATCAACTCTCGTACCGATGTCGCCCTCGCCGTGGGCGCAGCTGGCGTCCATTTGCGGAGCGAAGATATTTCTGTAGCGGAGACACGGTCTCTCTGGATTCAATCGTCTACCCGCAGCCCGCTTATAGCAGTTTCCTGCCACAGCCCAGCCGAAGTCCTCCGCGCTCAATCCGAAGGTGCAGACTTCGCCGTGTTTGCTCCGGTATTTGAGAAGAAAGGCGCGCCGCGCGCCGGGCTCTCCGCACTCCGTGAAGCTTGCAAAGCGAAAATCCCTGTCCTCGCTCTCGGCGGCGTCACCCTCGAAAATGCTGCGGCTTGCCTGGAAGCAGGCGCCGCCGGAATCGCCGCCATCCGCCTCTTCCAAGAGAATAGAATCGAGGATGTCGTCCGCGCGCTACGCGCACTGTGAGCCATGGACACGGCGTCTCTTCTCGCCCGTTCCGCTGAGGGACTCATCCCCGCTCTCGTCCCAATTCCCGGGGGCTGGTTTCTCATGGGCTGCGATACCGGCCAGGACAACGAAAAGCCCGTCCACCACATCTGGGTGGACGAATTCCTGTTCGCATCGTGCCAGGTTACGAACGAAAACTTCGCCCGCTTCCTCCGTGACACTCGCTCTCTGCCGCCGCCCTTCTGGAACGACTCCAACTTCAATCATCCCGAACAGCCTGTCGTAGCAGTGTCGTGGCTCGAGGCGGTCCGTTATTGTGAGTGGCTCAGCGCCCAGACCACCCACCGCTTCCGCCTGCCCACCGAGGCGGAATGGGAGCGCGCCGCCCGCGGAGGCCGCGAGGGCGCTCTGTTTCCATGGGGAGATACGCCACCCGATTCGCTACCCGGCTACTGGGACCGTTGGAAGACAGGTCCTGAACTTGTCGGGCACGGCGACGCTAACGGCTTCGGGCTTTTCAACATGTGCGACAACGTCCACGAGTGGTGCAGCGACTGGTACGCGGCCGGATACTATGCCGTTTCAGCCGAACGCAATCCGCGCGGCCCTGAAAGCGGCGAGCGGCGAGCTTCCCGCGGAGGTTCGTGGCGCCACCACGTCAAGATGTCGCGTTGCGCCGCTCGTTCCAGCATTCCTCCGGAGTTCAAGTATGCGGATTATGGGTTCCGCGTCGCGCGCGACATGTAATTGGAGAAGTCAGAAGTCAGATTGCAGAAGTAAAATCAATCCCAGTGCTGTCACTTCTGCAATCCAACTTCTGACTTCTGCAATCGGAGTTCTTATGCCTGACCTCGCTTCCTACTACCTCGAAGAAATCAAGCGCCAACTCCGCGGCCACAAACGCATGGCCGAATCCGCCGTAGCGCAACTGGAAGACAAGGATTTCTTCACCGTTATCGATCCTGAATCAAACTCGGTCGCGGTGCTCATGAAGCACATTGCCGGCAACGCGCGCTCACGTTTCATGGACTTCCTCACTACCGATGGCGAGAAGCCGGACCGTTTTCGCGACCAGGAATTTGAAGTCTCTGGCCAGACGACCCGTGAAGAAGTGATGGGTTGGTGGGAGGAGGGCTGGTCGCAGGTTTTCTCTACGCTCGACTCGCTCAGGCCCGAGGACGTTGCGCGGACCGTCACGATCCGGCAGGAACCGCACACCGTCATGCAAGCTCTCAACCGCGCCCTCGCTCACTACGCGCAGCACATCGGGCAGATTGTCTTCCTCTCAAAACATTTGCGTTCTTCGCGTTGGCAAACCCTGAGCATCCCGCGAGGCAAATCCGAAGAGTACAAGGCCGACAATCCGAAGGGATTTACTCGTGGGACGTACAAGACCTGATTCTGAGTCACGAGTCCCGGTCGGCCCCGCATCAGTGCTGGGGCCCGTAGTACCGATAGTGCCCTGTGATTTTCCAGTTGAACAGAACGTCTTCCATTCTCGGCCCCTGTCCAATGTTGTGCACGATCATGTAACGGCCACTTGCCCCTTTGCGATCAACCACGATCCCAATGTGTGGGACGTTGCCACCAAGATCGTAAGTAACGAGATCGCCAGGGCTGTAGTCTGCCGGAAAACCAGTGACCGGCAACGGCTCCCCCTTGCGCTGGAAAAAGATCATCAGATTCGCCACCCGCCGGTGGTCGATGTTGCTGTCGGGCTGAGCCCGAATCCACTTCCGCGGATACAAAGAGAAATTCTGCTCCATATCCGCATGGACTTCCTTCTGCAAATCCACGCCAACCGCCCGGTAGGAACGAATGATTTCGTCGGTACAAACGCCAGTGTCGGCCGGGACATCTCCTCCTGGATACGGAATCCGCACGTAAGCTGGGTCATAGCGAACCGTATGGTGGATACGTTCGATCGCAGCACTTACCAGGTGCCGCAAGAACTCTTGCTGGCTGGAAGAAGTCCTCGCAGCAACCTGAGCGGGTGCGCACGCACAAACGACCACAACGAAAATGGGTAAGAATCGCTTTGCCATCAACAAGCTCCGACGACAACAGCCATTCTAGAACGTCGATGGTGATTCTAATGCCGGTGCTAGAATAGACCGTTTGGCGTTCTCATTCCGTACTCATAAGGGGGCGTCCATGCCCAATACCATGGTCGCGGTGGTGAAGGCGGAAGCCGCGCCGGGCGCGGAAATCCGCGACGTCAAAATCCCCGCCTTCGGGCGCACCGACGTCCTGGTCAAAGTCAAAGTAGCCTCCATCTGCGGCACGGACTTGCACATTTACGAATGGGACCGCTGGGCCCAGGGACGCATCCATCCGCCGCTCATTCCCGGGCACGAGTTTTGCGGTGAGGTGGTCGCCTTGGGCAATGAAGTGACCAGCGTGAAGGAAGGCGATTTCGTTTCCGCTGAGATGCACGTGGCCTGTGGCAAATGCCTGCAATGCCGCACCGGCGAAGCACACATTTGCCAGAAAGTGAAGATTATCGGTGTCGATGCCGACGGCGCTTTCGCCGAGTACGTCGTAATACCGGAATCGAATATCTGGAAACTCGACCCCGCCATTCCGCAAGAGTACGCCTCCATCCTCGACCCGCTCGGCAACGCCGTGCACACAGTGCTAGCGGGAGAAATCGCTGCCAAGACAGTAGCCGTTACCGGCTGCGGGCCGATTGGGCTGTTTTCAATTGCCGTAGCCCGGGCCGTGGGCGCGACCACGATTTTCGCCATCGAAGTCAACGAGCATCGCCGCAAGCTGGCGACACAAATGCACGCCGACTACGCACTTGATCCATCGAAGGAAGGCGTGCGCGCGATCGTGGCGGAGCGAACCGGCGGGCTCGGGGTGGACGTGGTCCTCGAAATGGCGGGCCACCCCGACGCGATTCGAACCGCCTTTGACATCGTTCGCCGTGGCGGAAGGATCTCTTTACTCGGCCTCACCAACAAACCCATCCCGCTGAACTTCTCCGAAGACATCATCTTCAAAGGCATCACGATTCAAGGCATCAACGGACGCCGCATGTACCAGACCTGGTACCAGATGACCGCTCTCCTCAAGAGCGGACGCCTCGATCTCCATCCCGTGATCACCGACCGAATCCCGATGAAAGACTTTTCGAAAGCCATGGCACGGCTGAAAACCGGCGAGGCGAGCAAGATATTGGTGTATCCAAACGGGACGAGGTAGCCGACCAAAACTTCTGTTGTTTCTGAAAAATTTGGGACCTGTAGTAAAACTGTAGTAGCTGGAGAGGTGGCCGAGTGGTTGATGGCTCCGGTCTTGAAAACCGGCATACCCGAAAGGGTATCGGGGGTTCGAATCCCTCCCTCTCCGCCATCGGTTTTGATCACACAAATACAAGAATCAGGGGTTTACGGTACCCCTGCTTTTCTCGCCTTGTCTAAGTTTTCCCATATTTCATCACATTTCTCACTAGTAAGGTCTGCAAATCCGCCGTGGCCAGCAATTGGTTGAGAGACAATGGCTGGGCATGATTCCGATACCACCACCGCTGTTTTGTGAAAATCTTTCCGACAACCTTCACTGTTGCCAATGCTGCGTTCGAATGGTTCTCGCCGCATTTGGACGGGATATGACACTAGATGAGATAGACGCTACCTTGCAGTTTCAGCCCGGTCTATTTACCTGGACAATCAGTGCAGCAGCTCTACTTGCCGAGCGCATTGACGGAGTTGCGATTTACAGCGCGTTGGACTATCGGCGCTTTGCCGAAGAGGGCGAGGCTTACCTCGCCGGGTATTGGACTCCTGATTGGTATTCCAATCAGAAGCAATACGCATCTCCCAATTTTGAAAGAGAACGCAAGGCGGCGGCGGAAGTTATTGGCAAAGCACGCTTCGAAAATCGTCAGCTCTCGAACGACGAGATTTATCAAATCCTGTCTCGCGGTGATTTCGTAATCGCCAACTTGGATCATGCCATTCTGAACAGCACTCCGATCACCTTCGGCCACTTCGTGCTTGCTTACGGCATCAGCGGTAATAACATTCTGTTACACGATCCCGGGCCCCCCGCCACACAATCAAGGCGCGTAGAGTAGCTGACTTTCGCCAAGGCACTAGGGACAGCAGTGGAACTCATCGTGATTCCAAGAAATAACTAGAGGTCGGGCGCGCACAAGGTCTCGAGTTATCCGGTCAGAACCCAACTGTGCACTTGAGAACCAATGTGCGGGGATCCCTCTTCCTCCGCTAGTCTCTTCGGCCCTTCGCTCGGCCGGATTTTCGCTGGACCCCTCAGAAACTGAACGAAGCCTGAAGTTCGATTCTTCGATTCGAGGCGGCGCTGGAGAACGGGCCGCCTGCCAAACCATTCGATTGTCCGAACAGAGGCGAGCTCAGGTTCCCGATCGGAGTCGCCAGGTTCACGTGGTTCAGCAAGTTGCGAGCATTTACACTGAAAGTCAGACTGTAGCGACGGTTGGTTGCGGCGCCCAATCCGCCACCGCTACCGGGTCCTCCAAATGGGCCGCTCCTGCCGCGCGGGCCGCCTCCACCATCACCGCCTCCTCGACGACCACCACCGCCACCTTGCTCTCCACCGGTTCCGGTGCGTTCCGATCCGAAGCCAAATGTTTTGGCCAGTCGCAGGTTGAGCGTGAAATGCGCCGGGCCAGTCAGGAAGTTGATAGGGATGAGTTCATCTGACGCGGTAGGGGATACGTTGTAGTGGCATTTGGCAGTCAGCGGAAGGCAGGCAGGATCATTCGTTGTCGCCAATGCCGGGCGAACATTGAGCAACGAGTCGTTGCTCAAGTCCTGTCCAACAGTGACGTTGTAAGGCGAGCCGGAGTTCACGATCATGAACGGGCTCGCGCGGAACCCGTAGGGCAACCCGATGGTGCCGCCCAGAAAGAGTCGATGGCGCACGTCGAACGATGCACGACCGTAGTCGGCGGCGAGATCGTACTGGTTCGACGGAAAACTGGAGGCGCCCGAGGCGTCACTGTTCGCGTAGTTCAGAGAGTAAAAGCCGAACAGAGCCAGCTTCGTGCCGGCGCGAATGTTGAAGTTGGCAATCAGCTGGTTCTGCTTAAAAATCCCCTCGGAGGCGTACTGGTAAATGTACCTGTCTGGGGCCGGACCTGATCCGGGCCCGCCGGGGAGAGGTGCATTGGCAACCAAGGAATGGAACTGGTGCACACCCCGCGAATTCAAATACGAAACTGTGATGTTCGCGATCTTCGTGACTTGCCGCTCTAGGCTGACCGCGCTCTGCAGGATGTAGGGTGACCGTAACTTCGGGCCGATCTGATAAATGGTGGGCGTCGTCTGGGACGGCAACTGGCTCACCGGCGGCACGGCCGGGAAAAAGTCGATAGTGACTGGAGGATCCGAGTTCGGGTTCGCTGAAACAAGATATTGCTGCTGCGTCACTCCATTCATGCGTTCGGTATTCACGACCAAGTCCTGGGCGAAGCGGTCGTAGAAAATGCCGTAGCCTGCGCGAAAAACAGTCTTCGCGGCATTCTTGCCGTTTCCGTCGATTCCCCAAGCAACGGCGACACGGGGCGCCCAGTCGGCATGATCGTGAATCGCGTTCTGGGTTTCGAACCGCAGGCCGTAACTGAGCGTGACGTTCGGACGCACCCTCCACTCATCTTGCACGTAGAATCCGGCGTCCGCCACGGTGACGGGAACGGTTGGCACTGCGCCCGTGGGAGATGCGCTCAGGGAAAACTGGATCGCGCCCACCGGAGGGCCGCCGTCGGCAAGTGCCTGCTCAGCGGCCTGGTAGGCCGTGAGATCGGGGAAAACAAATGTGCCGTTGAACCCCGCGCCCGATGCGCTGACTTCGTGCCCTACGCGTAGACGTCCTCCGAATTTCAGGAAGTGAGTTCCCATCGCGATCGAGGTGTAATTTTGCAATTCGTAGCGATCAGTGTGGTCCGACTGCGTTCCCGCGCTGCTTCCACCGCCCGTGAACGCGCCAATCACGTTGATGGTGGGATCAGCGCTCAATGGCGTTTGCCGGCTGTTGGCCCGGATGTACTGGAAGCGGGTCTCGTTCACCGCTTTGGCCCCCAGAATCTGCGAATCGCTGATCTGCACGGTATGTTCGGAGGAGATCGCATCGTAACCAGTGGAGGGGAGCGCAAACCCTCCGACGCCGGCGTTGTCCTGAGTGTCGTGGAAGTACTGGTAGCGGGCGGTGAGTGTGTTGTTCTTGTTGACCTGGTAGTCGAAGCGCGTGCCGACATTGGTGCGCGTCCTGGGGTTGGAGACACTTTGGTTGAACGGCATTTGGTTCAGGTCCGCGTCCAGCACGATGGCGTTCACGATCGCCACTTCGTTGATGTTGCGTCGCTGAAAGTCGAAGAAGAATGATGCCTTCTTGTTGATCGGGCCGCCGATGTTCCCGTTGTAGATGGTCGAGTAATAAGGCGTCTCTACGCTGACAAATGGATTGCGGGAGTTCAACCCCGAGCTGTTGCCTTGCACGGAAAGCTGTCCGTGAAATTTGTCGGTGCCCGGTTTAGTAAAGACTTCAATTCTGCCGTACCCCAGTTTGTCGTATTCGGCGGAAAACGGGTTCTGATTGATTCGGATTTCGCGAATCGAAGATTTCGGTGGAAGCTGTCCGCCAGTGAATCCGTCGATGTAGATCTGGCCGCCATTCGGCCCGGCGGATGGCCCCGCCAGGGCTTGCAAGTCCTGCTCCAATTCGTCAGGATCGTCGGGGAGCGCGTCGAGATCCGTGCCTCGGAGCACGATCGCGCTTGCGTTATTAGATGGACTGACTTGGACTTGTGAACTATTGTCCTGAACCTCGACCTTTTCTTGTTCCACCTGAATGTTTAGTGGAATATCAAGTTGCTGGACCTGTCCCGCAGCGACGGCCACATCATTTTGCGAGAAGACGGCGAATCCACGCGCCTTCGCGTTGACCGTGTACTTGCCAGCCTCCAGGCCGCCAATTTCGTAAGTCCCGTTTTGGCCGGTCTTCGCCGCGGATGTTTGACCGCCGGGTCCAACCACCGACACCTGAGCGTTGGTGACCACTGCTCCGGAGGGATCCGTGACCTGCCCGCGCAATGTTCCCGTCGAAGTCTGGGCCAACGCAGGAATCGCCATCACAATCAAAATCGATAGCGCTAACAACGACGACCGATGCTTCACCGCACACCTTGTTCCCTTCCAGGCAGTACTTCAACAAACGCACGGAATCTACGGGGCGGCAGCTTCTGATTCACTACTCGAACCGCCAAGGGTCCAGGGCGAAAGGATCATTGCTGCACCTCGACCCGGCGCAGCGGTGAGAATGGGTTCCACTCCCGCAAGTACGGTGATCGCGGTGACTGTGTCGGCGTCCGCTCCGAGAGTCGAGACGATCATCACCGCATCGCCTTTTTGCAAATCAGCCAGAGAGCTATTCGGTGTCCGGCTCAGGAAACGCTGCAAGTCCGGAGGACCGTTGCCGCCCTCTCCCTGCGTGCTGTCGGATCCACGGGAAAATTGCGGGCTCCCTCCTGGGGGTGGACCAGCCGGAGGGGGAGGCCGTTGCCCGCTGGCGGCGCCCTGACCGCCATCCTCGCTCGCACCGCCTTTGATACGCAGCGCGATTCGCTGTGCCATTTCCGAGGACAGCTTCTTCATCTGCGCGTCGGTCGATACCCTCACCACGACGGAGTCCTTGCTGATCACGTCTTGCACGGTCATGGAATTGGATGCCGGGTCGATGGCGGTGATTGTTCCTGCAATGTTACGGAAAGTTCCGAAGACAATTTCCTCAGCTGTCAGTTCACCGCCATCGGCGCTGCGCGTGCCGCGAGCGCGTAGTTGATCTCCTGGCTTGATCTGGTCGATCATCGTAGCTCGGGCATCGTCGAACCTCACTGAATCCGGAGCGTAGCGGCGCGCGGTCGTGCTCTTAACAGTGTGCACTGTGATGCTGTGGTTGCCGCCCAACCCCGCGGATGAAATCGTGATCGTGCCGGCGGCCGTGTCCACTGCGCTCACAAGGCCTCCGATGCCGCGCTTTTGCCAATCTTCGCGATCACGCTCCTGCTTTGCCGACACGTCCGCCTGCTTCATGACGATCACTGCCAGCGCGGAAATCGAGCGACCATCCGCGGAAGCCTGGCCGCGAACCAG
>JACXTT010009414.1_pt1 | contig 13345 bp, 8 predicted proteins | sample 9270951 | NCBI WGS metagenome assembly JACXTT01 (sample SAMN15532306, study PRJNA645909) | rock metagenome | isolation source: weathered quartz diorite | place: Puerto Rico | collected 2017-06-21
CCAGCCTGACCGCCTCGAGTTTGAACTCTCGGCTAAATGCTCTTCTTGTTCCCAACTGCTGACTCCGGTTTCACCTTCACACTTTAACAAGGTGTCCACCGAGACGGCAGCAGCTCAAAGCCTTGGCCTTTTGTCAGAACCTTGTGCCACGCGGTTTTCCAGACGGTTCGGCAAGTTTGACAAACCTCAAAGCGGAAGTTTGCCAAACGGCATTCTCTCAGAACAACGGGTGTTCCGGATGAATGGGATTTGTCAATTTCGCAGGGGCCTCCCCTAGGGGGAGCAGAAGCACCTAGAGTTGCAGTCATTAGCGCGGCAGCGTGTCTTTTCATCCCAACGCTCCACGCGGGCCACAAGCGCATTTTTTCGAGGTATCAGTGCGACGCCGCACCGCGGATTGGGATTTGTCAAATTGACGATGATAGTCCGATGTTGGCGCCCAGCGAACCCGTCTTGGCAGGGCGATGCATAGGGGGACAGAAGCGGTCCACGATGGGGCAGGAACTCTGCGATGTCGGCAATCTTCCGGGTCGGCAGTGCGTAAGCACGTCTCTCAGATATGCTTAGGGATCATGGCCATTGAGCTTCGCTCATGACTGCGGCCGCACGCTGACCAGCGCGAGCTCGCACAGGCGCCGGAGGCTGCCAGAAGACCGGCGGAGCGAGGGTTAGCTGTAACAATAAGTCTGGATAAAACCCAGCAACACTTGCACCCATCGTTCGAATTCAACTAGCGAATTCGAATTATCTTGCTATCCGGCTGCAATTTCGCGGACGCCAATCCCCCGCTCGGCACACCTTGACGCTTCCCCCGCTTCGCCTACCATCCAACGAGGCCAGCCCCGGGAGCGTTCGCCATGCCCAAGAAAGTCCTTGCAGGCCCCAGTGCCGAGGAGAAGCTGCGCGCCGAGTGTCCCGAGCTCTATGCGCCGCGCACGTGGCTCGTGCTGTCGATGGAGATCCCGCTGCCTGCACGGCAACGCCCCCATCTGCACATGGTGATCGACCTGCACAACGGTACCTGCCTGGCGGCGCACTTCGGCCCGGCCCCCCTTGACCGCCAGGTGGCAGCGTTACTCGACGGCCTGCTGGAAAATCCGGCGAACGGCGAGGTGCTGGGGCGATCGCCCGTGCGCGTGCCGACGGACAACAAGACAGGCGTGTACCTCGGGAGGTTGGCCACGTGGGGGCTCGCACGGCGCGTGCACACGGGATGCCATCCAGCGTGCACGCTCCATCCCAATGCGGATGCCGTCATGCGGGCTCTGGCCACGCCGATGAACGCGCCCAACGCGGCCGTGGCGATGGACCGTGGCGCCCTGGCCGAAGTGGGCGCCCAGATTGACGCCCGGCGTCAGCGGTACAAGGAAAATCGCCACAGGTAGCGGCCCCACTGGCCTGCGACGCCGGCCAACCTGTTACGCTCCCGAAAAGTCGAGCAGAATCTTGCAACTTTCGGCTGGACGTTGTTCGGCAAGCTCGAACGCCTGCGCGACCTGGCGGAAGTCGACTTTGTGCGTGACAATGTGCTCCGGCTGGATCAGCCCTCGGCTGATCCAGTCGATGACCTGCTGAAACATCGCGCAGTTCAGCCGCGACGCAGCCAGCGTCAGTTCCTTCTTCGTCAATTCCGCCTGCACGATTGCCGACGGCTCCGACGAGAACCCGAGCACACCGATGCGCGCTGCGGGTGCCGCGAGACGCACAGCCTCCTCCAGAATCGACGGATGGCATACCGCATCGAAGATCAGCGTCGGGCCGCCGTCCACGCCGCGGAGTTGCAACGCCTCCGACAAGTTCTCGACGCTGGTGTTGATGACCTCATCCTCGGCCGCGCCGCATTGCCGTGCAAGCCGCAGGCGCTCGTCGAGGCGATCGGTGATGAATGTCCGCACACCGTACACGCGCTTCAGAACCTGCACCAGTGTCAGGCCGACCGTACCCGCCCCGTAAATCAACGCAACGTCGCCGGGCAGCACGCCGGTGCGCGCCGTCGCATTGGCGGCAACTGCGAACGGCTCGACGATTGCCGCGCATGTATCCGCGATCTCAGCCGGAATCCGGTACGCATTGTCCGCCGGCACACACACATATTGGCTGAACCCGCCGTCGCGATGCACGCCGATGACGGTCAGGCTCCGACACACGTTGCGGCGACCAATCGTGCACGCATGACAGTGGCCACAGCTGATCACCGGATCGACCGCAACCGTTTCACCGAGCCGCGCCGCATCGACGCCAGCACCGACCGACTCGATCCGGCCGACGAACTCATGGCCGATGATGCGCGGGTATGACACGAACGGGTTCTTGCCATGAAAGATATGCAGGTCCGAGCCACAGATTCCCGCATAGCGCACCTGCACACGCACTTCCCCCGCGGCCGGCGCGGGCAGCGGCACTTCGCGCACAGCCATGCTCTGCGGACGATCGACAACGACGCTCAACATTTCAGGTTTCTCCTTCGAATCTTCAACGTCTCACCAGTTCCACATCGAGCCGTCGCGCAACCGCGCAACCGGGAGATACGCGCGCTCGTACGGATACTTCGCGGCCAGTGTCTCGTCGATGTCGACACCAAGACCGGGCACCTCGTCCATCACGAGATAGCCATTCTCATAACGGTAACTGTGCGGGAACACTTCGTCGGTCAGCTTGCTGTGCGGCATCAGTTCCTGGATGCCGAAGTTCGGCGCCCACAGGCCGAAGTTCACTGCCGCCGCCATGCACACCGGCGACAGGTCGGTCGCACCATGGAAGCCGGTGCGGACCTGGTATATCGCGGCGTAATCGGCGATGCGCCGCACGTGCGTGATGCCGCCCGCGTGGACGATCGTCGCGCGGATGTAGTCGATCAACTGGTCGCGAATCAGGTCCTTGCAGTCCCAGATCGAATTGAACACTTCGCCGACCGCGAGCGGCGTAGTCGTGTGCTGGCGGATGAGGCGGAACGCGTCCTGGTTCTCCGCGGGCGTCGCATCTTCAAGCCAGAACAGGCGATACGGCTCGAGGTCGCAGCCGAGCCGAGCCGCTTCGATCGGCGTTAGCCGGTGATGTGCGTCATGCAGCAGGTGCGGTGTGTCGCCAACCGCTTCGCGCACCTTGCGGAACAGCTCAGGCGTATGGCGCAAATAGAGCGCGGTGTCCCACGGCTCCTCCGGTGGCAGACCTTTTTCGGCGGGCTCATACGCGCCCGCAATCTTACCGACGCCGTACACCTTCTCCAGCCCCGGCACGCCCGACTGTACGCGAATTGCCCGAAAGCCCGCCTCGATGTGCTCGCGCACCGCGTCGATCGCCTCCTCGTGATCGCGTCCGTTTGCGTGGCCGTACACCATCAGACCTTCGCGGCTCTTTCCGCCAAGCAACTGATAAACCGGCATGCCGGCGAGCTTGCCCTTAATGTCCCAGAGCGCCATGTCAATCGCCGCGATCGCCGCCATCGTCACCGGCCCACGCCTCCAGTACGCGCCACGGTACAGGTACTGCCAGATGTCCTCGATGTTGCGCGGATCACGCCCAACGAGGCACGGGAACACGTGATCCTCCAGATATGCGCGCACGGCCAGTTCGCGCCCGTTTAGGGTCGCATCGCCAAGGCCGTACACGCCTTCGTCGGTCATGATCTTGACCGTCACGAAGTTGCGTCCGGGACACGTGACGATGGTCTGCAAGCATTCGATTTTCACTGCGCTCCTCCAGCGTGCGATTCAGTCGACAAAGTAGTTTGGGATGCGGCTGCGCACGTCCGGCAGATGCGTGCTGATGCGATTGACATGCGCGGCGACCGATGCGCCCAGTAGCGCCATGTTGCGTGATGCGAGCTGCGCGAGGATCTGCTCGTGCTCCTGCAGTGCGAGGCGCGCGTGGTCCTCAACGCGATCCAGCAGCAGCCAGCGCACACGATCGAACTGGCACTTCATCGGCTGCAGCATCCCCCAAACATGAGGCCGCCCGGCGAACTCGAACATTAGGCCGTGCATGGTTTCGTCAAGCACAAAAAAAGCATCGACGTCGCGCGCGTTGACGGCGTCGCGCTGCGCATCGACAAGCCTCGCGAGCTCAGCCAACTGGGCCGGCGTGATCTTCTGCGCTAGTTCAACGTGGTTTGCGCATTCGAGTGTGCTGCGTACAAAGCGCCCTTCCTCCAGGCTCGATATCGAAATCGGTGCAACGAGCGTGCCGACCTTTCGGAATATCTGAACCAGCCGTTCGTCAGCAAGCTGCGCGAGCGCTTCGCGCACCGGTGTGCGGCTAACCTTGATCGTCATCGAGATTACCGCCTCCGACAGCGCGGCGCGCGGCGGCAGCGCACCGCGCACAATCGCGTTGCGTAGCAGCGCGTGCACCTGATGCGTATAGGACCGGGTCTCGTCCAGCGTGAATCCTTGCAACGCCGAGACGACGATGTCCCCCATGAGTGCCGTGTCGCCCACTTGCCGGCTGATCTGACTAGAAATCATATGTTTACCATGGTACAGAATGGGGTTAAAAAGATCGATGCCGTGTTTACACCTATAAATTCCAGAATATTATGAGGCTAACCTGTGCGCAATCAACTTCTACCATGGTACAGAGACTGATTGAACGCTATGCTGTCGCTTTCGCCGCACTTTTTGCGTACTGCGCCGCCTGATGTGACCCGCCCCGGTTACGACCGGCGGGCCGTCCGCGCCGGAATTGTCCATCTCGGCCTCGGCGCGTTTCATCGCGCGCATCAGGCGCTTTACACCGAGGCCGCGCTCGAACGCGGCGACATGCGTTGGGGTATCGTCGGCGTCGAATTGCGGCAGCGGCACACCGTCGACCTACTCGCCGCCCAGGATCATCTGTACACCGTGACCGCGCGCGACGGTGACTGCGCCCACTCGCGCATCGTCGGCGCGGTGCACAGCGCGCTGTTCGCGCCGGAGTCGCTGCCGGCGCTGCTGCGACTGATCGCCGATCCGGGGGTGTCGATCGTCAGCCTGACCATCACCGAGAAAGGCTATTACCGCAGGCCTGGCGGCGGCCTCGACGTCGAAGACCCGGCGATCCGCCATGACCTGACAGAACCCGACGTGCCACGCACCGCGCTAGGAATCATCGCGGCGGGCATCCGGCTGCGGCCAGCTAGCGCGCCGCTGACGGTCCTGTGCTGTGACAACATGAGCGCGAACGGCGATACGCTGCGCGCGCTGCTGATCGAGTATGCGGAACGGATCGACAGCAGGCTCGCGCGCCGCATTCGCGATGACATCGGCTTTCCGAACAGCATGGTCGATCGGATCGTGCCGGCGGCGACACTCGAATCGCTCGACTGGGTGCAGGCGCGGCTCGGCGCGCGCGATCCGGCGGCGATCGTCTGCGAGCCGTTTTCGCAATGGGTCGTCGAGGATCGGTTTGCCGGCCCGCGCCCGTGCTGGGAAGATGCTGGCGCGCTCGTAACGGCCGACATACGGCCCTACGAGAGGATGAAGCTGCGCCTGCTGAACGGCTCGCATTCAGCGCTCGCCTATACGGGACAACTGCGCGGACGGGCGACAGTGTCCGATGCAATGGCCGATCCGTTGATCGCCGCGTTCATTGACGGCGTGATGACGCAGGACCTACTCGCGACCATCGACGTACCGCACTCCTATGACGCGCGCAGCTATTGCGCGACGCTTATCAAGCGTTTTCGTAATCCGACACTCGCACACCGCACTGAGCAGATCGCGATGGACGGTACGCAGAAGGTACCGCTGCGCTGGCTGCCCGCGCTCGCGGAAAGCGCCGCCGAAACCATCGAGCGACCATACCTTGAACGTGCGCTCGCTATCTGGCTGCACTACATCGCCACCGCACATAACGAAGCCGGCAGGCTGTTGACGATTAGCGATCCGGGCGCAGATGCACTCGCGGTGGCAATCGAATCCACGCGCAACGCAACCGATGCGGTCAAGGCCGCGCTGACCGGAGCGGCGCTCGCTTGCACGGGTGCGGGTGCCTGGCCCGATGCGCTGATCCAACGTGTCGGCGCACACCTTTCCACACTGCGGGAACGGGGCACCGACGCGCTACTTGCCCCGCTATGCACGCAGTGAACGACACATCGCCCGACCCGCAGTCGATGCCTGCTGCGTGACTACCCCGCTCGCGCCGGCCCAGCAGGGCCGGCGCGAGCGACTGACGAGACTGACAAGACATCACGGCCGGACCACCGGCATGAAGGAGACAAGCATGAATCAGAAGACGATGGGATGGATCACGGTATTCCTCCTGTTCATCGTGTACGGCATCAACTATCTCGACCGCGTTGCACTGTCGATCGTCGCCCCAATGGTGCAGAAGGACCTCGGCATCGACGCGGCGCAAATGGGCGTCGTCTTTAGCACGTTCTTCGTAGGCTATGCGCTGTTTAATTTTATCGGCGGCCTTGCTTCAGACCGGCTCGGACCAAAACTGGTCTACGTGCTAGCCGTCGGGTTCTGGTCGATCTTCTGCGGCATGACGGCAATCACGGTCGGCTTCGTGAGCCTGCTGATCGTGCGGCTGCTGTTCGGCATGGCGGAAGGTCCGCTCTGCGCCGCTGCGAACAAGATGGTCAACAACTGGCTGCCGCGCGACTCCGCAGCGACTGCAATGGGTTTGCTGAGCGCCGGCTCGCCGCTCGGCGGTGCGCTCGCGGGGCCGATCGTCGGTCTGCTCGCCGCACAATTCGGCTGGCGGCCGGCGTTCTGGATCGTGTGCGCGATCGGACTGGTGTGGGTGGTCGTCTGGATGATCACGACGACCGATCGGCCAGCCATTCCGGTCAACGGCGCTGTCAACGCAAACACAGAAGGGGCGCACGGCGGCGCGACGCCACGCAATAGCGGCGTCACGGCCGCACTCGCGCAACCGTTGTCGGCCTATATACGGCAACCTCGCATCCTCGCCACCGCCGTTGCGTTCTTCAGCTACAACTACGTGTTGTTCTTCTTCCTGAGCTGGTTCCCGAGCTATCTCGTGAATGCACATCACCTCAACATCCGCGAGATGAGCATCGCGACCGTCGTGCCTTGGCTGGTCGGTACGGTCGGCCTCGCGTGCGGCGGTGCAATCTCGGACGCGATCTACAAACTCACTGGCAACCTGCTACTGTCGCGCCGGATCGTGCTCGTGGTCTGCCTGCTGGCTGCAGGCGCGTGCGTCGCCGTCGCCGGAACGGTGAAATCGACGCAAGGCGCAGTCGCGCTGATGTCGGTGTCGCTGTTCTTCCTTTACGTCACGGGGGCGATCTACTGGGCGATCGTGCAAGACGTTGTGCATCCGGAACGCGTGGGCGGCGTGAGCGGGATCCTGCACTGCATGGGCAGCCTCTCCGGCGTTATCGGGCCCGTCGTCACTGGGATCATCGTCGAACGCAGCGGGTCGTTTGCGTCGGCATTCGTGTTGGCCGGCGCGATCGCACTGGTTGGCGCGGTACTGTCGGGGTTGTTCGTGAGAAACGCGCGCCAGGGCGAGGTGCTGGTCGAACAAACGGCGCAATAAGGCTGCAACGTACCCCGCTCAGCTCGATCGCTCAGTGAACTTCATCGTGGCCAACAGGATTTCCGCACAATCCCGTTGATGAGCGGTTCGATTGCTCGATGGCTTTGGCGAATAGCCGATGGCGACGATGGGGACGATGGGGACGATGGGGACGGTGGGGACGGTGGGTGACATCGCAGCAAGCCCCCACGGGCGCAGGCCTGGCGCAATCGCCAAGCACAAACCGCCCCCGGGGCGCCGGATCGAGCGCGCGCGGCACAATGCCAATCAACGCCATCCGGCAAGCCAGCATAGCCTGCCGGATGGCGTCGATCAGAGTGTTCAATCGCTGAGAAGACGTCTCAGGCACGATGATGCCGATTCGCATGATCGTCTACCTTGTTCTGCCCATAGCCAACCTGGCTGTTGTAGTGTCCGAGGACGCGCGAACTCTGCGGGATCTGCAAGTAGCGGGGTCAGTAGGCTAGATCCGTCACCGTAGCGATCACATCGTCCAGCAGGTCGGCCTGATGCCCTTCACCCTAAGAGCATGCTGCATGGCGACCACTCAAACGCTGCGTGGTGAGGCTGTCATATCCCTGCCGGCGGCGCCGGGGCGTGCCACAAGGCCGAAGGTATGGCATATGGAAGAATCCGCGATACGGCTGTAGCCGGTAAGGGTCTGCGGCACGGTCGCGCAGGTAGCGAGCGTCAGTGTGGCGGGCCGCTGATTGCATCGGCAAACCGGACGTGTCTCTTTTGGTCAGGAAGTGCGCGCGCTGCAAGCCGCAGCAGCGTCTTCCGTCAAATGCGTCTGCGCGCCGGACCGGAATACCCCGACTGCTCTGGCCCGCGCTGTACGCAGACGAACAGCCCATCCTCGCCAAGGCACACGTTGGACTGAAAACGTGGTGTGGCAGCCGGCATCCCTGCTGGAGATGTGTGGAAGACGGTAAAGCCGCCCAACAAGGCGGCTTTACCTATGATTATCGCTTCCCTCCGGCGCCCCCAGACTCAGGGTAAACGACAACCACTACAACTATGGTAGCCAACTGGGCGTCAGCTTTGAATAGGACTCGTCTGAATCTTCCGTGCTTTCTTCGTTCCGGCACGAACAACCAGGGTCGCGGGGCTCCGGTCGTGCGACCCTGACGCTTTACGGCATCACGAGGTCCCAACGGAACGCCGCGCGCCCCACCAAACTATTGTCCCGCCAACTGCGCGCCTCGATAACGAGTTCGCTGCCGGGAACGGTCACGTAACGGCGACCGCTTACCAGGCCGGGATTCTCTGCCGGGACGAAGCGTAGTTGAATCCCATACTCACAATTCTCAGAAGCGGACCAGTATGACCCCGAATTCATGGGAAACTTCCACCCTGTTAGTCCGCACTGGAAGCGCTGTGCACGGAAGGCTGCGGTCGTTAGCGCCCCAGTGACTGTATCCTGCACTTGGGCGCTGACCGGGGTGTCATTGCTAGCGAAGGACCAGATACGGGAGCTCGGCCCCTGCTTTGGGTCCGGCGTAACGAAGTAGATCGTCGAGCCGATTGTGTAGCCTTTGTATGTCGGGACATCAATGCCGGCGTTCACGACATCGGGCATGATCAGATTTCCGCGCACGGCAACTTCGTCGATCTCAGTGTCTCCCGCGCTGTTCACCGCATGCACGTTCAATTTCACATAGCTGGAAGTCGTGTAGCTGCCGGATGGCAGTCCCGCATTGTCCGCAGCGTCGATCCAGAGCACCAGGCGCCGCAAATTGCCTTGCAGCAAGGCCGGAGGCGGGCTGCTGTCGTTTGCCGGGAACGCACGATAGCCGTCCGGGGTGTTGACCGTGCGGCTCGCGCGAGCGATCACTGAACGCGTGACACCATCCGGCCCCTTCATCGGAATAGTAAGCCGCATGGGCGTGCCGTCTGGCTGGCTAACCGCCGAAGTAGGCCCAACGTTAGCGTCCGACGCCGTGAAGTAGAGCCGGGTGTCATCTTCCGGATACCAGGCAACGTCGACGCTGTCGCGCCGGCACGTCTTCGCCGTGCAAACCGAGGTCAACGTGACGTCGGCTGCCTGGCGCATGCTGTCCTTACCGATCTCCACGACAGCGGGAACAGACTGCTGCGTATTGATCGGCCGCGTGAACAGTGCCGTGCTGCCAGCGAGCGTGATTGCCGGGTAGGGCTGCGCCGATTGGTACAGCGTAGCCTGCACGGGCTTGTCATCCAACGCCACATTCATCGAAAAGTGCACGAGCAGATTGGGATCGGTAATCTCCGCCTGCGGGATTAGTGTGTACTCGCGCCGGCCGTTTGCATAGGCGATCTCCAGGAAGTACCGCGCCCCCTGGTAGCGCGCTGGCAAATCAGGCTGGAACGGGTCGGGCATCATGAAGGTGTTTCCGCTCTGTGCGAGCATGGCCGGGTAGATCTGGCGCGCGTCCGGCGACGTTGCTGCCGCAAGCGTACCAATCAGCGTCGCCACTGGCACCCTTACCTTGGCGGGCTTCAGTGCATCCGCGGCCGGCTCCGTCGCCACATAACCCCGGCTCGCCGCATCCCACTTGTAGACGCCATCAACACCGTCCTTACTCATCAGTGTCGGCGTGGTGTTCATCCAGCGCTGGGCTTTTGCGGTGTGATAGGCAGTGTATGGCGTGAAACACGTCTGCGAATCCGGGTTTTCGCCCCATGGAACCATCGGGTCGCGCTTACCGGTAAGGCCATTGGCAGTGGTACCTGCAACCGCCCCTCCCTCATTGACCCGGTACCAGGTTCGGAATGCTCCCCTCAGCGTATCGAACGGTTGAGGATGCGAGGGCAGGTAGGTGCCATCAAGTGGGTACTCGCTGGCGATGCCCCAGCTCTGCGCCGCGCCGCTGTCGAAATGCAGGAGTGTCATCGAGTGCCCGACTTCATGGATGAATGTGTTGCCGCACTCGCTACCCCACCACATCGCGGACCAGCCTGTCCAGTCGCCGGCGTTGCCGTTGTCATCCATGTCCGCGTAGGAGCCGTCGCTACGGCGGTATAGCCCCTGTCCAACGTACGTGCCATAGCTGTAGGGCGAGCTGTCACCAAGAATCGAGGTAAGCAGGCCTCGGCCAGTGTTGGCCATGCTCGCGCGCATCGCCCATTGCCGCATCCAGCCGTAGAACTCGCCACCGCCCAGGCTTGTGTACTGCGCATGCGACGTAGCCTTGGCCGGTATGCCGTTCGCCGGCTTCCAGATAATGTAATCCCAGCGAGCCGGCGTGTAATCAACCGTCCGCAGCGTGGCGACCGGCATGACCGCAAAATAATCGCGAGTGAGCTTCTTGACTGCCAGTGTACTCGCGCTCTTGTTGGCTTCACCCCACAGCAGAAACTTGGCTCTCGCCACCGTGAACGTTGCCGGCGCCGCCAGCGGTGGCAACGCGGCCTCGATACGCCACGCATCCACGAGATTGTCCTCCGGATGCGCGTCATCATAGCCGACGGTAAGCGTCACGCCGGGCTTGATCCAGCCGGCGGGCATCAGGACACTCCAGGCTTTGGTACTGAGCTTTGGCAAATCGGTAGGGCCGACCTGATCCTCCACGAAGCCGGGCAACTTGTCCGGCTGGGCCATGTAGTAGCGCCCCATGGAAACGCCATCGGCCTTCGCCTCCACGAACAAGTTCTGCGTCGTGGCGCTCGGCGTTTCGGGCGTGAACATCAGCAACGTGCTGCGTCCTTCGATAATCTGTGGCGCCTGGCGCGTCTCGTTCTCGCGCACCACCTGGGTCTGGCCAAACTCGAAACTGCCGGGCAACGTCTTCACCACGGTGTTGGCGGACGGAGACGGAGCGGGAATCTCATCTGCACGATCAGGGGAACTCGGTGAGGGCGCGTACGGGGACTTGGCTACCGGTGCGCCGGAAGACGAGGCGTTCTAGTTCGGACTTTCCTCGCCCCCGCACGCGGCCAGCATCACGCCGACCAGACAGGGAATCATCCTACGGACCAAGGGTAGCCGCAGTAATCGGCAATTTCGAGACATAAGGGGAACTCGTCAGAAGTGTGTTTGACAGCAACGCCCGCCAATTGATGGCGCGGCGCGGGCCGGCGACGACCTCAAACGATATCGGGCGCTGTGAGCAGCCCTTTTAGCGCGCGGAGGCGAATTCCCCGAAATATCAGACTTGTCTTAGATGCACTGCCACGTATCCTACCGGAACGACCACTTTTCGACTCACTGACGCAACCCTCTTCCTGGCAGCGTTTGGCACGCCCCGCCGGTCGCGGGTGGAGCAACGGCAGGATACTTCTCCTTACCGAGGACGTATGCCTGGCTGGTAGCGATGAATCCGTCGGCGAACGTTGCCTCAACGAAATACGCCGCCCACCCTGAAGACGGCAAGTGGACCGGCAGACGGATTGCAGTTGTCGTCGGCAACTGGAGTGGTGTCGCTCGATAACGGATGCCGCACGCATAGCGGAAATCGCGTGCGTCCGGATTTTCGGCAGTCCACAACACCAGTTTCCGTGGACGTTCCGATGCCTGAAACAGGATTGCGGCATCCGAGCTTGTTTCATCCAGCCTGGCGTTGGTCTCCGGAAGAGCGATCCCATTCTGGAGACGGTTGACAAATGTCGTCAGCGAATCTACCGACACATTCCGAATACCGTTGTGGGATGAATTTGGGACCATACGCAGCGCTTTGGCACCGGGTAGCTTGTCATAGTAGAAGCTCGCATTGTCCGGTACGAAGAAGTCGTCACCGCTGGCATTGACGATATATTTCTGTATCTCGAACCTGCTGTCATAGCGTGTGCCCAGATAGCTCAGCGGATCCTCGATCCGAATCAGTTGCGAGAATTCTTTCGTTTCGATTCTCCTGTCTACTTCCTCCAAGTAGTACGGACGAAACGCCAATGGCCAGTTTCCGCCGTAAGTGCGGTACATATGCACCAATCCGTCGCGCATGCTCAGCAGATCAACGGCGAAAGGCACGACAGCATCAACCCGCGGATCGACGATCGCGGTCAGCCAGCTGGCCCAGGCACGCTTCGATATTCCCGACACAACGAAGCGACGGATATCCAGCATCTGCAACTCGCGTTCCGCGAGCGTCATTGCCCGTGAGACCACCGCCGCCATCGGGACGTGCAATGGCATCGTCGCTCCCTGCTCCGGTGCTCTCATGAAGAGCGCCCAAGTGTGTGCGACGCTATCATCCTCCGTGCGGGCCTTGCCATCGTCGGCATAGGTCAGATACTGACTCGGAACATCGCTGACCGATATCACGACAGTTCGCGTCCGCTTTGCAATCCCAGCAAGCGCCTCGGGCGTAAAGTCGGTTGGCATGATGCGGCCAGCGCCATTGAGGCTTTGCCGCGTACCATTGTTGGCAATCACAAGCGCGCGTCCCCGCACCGCGTTGTTGGGAATCAGTATCGTGACGTCATGCTGCCATTGGGCCGGCTGGACGGCGTTCCCGGGAGACCAGGATTGCGAGGTTAATTGATAGGTGCGTTGCTCGAGGTCCGGCAACTTCACGCCAGCGGTCATCACATACCGCAGGGGCTGGCTTTCCACGTGTTGCCGGTAACAAGCGACTGCACCTTCCAGTTCCACGTTGGTGCCGTCGCTGCAGGTCTGAAAATCGGGGTCCGCACCGGAAGGAAGACATGCCGCCAGTATTGGCACCAGCGCCAATACCACCACCACCTGCTTGATCATTCTGGCCTGCCCTCCTCAGTACGGCGTCCATGCATTTCGGCACGGAATAATTCACAAAGCTACGCCGATAGTCTCGTCTAGGGAATCAGACCCATCCGAGTCGCCAATTCCTATCCCCAAGATCTGATATACACCTTCTTTGCCTCACCTGCCGGACTTTTCACGACCCACAAC
>JACXTT010009415.1_pt1 | contig 13343 bp, 8 predicted proteins | sample 9270951 | NCBI WGS metagenome assembly JACXTT01 (sample SAMN15532306, study PRJNA645909) | rock metagenome | isolation source: weathered quartz diorite | place: Puerto Rico | collected 2017-06-21
CGCTCCGCCCGTCGGGTTCTTCGGATTCGGCAACTTCGGCAACGTGCCGCCATCGATCAGCAACCGGACGTCGGACGCGTCCAGAACTTCGCGCTCCACCAGCGCCTCGGCGATGCGAATCATCGCGTCGTGGTGCTTGTCGATCAACGCCTTCGCCCGGTCATAGCCTTCGTCGACAAACGCGCGGATTGCTTCATCGATCTTCATCGCGGTCGATTCGGAATAGTCGCGGTGCTGCGCAATCTCGCGGCCCAGAAAGATCTGCTCTTCACGCTTGCCGTACGCCAGCGGTCCCAGATCGCTCATGCCCCACTCGCAAACCATCGAGCGCGCAATTTCGGTCGCCTGTTCGATGTCCTGCTTGGCGCCGGTGTCCTGGTGGTGATTGAAGGTCTCGTCCGCCACCCGGCCGCCCATGCACATCGCAATCTGCGCTTCCGCCTGCTTGCGGGTCATGTTCAACATGTCGCCCTGCGGCAGGAACTTGGTCACGCCCAGCGACATGCCGCGGGGAATGATCGTCACCTTGTGCAACGGCATCGCGTCGGGCGTCAGCATGCCAACCAGCGCGTGGCCGGCTTCATGATACGCGGTCGTCCGCTTGATCTCTTCGGTCACCTGCAGCGACTTGCGCTCGGCGCCCATGAGGACCTTGTCCTTGGCGTTCTCGAAATCCCACATCGTCACGACCTTGCGGTTGTGGCGGGCGGCGAGCAGCGCGGCTTCGTTGACCAGGTTCGCCAGATCGGCGCCCGCGAAGCGGTGCGTGCCGCGTGCGAGAACGTTGAGATCGACATCGTCGCCCATCGGAATCTTCTTGGTGTGAACCTTGAGGATCGCTTCGCGCCCGCTCACCGAGGGCAAGCCCACGACAACGCGGCGGTCGAAACGGCCGGGACGAAGCAGCGCGGGATCGAGTACATCGGGGCGGTTGGTCGCGGCGACCAGGATCACGCCTTCATTGGACTCGAAACCGTCCATCTCCACCAGCAACTGGTTGAGGGTCTGTTCGCGCTCATCGTGTCCGCCGCCGAGGCCGGCGCCGCGATGGCGGCCGACCGCGTCGATTTCGTCGATGAAGACGATGCAAGGCGCATTTTTCTTGCCCTGCTCGAACAGATCGCGGACGCGGCTTGCGCCGACGCCAACGAACATTTCCACGAAGTCCGAACCGGAGATCGAGAAAAACGGCACATTCGCCTCGCCGGCGATCGCGCGGGCGAGCAAAGTCTTGCCGGTGCCGGGAGGCCCAATCAGCAGCACGCCCTTGGGAATGCGGCCGCCCAGCTTCTGGAACTTCTGCGGTTCGCGGAGGAACTCGATGATTTCCTGCAGCTCTTCCTTGGCTTCTTCGACGCCGGCGACGTCTTTGAACGTCACCTTCTTCTGCTGCGAGGAATGCAGGCGAGCGCGGCTCTTGCCGAAGCTGAGCGCCTTGTTGCCGCCGCTCTGCATCTGGCGCATCATGAAGATCCAGAAAGCGATGAGCAGGAAAATCGGGATGGCGTTGACCAGCAGGGAGACCCACTGATTGCCGCCTTCTTTTTGGGTTGTGACTTTGACGCCCTTCTCGAGCATCTTGTCGTATAAGGTGTTGTAACCAAGCGGCGTAGCCGAGCGGAACTCGGTATCGATCCCCTTGAATTTGCCGTTCACATCGCCCGAGGCGCCGTTGATGACGGCCGATTCAATCTTGCCCGCTTCCACTTCGCGCATCAAGTCGCTGAAGGTGAGGGTTTGCACAGTGGGCTTGCCGCCCTTGCTGACAACCGCCCAGAGCAAGACCGCCACGCAGATGATTACTACCCAGAAAATCGCAGTCTTGACGTTCGAATTCATTTATACTCCCAGCTCTTACACTGATAGGACGGTTGCAGCCCCGATTCAGATTCATACGATTCGCATGATCCGCAATCTCGCCGCCCTCTCGCCGGAAACCATCCTGCGGCGGCTAATGGCCGGCCCAAATTGTCTGGCCCAGATGATTTCATTTCCTACCGTAATGATCGGCCATGTTCCGCGATCCCATAGGGGGATGCGGAATTCCTGGAACAAGCTTTTCAGTTTTTGCGGTCCGGCGAATCCGGCCGGATGGTACTGATCACCTGGTTTCCAACTTCTTAATAGGACGGCGCGCGGAGGCCCCTCGGCCCCACACTCCCAGTCCTCCGTTGACTTTACTGTATCATTTTCCTCAGCCCTCACCAGCTCCAGCCGGATCAGGCTCCCATCCGCCGCCACTGCCTCCCCAGGCGCCGCCATTTCCATCCGCTGGTTCCGAATGGCCAGGCGATCCTCACCAGCGTCCGGTGCATAACGCGCAAACCGCAACCACTCGAACGACCGCATGACGTCTACCCCAGGCAGAATGACGCGTCCATGCCCTTCCGCCATCCGGCACAAGTCCAGGACTGCTTCGACGTGCTGGTACTCGATTTGTTTGGTGTCGCCCTTGACCAGGTCAATCGCCCACCGCACCAGCCGCCTCGCGACAGCAACCTCCACTTCAGGTGACAATAGATTAGACGCGGCAACGACGGCTGTGTTCCCTTTTTGGTGAAAGATCGCGGCCGCGGTCCGGGCGATGTAGGCGTTCCAGAACTCCTCCTCGTCATAGGCAAGGCGCGCGGTGCGAGCGAGGCCTCGCGTCAACTCCGGATTCCAGTCGCGTTCGAGCTGTGGCAGCAATTCCAGGCGGATCCTGTTGCGGGCAAACTGCGGGCTCGCATTCGAGGAATCCTCCCGCCAGGCTTCGCCGCGCGATTCCAGGTAAGCGGTCAGTTCCGCGCGCGTCACGTCCAGCAACGGCCGCAGAATCCGTCCGCCTGGCCCGCCGCTCCTTCGGCGGATGCCCGCCATCCCGGGAATCGAGGCCCCACGCAACAGCCGGAACAGCACCGTCTCCGCCTGGTCGTTGCGGGTATGGGCGGTCGCCACATAATCCACCTGTTTTGTTTCAATCATGTGCAGGAAGAATTGGAGCCGGGCGTCCCGCGCCGATTCCTCCAGATTCGCCCCGGGAATGGGGGGGCGCTTGACGCTATGAAATGGCAGTCCGAGCCGGGCGGCCAGATCCCGGCAAAACTGCTCGTCGCCGTCCGATTCCTCGCCGCGCAGCCCGTGGTTGGTATGGATCAACGACAGCTCGTACCCCGGCGAAAGCCCTTGCAGCAGAAACAGGAGGGCGGTAGAGTCCGCGCCGCCCGAAACAGCGACGCCGATCCTGGCGTTTTCCGGCAGTCCGAATTCCAGCAGCGGTTGCAGCAATTCCAAACAACGATTATTCCACGCTCATGCCGAAGACGAGCGACACCCCACCCGCGCGGATACGGAAAAAGTAGTTGCCGCTCGCGCGCCCTGGCCGAACCGCCGCCCGATACCTGCCATTGCCGTTCACGTCCGGATCGATACTGTCCACGCGTCCGCCGTCCGTGATCGCCTCAATAGTAGGCGCCGCGCCGTCGAGCGTTTGCCCGGAGGTGTCCGTCACCTGGAACACGATCTGTACGCGCGATCCACCGGCGACCGCTGCCGTTGGCCCCGACACATACGCGATCGAACCCGGTTCGGATGAGGCGATTCCATACCAGTACGGCACGCGCAGTTCCACGTCGCTCTTGGTGCCGCTCACGATCAGATAGCCGTGGTGGTTGCCCGTCCGCAAATCATTGCCGGAGAAATTAACGGGGACGCCGTTCGAATCGTTCGGATTCAAAGTGATCGACGCCGTGGGCAGGGATGGTTGCGCTGAATCGTCAATCGGCGCGACGCGGATCGAAAAGGTGTCGGGTTCGGTCCCCAGGTTCGTGATCGTCAACGTTCTGGCGATCGAAGGATTCTTGCCGCCTCCGCCAAAAGACAGGCTCACCGGCCACACTGCGGCATTTGCCCGCTGCGCCGCTGCCAGGTCCAGTTTTCCTGCACCCGCTTCAAAGGGGATCGCCTCCCGGTTCTTGGCGGGCAACGGCAACGCCCGCGCCGAGTTGGTCAGGAGTGAGCGGTACTGCCGTTGCGTCAGGCCGGGCCTGGACTGCTTCAGAATCGCCGCGGCGCCCGCCACGATTGGCGACGAAAAACTGGTGCCGCCTAAAGCAATGAAGCCGGGCGTGAGTGCATCTCCCGCTTCGTCGGGCCAGTTGCCGCAGCAACTGATCGGTGCGGCGGTGACGAAGTTCTCGCCGACCGCAACCAGATCGGGCTTGATCTGCAACGATCCATTGGACGGACCCATGGCGCTAAAGCTGGCCAATGTGTCCGGCGTAATCGTAGGAATGGTGTCGACGGTCGCAATCAGGCCCGGATTGTCCCTCAATTTCGCCTTGAGGGCGATGCCCGGGTCATAATTCAGCCACACGGCGGGAAGGTGGTTTGAGTTCTGCAGCATGGCTACCGACGTCTCCGAAGGGACCGGGTTGTACACGATGCCGGCAATAGCGCCGGCCTGTTTGGCGTAGTTCAGTTTGGTCTCGAACGTGCAGATGCCCCTCAGGATCAGAATGATCGAGCCGCGCAACGAGTCGGCCGGAAAAGGATCGCACGCCAGCTCATTATTCAGGTTGGCCGAGTCCTGCAAAGGAGCCGTGAATTTGCCGCTGCCCCTCGAATTGCTGCCGACATAGCCCGCACTGCCGAAGTCTCCAGCGGTTATCACCGCGGTCGTCGAGATCAGCCGGTCATTGCCGGAAGCGCCGACGCCAATGACATGAGGCGAGTTTCCAGGCCAACCCGTCGACTGGTACCCGGGTCCGGAATTGCCAATTGCAGCTACGAAAATGACGCCAGCTTCGGCAATGCGCAGCAGCGCCGCGTCATTCGACCCATCGGGTCCAAAGGAATTGCCAAAGCTGAGATTGATGACGTCCATCCCGTCGCGCACGGCATCGTCCAGCGCCGCGAGAATGGCCACAGTCGAGGTTCCACCTTCGCCATCGGGGGTAAGGCGGTAGACGCCCAGATACGCTCCCGGCGCCGCGCCCGAAATTGGACCGTACGGCCCATCGATTCTCTTGCCGACGGCCGCCATCGCCACTCCGGTTCCGTGTCCCTGGCTGTCGGTTGCCGAAAGCCGCGTTCCGGCGTTGCGGTCCACCAGGTACTGATAGGCGCGCATGACAATGATCTTTGAACTGATCAGCGGCCGGTCGATCTCCTCATTCAGGTTTCCAAACTTTGGGTAGCCCTCGAGCGGAGGCCGCGTATCATCGACGAATCCGGGGTGCCGAACGTCCACGCCCGTGTCCACTACCGCCACCTTCATTCCCAAGCCGGCTGAATCGGCGCCTCCCGGCAGGTTGTTCCACGCTTCCGGAATTTTGTGTATCGGCAGTGCCCTGTCGAGCAGCGCCTTGGCTGCATAATCCGGCCGCACGCTCTTCACGCCCGGCAAATTCATGAGTTCCGCCGCTCTCGCGTCGGAAATCTCGACGGCGACGCCATTCAATATCGAGTCATATTGATGCAACAGCCGCCCACCCTTGCCTTGCATGGCTCGAATAGCGGTTCTTTGGCCGTTCCGGACACGCGTCCGCGCCGCGGCGAATTCCGCCGCCGCGACGCGATGCCGTCCGGCGCGAAACCCTTCGAGCGCAGGCGCCGCATCGAATTCAACAATATACCGGTTGGGGATCGCCTGCGGTTGCCCGAAGGCCAAGACTGAGGCAAGAGCGAGTACAAGAGCAAGAAGCCGGTTCATAAGGATGGAAGCAGTAACCCTTCTATCGGAAGTTAGTTCCATTATCGGCGCTTTTCAGGTGTGACAAAAGCCTGCGCAGGGCCGGACGGCCCACGAATGGACCAGAAACTCGCTCCGCCGCTACGTCCGCCTCCGTTGCGCAGCGCGCGTCAGCGCCTCGCAGCGACAAATCTTACATCTTCATATCCAGAAATAAATTACTTGACAGTTATACACTCATATAATATCATCTAGGCATAAGGAGGTTCGTAAATCACACTATGTCACTGATCCGTTTTAACCCGCTCTTCACCGAGTTCCCCTTCCGGTCCTTCGAGGACTCCCTCTCGCGTCTCTTCCAGGAGCAGCGCCAGCAGGTAACTCCCTCGAGCGCCAAGCCTTGGACTCCCGCCGTGGACATCCTGGAAACCGAGAACGAACTCATCGTCAAAGCCGAAGTGCCCGGCGTGACCGAGAAGGATATCGATATCCAGATTGTGGACGGCGCCCTGGTTCTCAAAGGCGAGCGCAAGTTCGAAGAGGAAAAGAAGGACGAGAAGAGCGGCTATCGCCGCGTCGAGCGCAGCTACGGCGCCTTTGCCCGGTACTTCTCCCTGCCCGAGACCGTCGATCCCGAAAAGGTGAAGGCGGACTACAAACACGGCGTCCTGACCGTGACCCTCGGCAAGAAGGAACTGGCCAAGCCGAAGCAGATCAAGGTTGCGATCCAGTAAGATAGGTCGCGTCCAAGAAACGCTCATGAGCGAACAACAACGCCCCCGGGGGAGTGCAACCTCCTGGGGGCTTTTTCTGGAATTCGCAACCAAAAAGGAATACAGGAATCTAATAGAGTATGAACGGTTTGAAGACCGCCCTACTGCTCGGGCTGCTGAGCAGCATCGTGATCGTCGGAGGCCGCGCGGCCGCCGGTAGCCGCGGCATGTGGATGGGCTTGGGCCTCGCGGTCATCATGAATTTCTTCGCGTACTTCTTCTCGGAGAAGATCGCCCTCGCGTCCAACAACGCGAGTCCGCTGACGCCGGAAACCAACCCGAACCTCTATGCGCAGATCCAGCCGATGGTGCAGCGCCTCTGCCAGCGTATCGGCATCCCCATGCCGAAGTTGTGGACCTTGCCCGATCCCTCGCCCAACGCCTTTGCCACAGGCCGCGATCCTGAGCATGCCTCAGTGGCGTTCACCGAAGGGCTGCTCGAGCTGATGAGCCGAGAAGAAGTCGAAGGCGTATTGGCGCATGAACTGACGCACATCAAAAACCGCGACATCCTGATTTCGTCGATCGCAGCGACCGCAGGCGCGGCCATCACTTCCATCGCCCAACTGGCCTTCTTCTTTGGCGGCGGTCGTCACGGTGACGACGACGATCGTGGCAGCCCAATTGGCGCGCTGGCGATGCTGATCCTCGGACCCATCGCGGCAGGCTTGATTCAGATGGCGATTTCGCGGACGCGCGAGTTTTCCGCCGACAGCGGCGTCGCGCAAGCATGCGGAACGCCCAACGGCCTCATCAGCGCGCTGCGAAAGCTTGAAGCCTGGTCGAAGCGAATCCCGATGGACGTAAACCCGTCACAGGGCCACATGTTCATCATCCAGCCCTTCTCCGGCCGTATGTTCGCGAACCTCTTCTCGACGCATCCGTCGACCGAAGATCGCATCGCGGCGCTTCAGGCCTGGAACAGGGCTATGTAACCGTCAAACAGATTTTGCGACCTTCTCCTTGGAAGTGCAAAAAGACCGGAGCAATCCAGGATTGAATTTGCTCCGGTCTCACCTTTTCGACTTCGGATGGTTCCCCATCCACTACTGATTTACGCCGCTCGCCAGGAACCCGCCGTCTACCGCGATCACTTCGCCATTTACAAAGCTAGCGGCGTCGGATCCCAAAAAGATCGCTGCGCCCGCGAGCTCTTCTGTCTTGCCAAAGCGCTTCAGCGGCGTACGTGTGATGAATTCCTGCCCACGAGCCGTGCCGTTCAACAGGGACGCGTTGAGCGGTGTCGGAAACACGCCCGGCGCAATCGCATTCACCAGCACGCCGCGCGAACCCCATTCCACGGCGAGAGTCTTGGTCAGGGACGCCACAGCCGCCTTGCTCGCCGCATAGGCAGCCACTTCAAACAACGCCACGAATGAGGAGAGCGACGCGATGTTGATGATGCGGCCGTAGCCGTTGTCGAGCATGTGCCGGCCGAACACCTGGCACGACCGTAGTATGCCCGTCAGATTCGTATCGATGATGCCGCCCCACTCTTCTTCGCTGACATCGAGCGTCGGCGTCCGCTTCGTCCGGCCCGCGCAATTCACCAGGATATCGACCTTGCCGAACTTGGCGACGGCTGCGGCCAGCAGGTTCTCGAGCGACTTGCGATCGCTCACGTCTGAGGTCACGGTGAGCGACTTCCGGCCCTTGGCTTCCACCAAAGCAGCGGCCGCGTCCACCTCGCTCTGGCGGCGTGACGAAGGAATCACGTCCGCCCCTGCATCGGCCATGCCGAGCGCGATAGCGAGCCCAATGCCAGAGGTCCCGCCGATAACGACGGCAACCTTGCCGTCCAGTTCAAGAGGTTTATAACTCATGCGTTCCCATTATATTCAGCGCCTTCTCAACCAATGCCAAGGCGTTGCCGGATGATAGCCGCATATTGCGCGTCGTTCGCCTGGCTGCGCGCTTCGAGAATGAACTTCGCGTCGTTGCCCGCCACATAGCGCAACTGCTCCGTCCCATCAGTGGCCGCCTGATAGATGACTTCGGCAACCAGTTCCGCTGGCGAGGCATTTCGGTTCGCTGCCCACGCGGCCATCATCTTCTGCAGCATGCCGTCGTACGCATCGAGCCCTGGCTTCTGCATCCGGTCGAGCGAACGCGAATTGAAATCGGTAGTAATCGCTCCGGGTTCCACGAGCTTGACGCGGATGCCGAAAGGCGCCAGCTCGAACTGCAGCGATTCCGTAAACCCTTCGACAGCCCATTTCGTGCCGTGATAGAGCGAGTAAAACGGAAACGTCACGCGTCCGCCGACCGAGGAAATATTGATGATCAGGCCACTCTTACGCTCGCGAAAGTGCGGCAGAAAAGCGCGTGTGACGCGCATCAGGCCGGTCACGTTGGTGGCGAACTGCCGTTCGATCTGTTCGTCCGTCGCTGCTTCCAACGGCCCGAACGCGCCGTAGCCGGCGTTGTTCACGAGCACATCGATCTCGCCGAACGCGGCTATAGCCGATTCAAGCGCCGCATTGACGCTCGCGCCGTCGAGCACATCAAGCTCGAAGGTCTTCAACTTATCGGATTCGAGATCTTTGTGCTGCTCCGGCTTGCGCATCGTAGCGGCGACGTTCCAACCCTTGTCGCGAAAATACAAGGCTGAGGAACGGCCGATGCCGGTGGATGCACCGGTGATGAAAACAGTCGAACTCATGTACGGAACTCCTCCAGCTAGTCATCGTAACCCGATGGCCCTTCGCGAGTCCTTGAAACATTTATTCATAACTCCTGGCCCGATCCTCACAACTCATGCGCTAACCAGGGCGTCCCGAACCAATCGGGCAGGGACCCTCGGTGGTCCCGAAGCGAACAGGGATCGGCATTGCGATCCGCCAATGGACCAGAAATCCTCGACGCCGATCCCGTTGTTCGCGAGTTCCTCAAAAGGAGAGATCGATATGAAGACTCTACTGGCCGCTCTGGCCCTTCTCGCAGCCGCCGCGCCATTCGCGTCGGCGCAAAACAACGCCTGTACCTCGAGCGTGCAAGGACGCGTCGCATGGGACTATAACGGCAACAAGACTTGGGCTGACAGCAACCTCAACGCGCTTTGCCAAGGTACCCAAAAGCCAGCCGAACCGGGACTCTGCTTCGCCCGCGTCATGCATGGAGGCATTAACTGGGGAGGCGGCACACAATGGCGTTGGGAAAACGCGCTCAGTCTCTGCAAGGGCACGAACTCGTCCGACGCAACGGTCGCCTGCTTCCAGGCAAAGGTTGGACAGGGCGTCCCGTGGGCTGGCGCGATCGAACAATGTAGGTCTCCTGAAACCGCTTGCGCCGCCTTCGTACAAGGGCGTATTTCCTGGAACTACAGCGACAACAAGACGTGGGCCGAAAGCAACCTGCAGAATCTGTGCCGCGGAACCTCGGTGGCCAACATGCCAGGCCGCTGCTTCAGCTACGTCATGCATGACGGACCGCTGTTGCCGGGCGACGACTACCATATCCTGCCAGGCGACGGCCGCCGCAGGGGAATCAGTTGGGGAGGCGGGACCATCTGGAAGTGGGAGAATGCGCTCAATCTCTGCAAGGGCGTGAACGATGGCAACAAAGTCACGTTCTGCTTCGAGTCCAAGATCCGGGCTGGGGTCGGCTGGCAGGAAGCAATACAGTCCTGCAGGTAAATGAGATGAGATGAGACATAAGCGAACAGGGATAGGCATCGCGATCCGCCAATGGACGAGAAACCCTCGACGCCGATCCCGTTGTTCGCGGTCCTCAAAAGCCTGCGCAGGGCCGGACGGCCCACCAATGGACCAGAGACTCGGCTCCGTTGCTCTGTCCGGCTCCGTTGCGCAGGCGAGTTCCTTCGAAGAACGGCCAAGGCCGGACGCAGATCGCGATATGCTGTCCGAATCATGCGTTGCTCCTGCGCCGTTCTTTTGACCACACTTGCCGCTGCCGCCGCACTGGCCGAGATCCGTATTGACCGTCACCAGGCCGTCCCCATGCGGGACGGCGTTCGCCTCTACGCTGACGTGTATCGCCCTGCCGCGCCGGGCCGCTATCCTGTACTCGTCGTGCGCACGCCGTACGGCGTCCAGCGCGAGAACTCGAGCATCCACGATACCCTTCCGAAGTTTGCCCAATTGGGCTACGTAGTCGTCAATCAGGACGTGCGCGGGCGTTACGAATCCGAAGGCCAGTGGGATCCCTTCCGCAACGAAGGCCGCGACGGTTACGACACCATCGAATGGGCCGCGAAACAGCCTTGGTCCAATGGCAAGGTCGCTACGCAGGGAGGTTCGTACCTCGGCCATGTGCAGTGGGCCGCGGGATCGCAGGCGCCTCCGCACCTGGTCTCGATGTTCCCCGCAGTTGCCTCCACCAACATTTACGCAAACTGGCTCACGCAAGGCGGCGCATTCCGCTTGAGCTTCAACTTCGGTTGGGGAGTGGTCCGCATGCCCAACCGCATCATGCTGCCGCAGTGGTGGCACACGGGTCCGGCCGCGGTCCCGGAACTTCGTTACGAAAACATCCTGCGTCACGTGCCGCTCGGCACGGGAGATCTCGAAAGTGCGCACAACGAAGTAAAACACTATCGCGACTGGCTGCAGCATGAGAGCTATGACGCCTATTGGAAAGCCATCAGCGATGAAGAGCGTTTTGACAAGGTGAAGGTCCCCGTGCACACGCAGGGAGGCTGGTTCGACATCTTTCTCGCCGGCACGATCAACGGCTTCACCGGTATGCGCGCCCGCGGCGGTACGGAAGCCGCACGCCAACAAACGCGCATGGTCATCGGGCCCTGGGGCCACGGACCTTCGCGTAAATTCGGCGACCTCGACTTCGGTCCCGAAGCTGACAAGCGTCTCCTGGACTATGAGGTGCGCTTCTACGATCACTATTTGAAGGGCGTCGCCAACGGCATTGAAACCGAACCGCCCGTGCAGATCTTTTATATGGGAGCGAACAAGTGGAAATCGCACGACGCGTGGCCGATCCCCGGCTCGAAGCCGTCGCCCTATTACCTCAACGCCGGAGGCGCGCTTTCGACATCGAAAGGAACCGGATCCAGCCAGTATCGCTATGATCCGAACGACCCCGTCCCCACCACTGGCGGCAACAATTGTTGCGGCGTCCCGACACACGCAGGGCCCGTGGATCAGGCGCCGCTCGATGCCCGCAAAGACATTTTGCACTTCAAGACCGAACCTCTCGCGAAGCCTGTCGCGATCGCAGGCCCCGTGAAGCTGATGCTGCATGCCTCCACGGACGGTCCCGACACCGACTGGATGGTGAAGCTGATTGATGTCTACCCGGATGGTAAAGCGTATCCGATGGCCGAAGGCATGCTGCGCGCTCGCTTTCACAAGGGGCTCGACAAGCCGGAAAAGCTGACGCCGGGCCAAGCGTATGAGTTCATCGTCGACCTCGTTGGAACCGCGGTCGTCTTTCAACCCGGCCACCGCATTCGCGTGGACATCGCCTCCAGCAACTTCCCGCAGTTCGACCGCAACCTCAACACAGGCGAGCCTCTTGCGGCCGCCTCGAAACCCCGCATCGCCACGCAAACCATCTTTCACGATTCCCACATCCTTCTGCCCCTGGTCGATCTCCCCTAACCCCCGGCTTGCTAGCCTGTAAGGAACAACACCCACCACTATGAAACGTGCCATCCCGTTGATCGCCACCCTCACGGCTGCGTCTGCCGTCGTGTTCGCGCAAACGCCGCAAGCCCGCATCAAGATCGATACCGAACGCGTGATCGGCGAGGTCCACCCGCATATGTTCGGCAATTTCACCGAACATCTCGGACGCTGCATCTATGGCGGTATCTATGAGCCGGGGAGTCCGCTTGCCGACCAGGATGGCTTCCGCAAAGACGTCATGGAAGCCACAAAGCAGATGGGTGTGTCGCTGTTGCGTTGGCCCGGCGGCAATTTCGTTTCGGGCTACAACTGGAAAGACGGCATCGGTCCGCGATCGCAGCGCCCGGTGCGTCCGGAAGGCGCATGGGGTTCGCTCGAGCCCAACACCTTCGGCACTGACGACTTCCTACTCTATTGCGAACGCCTCAAGGTCGAACCGTACATCTGCATCAACGCCGGCCTCGGCACGGTCGAAGAAGCGCGCCAGTGGGTGGAATACACCAACGAGAGCCGCGACACGTATTGGGCGCAGCAGCGCCGCAAGAACGGCCGCGACAAACCGTACAACGTCAAATACTGGGGTCTCGGCAACGAGATCGACGGACCCTGGCAATTGGGCCACAAGAACGCCGAAGACTACACCAAGTTCGCGCTCGAGGCCGCCAAGGCGATGCGCCGCGCCGATGATTCGATCAAGTTGATCGCCAGCGGCTCGAGCAATTTCCGCCAGGGTTGGGATTGGATCGGCTGGAACCGCACCGTTCTGGACAAGCTGAAGTCCGAAATCGACTACATCTCGCTCCACACCTACATTGGCAACCGCGAAAACAACTTCGAGCGCTTTCTCGGCGCCTCGCAGGACATCGAGCATCGCATCGACGTGGTCGAGGGCCTCATCAAAGCCGCGCAGTCCGGCGAAGCGAATCCGCGCCCCATCTACATTGCCTACGACGAGTGGAACGTCTGGTATCGCGCCCGCGGCAACACCGAGTTCGCCTCTGGCGCCACACGTCTCGAAGAGGTCTACAACTACGAGGACTCGCTCGCGATGGGCATGTTCCTCAACTCGTTCTTCCGGCATGCCAACGTCGTCAAGATGGCGAACCTCGCGCAACTCGTCAACGTCATCGCGCCAATTTTCACGAATAAAGAAGGCCTGTTTCTACAGCCGATCTTTTTTCCGCTCGCCGAATACTCGAAGCAGGCCGGCAATGATGCGCTCGACGCACTCGTAGTATCGCCGACTTACAAAATGGCCGCGAATCGCCCGGCGATCGGCTATCTCGATGTCTC
>JACXTT010009416.1_pt1 | contig 13343 bp, 10 predicted proteins | sample 9270951 | NCBI WGS metagenome assembly JACXTT01 (sample SAMN15532306, study PRJNA645909) | rock metagenome | isolation source: weathered quartz diorite | place: Puerto Rico | collected 2017-06-21
TGTGCGTTCTTTCCTTGAATGAAGCATGCATGGAATGATAATTTTCACCAACACTACTGTTATTGATGGTTTTAGAGCCATCAGCTGTAGCAACTATTTTTAGTTCATGGTTCATAAGACAATAGTTCATGATTTTGTGTTGATTGCCACAGCCACATCCTGTTCTATGAACTATGAGCCATCAACTATGAACAATTTCAGACCTCCGACCTCTGACTTCCAACCTCCGTAATAGCTTCTCCCAAATCATACACCGGAACTGAATTTATTTTACCTGCAATAATGCTGGTTGCAGCAGCCGAACGGTACCCCGCTGCGCAATGCACAACGATGGGCCTGTGCACGGGTATCTCATTTCCCCATTCGCGCAGTTCAGGCAAAGGTATTGCAATGGCATGCGGGAATATTTTACCGTGATTGATCTCGCCCCAGTTTCTCACATCCACTATTGTATATTTTTCGGGCTGAAAGTTTTCTGCCGTGAAATTTTCCAGTTCGGGTAATGTTTCAAGGGCGTTATCCGGATTTAACAAAGCGCCTTTTATGTTCTTTTCGTAGCCGATCTTAGCGGCCTTTTTAATCAGGATATCCGCAGCAGCTTCGTTCTCGGCTACCAGGTAAAAAACTTCATCAGGTCCAACAATGGAACCTAGCCAGGTTTCGAACTTGCCGCCATCCTGTATGTTAAAAGCGCCTTTTACGTGTCCTTTTCTGAATTGCTCTTTTGGCCTGGTATCCACCACCAAAACGCTCTCCTGTAAAGGTGAATTCCGGTGAATCCTTGGCACTGCAGCCACACTTCTAGCGAACGGTTCCGCACCTTTTTTGTTGGTATCCACATCGTGGCCGAAATATTTCGGAATGAAAGGCTGATCCGCAGTTAAAGTATTTACAAATGTCAGCTCGTCCATCAGCTGCAGGGCATAATTTTCGCGCAACTCACGTCCGATGGTGGTTTCCAGATCCGGGCTCAAGTTTTTGCCGCATAAAGAACCTGGTCCGTGGGCCGGATAAACTGTAACGCTATGCGGAAGCGTCATCAGTTTATCGCGGGTGGAGTGATACATCTGCCGGGCCAGTTTTTCTTTGGCAGCGGTGATATTCCCCACATTCTCGCGCAGGTCAGGGCGACCAACATCGCCTACAAATAAGGTATCGCCGGTGAAAATAGCCTTATCGTTCCCGTCCTCATCCTGCACCAAAATACATATAGAATCGGGCGAGTGACCAGGCGTATTCAGCGCTTTCAGTTTAATATCAGCCAACTGGATCGTATCACCATCGTCAAAGCCCTCATGCGGGTATTCCGCGCCAAGCAATTTGCTGGCGTAGATAATTGCCCCCGTAGTTTGGTGAATTTCCAAATGGGAGCTTACAAAATCGGCATGTGGATGGGTTTCGATAACACCAACTATGTCGGCATTATTCAGCCCGGCAAAATCGTAATAAGGCTGTGGGTCACGGGCAGGATCGACAACGATCATTTTACCTAACCTGATCACAGCGTAAGATGCATGGGCTAAACCCTTATCGTAAAACTGGTGGATGATCATATGTAATTGACAAAGATAGGATTTGTTGTATTGTTGTAGATGTTGAAAAGGCTGTAAGTGTTGTTTGGCTGTAAAGTTAATCTGGAAATTGGACAACTCAAAGTGTTCCACTGAACATCTGAAACGCCGCTGTCCGAATGTCTTTGACTTCGGACGCCTATGCAGGTAGTTTGTAACTACAGATAGCATGAGAAGCGATATAAAACATCAAAGCCCGGCTTCAACCAGGCTTTGAATTATTACTAATAGCTTAAGACTTACAAAGCAGTCTATTATAGGCAAAGATCACTTTGCTGCTTTCTTTACTTTTACCGCATTAAGGCCTTTTTGTCCCTGCTCCGTTTCAAAAGTTACTTTATCCTTTTCTTTAATTTGCTCCAGGATGCCGTTGATGTGAACAAAAACGCTTTCCTGTGTCAACAAATCTTTAATAAATCCATATCCTTTTGACTCGTTGAAAAATGACACCACTCCGTTCCTGATCGGATCAACTTCAACATCCTCCTGTTTTGGCGTCCCAATCTGTATGTTTTCTGCCAATATGGTCCTGCGTTTTGATTGATCCGGGGGAGTTGATGTGATATTGCCGTTTTCGTCGACGTAGGCCATCATCTCGTTTAAAGTTTTGCCTTTAACGGCATTCGCTTTCCGGTCTTCAGTCTTTTCTCTTTTATCCTGTTGTTTTCTGAGCTTTTTCTTTTCGCGCTCTTTTTTACTAAATGTTTCTGTGGATTTACCCATATTTTAATTGAAGTATAACAATGCAGAACTTCATCTCATAGAAGCTCTTATTAATTAATTCCATTTCTTATTCGCAATAAGCTTTTCAGAAAGGTCGTGAACAAAAAAAGCACCTTCCTGGACAGAAAGATGCTTCAAAATGATCTATAGTGTCTTAAGCTACTTTTACATTTACTGCGTTAGGTCCTTTACGGCCCTGCTCAACGTCATAACTAACAACGTCACTTTCGCGGATGTTGTCAATCAGGCCAGATGAGTGAACGAAGATCTCGCTGCCACCGTCATTAGGTGTGATAAATCCGAAACCTTTCGTTTCATTAAAAAATTTTACTGTTCCTTGTTGCATATATTATTGTTAATAAAGCGCAAAGGTACAAAGAATTAATGGCATTTTTCTGTCTAGTAAAAAAAATTAATATTTATTTAATTGGGTTTGAACATCAAAGCCCGGCTCTCACCAGGCTTTGATGTTCACTAATGGCCAATGACCAACGACTACCACACCCTTATCCTATCCTCCGGTTTCTTATAATTCTTGTCTCCCGGCTGGATATTAAATGCCGCATACCACGCGTCCATATTTTGTATAGGCGCATTGCAGCGGTATTGCTCGGGCGAGTGCGGGTCGGTCAGAATACGCTGTGCTGCCGTTTCAGGGCGCTGAACGCTTCTCCAAACTTGTGCCCACGACAGGAAGAAACGCTGATCGGGTGTAAACCCATCAATCTTTTCGTTTGATTGCCCTTGTTTGGTTTTCTTAAAAGCCGCATATGCCACATTCAAGCCGCCCAGGTCGGCCAGGTTTTCGCCAAGGGTCAGCTTGCCGTTTACGTGCAGCGTGTCTACAACAGTAAAGGCGTTGTATTGGGCCACCACCTGGTCGGCGCGCATTTTAAATTTGTCTGCATCGTCTTTGGTCCACCAATCGCGCAAAGTGCCATCACCATCATACTGGCGGCCCTGATCATCAAAACCGTGGGTCATTTCGTGACCGATCACTGCGCCGATGCCGCCGTAGTTTACGGCGTCGTCGGCGCCAAAATCAAAGAACGGGAACTGTAAAATCCCGGCAGGGAAAGTAATGCCATTATATGTCGGGCTGTAAGAGGCATTTACCGTAGGCGGTGTCATACCCCAACGGGTCTTGTCAACCGGTTTGCCCAGCTCGCTGATGCTGTAATTATATCTCCATTTAGATATGCGGCGCAGGTTGCCTGCATAATCGTTCCGCGCAATTTCTAAACCGGTATAGGTTTGCCATTTATCAGGATAGCCGATCTTAACCGAAAAAGCAGCCAGTTTTTTAAGGGCCCTTTCTTTGGTTGCGGGGCTCATCCAATCCAAATGTTGTATGCGTTCGCCTAAAGTCACTTTCAGGTTATTCACCAGGTTCACCATGTACTGTTTGGCCGCAGGTGTAAAGTATTTCTCTACATACAATTGACCTAGCAACTCGCCAATGCTGCCATCCACCATGCCCGACATGCGTTCGTTGCGGGGTGTCTGAACCTTTTGTCCACTCAGCGCGCTGCTAAACTCAAAGCCGGCCTTCACAAATGGCGAGCTTAATGCACCAGCTGAACCTTTTAATATATTCCACTGCAGGTAAACTTTCCAGTCAGCTACCGGAGTTGCGGCTAATAATGCGTCAGCAGTAGCAAAGAAATCAGGCTGAGCCACCAAAACAGTATCCTGTCCGCTCACGCTCATCTGCGGCATCAACTGCGACCAGTTAAGGTGCGGCGTGGTTTTATCAAAATCGGTTACAGCAAACCTGTTGTAGGTTTTATTCGGATCGCGCATGGCCACGCGGCTCATTTGCGATTTTGCCAGCTTGGTTTCAATGTCGAAAATGGTTTCGGCATTTCTTTGGGCATCGGCCTCGCTGCTGCCGGTTAGGATAAACAACGTTACTATATAATGTTTATAAGCATCCTGAATCTTTTTGGTACGGGCGTCATCCTTTAAATAGTTGTCCCTGTCTGGCAGACTGGTGCCGCCCTGGCCAAACTGCACAATGTTTTTGGTAGGATGTTTTGAATCAGCCCCAACACCAAACCCGAACAACGGACTGCCTTCGCCATTAACGCGTTCGTAAACTATTTCGTTAATAACGCCATTCAAATCATTGATTTTTTTGATACGCGCCAGGTCGGGTTTTATTGGGCTGTAACCCAGTTTTTCAATGGTCAGGGTATCCATGCCGCTGGCATATAGATCACCCACACGTTGTTTCAGGCTGCCTTTTGGCTGACCTGTGGTTTTGCTGACCTCGGCGAGCAGACTGAGTAACTTGTCGGTATTTTCCTGGTGAAGGATGTTAAAACTTCCCCAGCGGGTTTCTTTGGCCGGGATAGGGTTTTCTTTTAACCAGGTGCCGTTGGCATAATCAAAAAAATCATCGCCGGGTTTAACGGAAAGATCCATGTTAGCCGGATCGATAAACTTGGCGGGAGGGCCGCCAGCGTTACCTTTATCACCATCCGGTGCGAACGCAAAAGCCGAAAAAAGTACAGCGCCTGACAGAACCAGGCAGGTCATATTTAATTTCATGTTAATTAGTTGAGAAAGGTTGAAGATAATGAAATAACCCCAACACATGCAACAATTAACAGATTGCTTTAGCGGTTAAACCAGCAGAGCAAAGCGTAAATCCCCGATCTCCGCAGCACAATGTCCCAAAATTTATGAGCAGATATAGTTTTCATAACAGTATGCTATATAAACTTTTGGATTGTAAAAATATTGTGATGAAGCCCCCTCTAAATCTCCCACAATAGGGGAGACTTTGAAAAATGCTCAAGAAAATAAACGCCTCTCTCCATTTGGAGAGGGTTGGGGGTGAGGCTTAAATTCGCTATTTTTGCCGGCTATGAATATTGCTAAAACGTATCAGCCCACAGAGACAGAAGAGAAATGGTATCAGTATTGGTTAGATCAAAAGTTTTTCAGGTCGGTGCCTGACGAACGCGAGCCCTATACGATAGTCATTCCTCCGCCAAATGTTACCGGCGTTCTGCACATGGGGCACATGCTGAATAATACTATCCAGGATGTATTGATACGTCGTGCCCGAATGAAAGGCAAAAACGCTTGCTGGGTACCGGGGACGGATCATGCCAGTATTGCGACCGAAGCCAAGGTGGTAGCGATGCTGAAGGAGAAAGGCATCAACAAAAAAGACCTTTCCCGTGATGAATTTTTAAAATATGCCTGGGAGTGGAAAGAGAAATATGGCGGTATCATCCTTGAGCAATTAAAAAAACTCGGCGCATCCTGCGACTGGGACCGTACACGCTTTACGATGGACGAAGACCTGTCGGATGCCGTAATCGACACCTTTATCCACCTGCATAAAAAAGGCTGGATATATCGCGGTGTTCGCATGGTAAACTGGGACCCGCAAGGAAAAACTGCGGTTTCAGACGAAGAGGTAATCCGTAAAGAGGTAAATCAAAAGCTCTACTACATTCGTTATGCAATAGCTTCCGACCCCGGACTTCCGACTTCTGACTTCCTCACAATAGCTACTACAAGACCTGAAACCATCATGGCGGATACCGCTATCTGTATCAACCCGAATGATGAACGGTATAAATATTTGCATGGCAAGAAGGCAATTATTCCTTTGATTAATCGCGAGATTCCAATCATACTGGACGAGTATGTAGAGATGGATTTCGGTACAGGGTGTTTGAAAGTGACACCTGCACATGATTTGAACGACTATAACCTCGGCATCAAACATAATCTGCCGGTTGTCGATATTCTGAACGATGACGGTACGCTGAATGAAAAAGCTGAAATATTAGTTGGCGTCGACCGCTTTGCGGCTCGTAAAAAGATCGCTGTTTTACTGGAAGAAGCCAGTCAGCTGGAAAAAGTAGAAGATTATAAATCACAGATTGGTTTTTCAGAACGCACCGATGCCGTGATCGAACCAAAGCTTTCTATGCAATGGTTCTGCAAAATGGAAGAGATGGCTAAGCCGGCTTTGGATTATGTTTTGAAAGGCGATATCAAGCTGATCCCGGATAAATTCATCAATACCTACCGTCACTGGATGGAGAATGTTCACGATTGGACGATCAGCCGCCAGCTATGGTGGGGGCAACGCATCCCGGCATGGTATTTACCGGACGGACAATATGTAATCGCAAAAAGCAGAGAAGAAGCATTTGAACAGGCAAAAAATCTCAAATCTCAAATCTCAAATCTCAAATCTGAGGATTTGCGGCAGGAAGAAGATGTAGTCGACACCTGGTTCTCCTCGTGGCTATGGCCAATCTCGGTGTTCGATGGTTTTAAAGACCCGAACAATGCTGACATCAATTATTACTACCCGACCAACGACCTGGTAACTGCACCGGAGATATTATTCTTCTGGGTTGCGCGTATGATCATGGCGGGTCATGAGTTTAGGGGAGAAGTACCTTTCCGAAATGTGTACCTGACTGGTATCGTTCGCGATAAGCTGGGCCGCAAGATGTCTAAATCATTAGGAAACTCACCTGATCCGCTTGGATTGATCGAAAAATATGGAGCAGACGGCGTACGTGTAGGTATGCTGCTGAGCTCGCCTGCAGGTAACGACCTCATGTTTGATGAAGACCATTGCTTACAGGGACGTAATTTCTGGAACAAGGTGTTAAACGCGTTCCGTTTGGTTAAAGGCTGGCAGATAGATGACCAACTGGAAAACACCAATAAGGTAACAATTGAATGGTTCAAAAGCCGCTTTAGCCAAGCCCTGACCGAGATTGAAAGTAATTTTGCGCAGTTCAGGTTATCAGATGCTTTAATGGCCACATATAAACTGGTTTGGGACGATTTCTGTGCATGGTACCTGGAAATGATCAAACCTGCTTACGAGCATCCAATCGACAGGGAGACTTATACACAAACCATTAAATTCTTCCGGGATATTTTGAAAATCCTTCACCCTTTTATGCCGTTCATTACCGAGGAGATATGGCATGACGAAGTTTTTGGAGAGCGTACTGAAAAGGACTGTTGTATTGTTGCACAAATGCCGGAAATCGGGCAAATAAATACCCAACTTTTAAACGAGATTGAAACTGTTAAACAGGTTATTACGGATATCCGAAACACGCGAAACAGCAAGCAAATTTCGCCGAAAGAAACACTGGCATTGTCGGTAAAAGTAAATTCTCGAATAGAATATGCAGACTATCAACTAATTATATCTAAATTGGCTAATATTGGCGACTTTGCTATAGTGAATGATAAGGTAGCTGGAGCGGTCAGCTTCATCGTATCAAAGGACGAATTTTATATTCCATTAACAGAAAATATAGATCCGGTAGCAGAAACTGAGCGACTGAATAAAGAGAAACAATACCTGATTGGTTTCTTGAAGTCGGTTGAGGCGAAGCTTGGTAATGAGCGTTTTATGAATAACGCAAAACCGGAAATAATTGAGAATGAGTTAAAGAAAAAAGCGGACGCCGAAGCCAAGCTAAAAATAATTGACGAAAATCTGGATTCTTTGGCAGACTAATTGTTAATAAAAGGAGGCAATCTTGATAAATTGATGGCGCGGTATCTACCAGCCCATCGTAATTTTATTTAGCTATTTGATAGAATAGTAATACCTCTTAAATGAACAGAGACGTAGGTTTTTTTAACTTTTCCGTTAATAAAATACTCACAAAAGATCAGACGATTCTCGATCAGGCCCGGATACGCTTATTATATTATAGTCTTTGGCTGGCAATTATAGCCGTTGGCGCCGTTTGGGTCAATTTATATATAGAACATAGACAAATACTTACCTATAGCACAAGCGTACTATTCCTGAGTCTTCTTATCCTCTTTAAATACCTTACTTTCAGGCCAAGGTGGGGTATCATATCGCATATTTTGCTGGTGTTGGCTACGATGGTGAACCTCACCAACGTGTTCATCACCTTGCAGAGCGTCGATATCCTTACTGCGCAGATCACCTTTTTGATCATTGTATTTAGTTTTTATATGCTTGGACAAACCTGCGGCTTATTTTATTCGCTGGTAAACCTGATCCCGATACTGATATTCATGGTGCTGATGTTTAACAGCAGCTATGTTATCGGTTTAAAGCCGAAAGTGGTTGATGAATCAACCAAGATCATCTCCATCTGCGCAACGTTTATATTTATAATTTTTGTCCAGAACTATTTTTATCAGGCATTTATAAAAAATATCCGCCAATTAAAGATCACTGCAGAAGAGCGTGGTAGCCTGAATGTGGAGCTGGAAAAAGTGCTCGAAAAGGCTGAGAAATCTTCACAAGCCAAATCGGAATTCCTTTCGACGATGTCGCACGAGATCCGCACGCCAATGAACGCGGTGATCGGCATGACTAACCTGCTGATGATGGGTAACCCAAGACCCGATCAAAAGGACAACCTCGAAATTTTGAAGTTCTCTGCCAACAATCTTCTCGCTTTGGTAAACGATGTGCTTGATTTTAATAAGATCGAGTCGGGCAAGGTAGTGTTTGAGAACATCAAATTCAACCTGGTTGAACTGATGCAGAATGTATGTGGCGGCCAGCGTTTGAAGGCTGAAGAAAAATCGCTCAATTTTATACTGGAAATAGATAACAACCTCCGAAATAAAGATGTGTTCGGCGATCCGACCCGTTTGAGCCAGATCATATTTAACCTGGTGAGCAATGCCATTAAGTTTACGCATCATGGTACGGTTTGGGTAAATGTGACCCAACTGGAGAACAGGCATAATATGATCACGGTCGACTTTTCGGTGAAGGATACCGGTATTGGTATTGATAAAGAAAACCTGGAAGCGATATTTGAGCCATTTACCCAGGAGTCGATCACTACCACTCGTCAGTATGGTGGCACCGGCTTAGGCTTGGCCATCGTAAAACGCTTGCTGGAACTTCAAAACCTGCGTATGAGTGTAAAAAGCCAGCCAGGAAAGGGCTCGGAGTTTTCGTTCAATATGGAATTCCCGGTTACCACAGAAATTGCTGCTGAACCGGAAAAACAATCTGTGAAACCGGCCGCTGCAGTTGAAAGCATAGGCACTCCGCGTGTTTTGATCGCTGAAGACAACATGGTGAATGTAATGCTGATGAAAAAGCTATTCTCCAAATGGAATATCGTTCCAACTATTGCTGAGAATGGCGAGCGGGCAATCGAGATGGTCCAGTACGGTAACTTCGATATCATCCTGATGGATTTGCAAATGCCGGTATTAAACGGCTTTGATGCCGCTGTCGAGATCAGGAAACTGCCTGACCCTAAAAAGGCCAATATTCCCATCATTGCACTAACTGCATCCGCTTTATTTGATATACGTGAGCGTGTATTCGGCTCGGGTATGAACGACTATGTGTCGAAACCATTTAAGCCGGATGAACTGCGCGAAAAAATGCGAAGCCTTTTGAGCAGTACGCCTATTCAGAGCTGAATCTGATTGTAATCAGGCAATTCTTCAATAAACTGGTAATTGTTATTCAGGAAATCTATGCGGCAGTAGTAATGCTTTAAACCGTTGCTTACCGCCAGCAAGGCTACTTTATGCACCATGTTGTAACGGGCCACCTGGTCAAAAACCTTTTGGTCAATGTTTACCGACGGCGCTTTACATTCTATCAGCAATATCTTTTCGCCTGAAGAGTTAAAAACGACAATATCACTTCGTTTTTGGTTGCCATGCAGTTTTAAGCCGCCTTCCAGCTTGATCAGCGTTTTAGGATAGCCCTTATGATTGATAAGATATTGAACAAAATGCTGGCGAACCCATTCTTCGGGAGTGATGATAATATGTTTTTTCCTGATTTCGTCAAACAAAGTCAGCCGGCCATTGTCGTCAATGATCCTAAAAGGGTAGGGTGGTAGTTGCAGCGGCTGGAGCATGGGGGTAAAGGTAGTTGATTTGATGTTAAGATGGTTGTATTGGTTGAAGATGTTGTATTAGTTGTATTGGTTAAATAGTTAAACGGAAACCAACCAATTCAACCAATTGAACTAATACAACCAATACAACTATAAAATAACTATTTTTGGAATCGCTCTATGACTGCCGACGATATTCTAAAAGATCTTAAAAACCGTAAGTATAAGCCGCTTTATTTACTGCATGGCGACGAGCCTTATTTTATCGACCAGGTGAGCAGTTTTGTGGAGGATGAGTTATTACCTGAGGCCGAACGGGGTTTTAATCAGACGGTGTTGTATGGCAAGGATACCGATATAATGACAGTATTAAATGCCGCCAAACGTTATCCCATGATGGCCGAATACCAGGTAGTGTTGGTAAAAGAGGCCCAGGATATGAAATGGGGACGTGATGATGATGATAAAAAGACCATCAACCCGCTGCTGAGTTATCTCGAAAATCCTCTGCCAAGTACCATTCTTGTGTTTTGCTACAAATACGGCAAGTTTGATAAACGCAAAAAGACTTACAAGGCAATAGAAAAGAATGGGGTTGTTTTTGAATCGGCAACTTTGTATGATAATAAGATACCTTCGTGGATAGAAGGACTTGTTACGAGTAAAGGTTATAAGGTTGATCAGCAAGCCTCAGCGATGATGGCCGAATACCTGGGAAATGATCTTTCCAAGATCGCCAATGAATTGGAAAAACTGATGTTGAATGTCTCCGCCGGGCAAACCATTACCATGCAGCATGTGCAGGACAACATCGGCATCAGCAAAGAGTATAATGTTTTTGAGCTGCAGTCGGCTTTGAGCCGGAAAGATCCTTTCAAAGTGAACCAAATCATTAATTATTTTGAGGCTAATCCCAAAGCCAACCCGATAGTATTGGTGCTGGGCAACCTGAATAACTTTTTCAGTAAGGTGCTGCTTTATCATTATGCAAAAGATAAGTCACCTCAAAACCTCGCCCGCGAACTAGGCGTAAATCCTTATTTTATAAAGGATTACGAACTTGCTGCCCGCAGCTATAACTATGGCAAATCAATGCAGATCATTAGTTTATTACGAGAATATGATCTGAAAAGTAAGGGCGTCGACTCGAACGCCGGGCCCGGAGAATTGATGAAAGAATTAATGTTTAAAATATTACATTAATTTTTAAAACAAAACATAAATATTATCTGTTGGCCCTGAACTAATGTGCTTGTAATTAAATTATTAAGGTTTTTTTATAATTTAATTTATAATTCACATGTATTAAATAAATAATGTGCACCTTTACTGCTAACTCCCTTTTGGCGTTGCAAAGTGATGTTAAGCACTGCATCTTAACAATTTTAAATAACAGTTGATGAACATTTTTGTAGGTAGTCTTCCGTTCAAGATACAGGAAGCAGATTTAAGAGAACTCTTCGAGGCATACGGAGAGGTAAACTCAGTTAAAATTATTAATGACCGCGAAACAGGCAGAAGCAAAGGCTTCGGTTTTGTTGAAATGGCAGAGGAAGAGGCAGGAAAAAAAGCAATAGCTGATCTGAATGGGAGCGAGGTAGCAGGCAGAAATATTGTGGTAAACCAGGCCGAAGACAAGAAGCCAAGAGAAAGAAGCTTTGGCGGCGGTGGCCGTGGCGGCTACTCAGGCGGTGGCGGTGGTTACTCAAGAGATAACCGCAGAAGTAGATAATTTCCTGAAGTTTATAGCATAAAAGCGTCATACCCTTGGGTATGACGCTGTATAAGTATTGGCTGCACTAGTGAACTTTAAAGGTGAATTTACACCCTTAAACGCAACGATGCTGAGCGCCCCAAAGCCTGGATAAGTCGCGGGTCAAAGGAACTATCCCCATCTTTTTGGCTCCAAACCATATTTTTATCTCTCAGCAACTCCACTTTCTCACCTTCAAGCACTAATTCAAGTTCTGTAGTTTGTTGATCAGTAAGCCTGCTGTTAATGATCTGATACGCATAATCAGTATCGTTAAAAGTCATTCGTAATTGTAATCCCATAAGCACGCGAATCTTCTTGCGTAAAGATAATCTAAGTTAGTATTAGCTTAAATGTTCAACTACTAAGAAAATATCAACAATGTTTGATATTTTGTGGATAAGTTAAATGAGGTTTTATACAACTGACGGGTTTTCCACATAACGGCTTTTATCAGGTGCACTTACCGGATCTTAAGCCGTAATGTTTATCGTTCCTGCCTCTTTTAATTATTCTTCAAACCCAGTTTATGATCGTAGTAATCGAGCATGTATTCATTATTCATGAAAAATTCCAGGCCGAATACTGTAACGTTACTCCCTGACTGCGTCGGGTTTTCTACAAAAGTGATATTATCGGAAGCCGAGGTTGAATAAGAATAGCTGAATCCGCCCGGCGTACTGGTAAGTGATACGGCAGAACCATTCGCCAGGGTGTCCTGAGTTTTTCCAGCGGTGGGGTCCTGAATATAGTTGTACGGTTCTGTGCCGGTGTCAAAAAGGGTGTTTGTGGTAAACGTTTTGTTTGCAGTAACTCCCTTGTTGTTATAAGTTACCGAAACCGGAATGATCGGTGCATAGCCGTCACCAGGATAATAAGTGAGCTGGTGCATGGTAAATGAAGATAGATCCGAAGAAGTTAGGCCCAGCGTAACAGCGTCAGGATTATATGTTCCATTTAATGAATAGTTGTTTGCATTAAGCACAGAAGTTTTGAATCCCTTTAACAGCCCCTGGCCCGGATCGAAATACTGAAACGGGCTGGTGATATAGGCATTATTAGGGAAGGTGACGTCATACTCGGATGAAACGCCTAAAACGTCAAATTCATGATCAGCAAATATATTGCCTTTGGTATCAGAGGCTTTATAATACAAAAAGAAAGGCAGCCGTTTAATAGTAAGCGTTCCGTTTTGATCGCCAAAGGTCACAGCGGCGTAGGCCAGATAGCCATATACGTTATCAGTTGTATTTACGTCATCACCATAAGAGATGGTTGATTTCTGATTATAAATAGTAATACCGTCTACCACAGTAGAGTCGCCGGAAAAAGTAAGACCATTGCTGGTGATCATACTGGCAGGAATTATACCGTGCCCATCGATAACCATGCCGCATGAGCCGGTATCGAACTGCAGGTCATGATCAACAC
>JACXTT010009417.1_pt1 | contig 13342 bp, 9 predicted proteins | sample 9270951 | NCBI WGS metagenome assembly JACXTT01 (sample SAMN15532306, study PRJNA645909) | rock metagenome | isolation source: weathered quartz diorite | place: Puerto Rico | collected 2017-06-21
GTCAAGAATCTGTTTCGTTCTTCTCATTGCATTTTCTTTTTTGCACAACACAGGCCATGCTCAGAAAGCCCGGGGAAGGAATTTTGCCGTCATCCTTCAAGCGGACACCGGAGGCCACGAGGGGTTGGCGCGGGCGCTGCACGCGTTGCTCTACGCCGAGGAATTAAAAGAGGGCGGGTATTCTGTCGTTCTGATTTTTGATGGCGCGGGGACAACGTGGGCAGAGGCGCTTCAGGACAGCACGAATAAATTGCACTCGCTATATGAGCAGTTGAAAAGAGTCGGTGTCGTCGAAGAAATATGTGACTTTTGCTCGGGAGCGTTCCGCGTCAAACAAAGTTTAAAGTCACGAAATGTTCCCCTGTTCAGTGAATTCAAAGGACATCCAAGCATCAAAAAGTGGGTGGATGAAGGATATGAAATTATCGTCCTGGAACTGACCGGCTGCTTAATCTCACCGTTCCAATCTGTCCAACCGTCGGTCGCAACCTGGGTTTTTGTCGGCGCCTGACACTTTCCTCCGTTTGTCATCTACCCGACAGTACTGATCCATTATACACCGTTATATTTACTGTGAGATTACGTCTACAATAACTTTTTCAGGGAGGAACATTATGCAAAGGAATCTTGGCAAAGCGATCATTGCTTGCCGCAATATCAAACTAACATGAAACCGATTCACGAAATGGTAGTTCTTGTAGAGCCGGATTGCGTCGCTTGCCTCAGAGTGCTTCGGACAGCGAGGATGTTGCGCGACGAGCGCATCGTTGCGAATCTTGTCGTCATCAATCGGATCGAAGATCCGGACACCTGCCGGAAATTTGGCGCCGTCATCTTTCCGGCAGTCTTTATTGACGGACGACTTGCATTCTACGGAGAATTTTCCATGGAGGATGCCTTCCATTTTGTCGAGAACTCACAGACCTCGCAGGTGGTGGGTTCATGGATACCATCGAAATTGGAATGAGGCCGGCGAAGTGATACTTTCCCTGTACCTATTCAGAGGATCACTGTAGGAGGAACCGATTGCACGGGGGCCCTCGATGGCCAAAAAATCCCGGAACTTCACGAGGATGAGTGTAAACAGAAAGGCGGCTTGAACCATGGCATTTATTCAAATGATCCCTGAGGAGTCAGCACGGGGTGAGCTCAAGAAACTCTACGAAGACTACGCGGCACCCTGGGGTGGTATCGATAATATCCTGAGAATCCATAGTCTGCTGCCCCATACCCTCACCCCTCATTATGATCTATACAAGTCCGTCATGTTTGCTAAGGGACCGCTCACTCGCCGGCAACGCGAGATGATTGCCACGGTAGTTTCAACAACGAATCATTGCACCTACTGCGTCCACCATCACTCCGACGCACTCTCGCGGGTTACCAAGGACCGAAAGCTTGCAGATGCGGTAAGAAGCGATTATTCGTCCGCCTCGATCTCCCCGGAAGAGCGTATGATCCTCGAGTATGCAGAGCAATTGACTCAAACGCCAACACAAGACTTTTCGACCATCATTCAGAGGATGAAGACTGCAGGCGTCGCGGAGGATGCCATATTGCACGCGACTCTGATAGTAGGATACTTTAACTTCGTTAATCGGATGGCCAACGGTCTCGGGGTGGAACTGGAACCGTACTGGAGACCCGATGGTTATAGTGACTCAACAAAAGGTATGGCGCACGATACAACAACTGACCCCCGATGAACACAACGCAAATCATCGGAGAGTGTGTCGTCACGGAATGGTCCGTGACGGCAGTTTAATTTTTTTCAGTGATCATGAGCGCGACTCGGGAAAAGAAGATTCAGAGTAAGAAGAGGTAGGCTACTTTTGCGATAATCGTCGTTTTGGAGGGAAGGATCTTCCCCGAGGTATCGAATGCCTGGTTGACCACGAAATACACATCGCTTCCTATGCGCGGTATCCAGTGAAGCCGGAAATTGATATTGATGTCGTTATCCTCGTTGTTCCACTGACCAAGCAGCGACGAGTTAAGCATCGGTGAGAAACCATAGTTGACAGTCGCTCCGGCTTCGTTCGTCGTGAACTCAGATAACGGGAGCTGAACCTCGTTCCTTGTGTAATCAAGACCGAGCATGAAGCGACCCGCCAACCTTACCTGAGGTTGAATGATATATGTCCGGCGATTGCCGCTGTAGTGCCCTCCCCAACGGTAGAGGGCAAAGAATGAAACATCCCGGCTGTCGTTAGTTGCAAACTGTAGCTCCCATCTTGACCACCAGTACGTGGAGGGAGGGATCTTGCTTCCGAAGAACTCGATGGTGTCTGAGGGTGCCTCGGCGTATCGTTGGAAGTTGAACTCAAAGTATTCACCGGAGTTTGTCTGAAACCCCAGAATCCTTCCTTCATAGTCGAGGGATTGAACAGCACCGTTCGTACTCTTATAATAGTTCAGTTCAACAGGTTTGAACTCTACGTATTGCATTCCAAATCCCTGCGGGCGAGTGCGAACACGAAACGTGTAGGAGTATTTGATAAAGTCGTTCCGATCCTGGAACCCGATCTGCGGATCGAAATTGCGTTGAACCACGCGAACTCCGATGAAGTGATCAACAACATCATTCGGGAAGTCGGCATACAGTCTATACGCAAGATTGTCTGTGGTAATTCCCGGATCTTCCGTTCCGGCAATTCCTCCTCCAATAATCAGGGTATTAGTGGCGAAGACATCGGAGCGGACCCATGCCCCGTCCAGGCCGAGGAGGCGGTTATAGCTCGAGGACGACTGCTTGTTTGTGGCGATGAAACCCACATAGGACTGATCGACAATGTCTCGCTTTATTCTGGCAACGGTGTAATTCGTCGTTGGTTCGCCAGCGCTCTCTCCGGTTTCCATGGTCAGAATGCCGAGATTGTACAGACCGGCTTTCCCGACGATTCTTACTCCGCCCAAGATCGGAATCGCCTCTCCGGAACTGCTCAAACCGATCCTTCGGCTATAAAAGGGAATGGGTGAATCGCCGAACTGAAAATCGAATATCCCGGCTCCCTCAAGAAAGAAGTCGCGCTTCTCAGGGTAAAAGAGGGGGAATCTGGTCAGGTTTATGCGAACTCTGTCCGCTTCCACTTGAGCAAAGTCGGTGTTCGTTGTTAGGTCGAGTGTTAACGTCGACGTGAGACCATATTTTGCATCGAGTCCGGCCTTCGTTTGGGTCGATCGATAATCATCAAAAAGGGCATAGCCTTTCTCAACGCCGCCGAGAACGTAAGGCTTGACCTCGAAGGAATTGCCGCGGTGAATATTTTGCAATCCGACGAGCGTTCCTGCTTGAGAGAGTTTCATCAAGCCATAGTTGCGTGAGTAAGCTTGCCAGAGGTCTTGTTCGCGCTTCCTGCGGATGTTGCGCTCGAAGTTAATTCCCCATAGTTGATTCGTATCGTCAGGAAACCGAAGAGTCGAAAACGGAATCTCTATGATTCCACACCACCCCCACGGGGTAATGGCGGTGCGAGTATCCCATAGCCCATTCCAGTCTGCGTTTACTCCTTGTCCTTCATCGGTGATCAAGGCATCATACCGGGCGCCGTGAGGATTGATGATGAACAGGAATCCGTTCCGTTTGTCATGATAGGTGTCCAGAACAAGCTCGAAGTTGTCTTCAACATCGATGTTGAAATCACGTTCCATTGCGTTTGCAACAATCTCGTTCGGGCTGCTGTCATAACACCATACTCCTGCATACATGGCATGGTCGTCATAGACGAGCCTTACTTCTGTTCGTTCGGTCGCCAGGGCCCCTTCGTCGAGTTCACGCTGGAGGAACGAGGTAACGGGTGTTGCCCCATTCCACGCGCTGTCCCACAAAAGACCGTTGAGTTGAGGAGCCCTGCTCACCCTGATGGCAGTGACGACTCCTGCATCCAGTGACCGAGCATACGCTTTTCCGGAAGAGATTGACAAGATAATCCCGAACAAAATCAGTTGCTTCAATCCGCGTCGATTCTTCTCTGATGAATCTTGTGCGGCACGCACATTACGGTTTTACCTCATTCCTCTATATCCTTCATCTTGGAAGTCGGTCTCTCTAGTTCATTAACCGCGGCTCTAAACCCGGCGGCAAGCTTCTCTGCAGGTCCGGTTCCCCAGTAATGGAGGAAGATGACCATGGGGCGAGAGCCGGTCATGTGATGATGAATCGCCACTACATTCAGTCCGGCGGCCCTGAGTGCCTTCAGAACCGGAGTTACTTCACCCTCAAGCATCGCCACATCTCCGGCAATAGCAGCGTTTTCATCGGAACCCAGAAAAGCGGCCCAGGTGTTCAACCCCATTCGGGCGTTAATGACGGCTCCCATTTCTTTGAGCTTGACATCGTTACGGCCGATCGTAATCTTGAAGACTGCTCCATTTTGTTCCCCGTCGTGTCCGACGATTTGTGCCAGCTTCCCTGTGTTCAGTTTTCCCGGCACGGTTGCCCTGTTCGCGTCCATGTTCTTCTGTTTGATGTCTGCCGGGATATCCTTTCCGATGAGGTCGATTGCTTTTTTAACCTTCTGGGCAAGCTCCATAGGCGTACCGTGTCCGTGGACGTGCATGAAGTAGACGTGCGGGTCGTCCCAGAAGAAATGATTGTGAAGCGCAGTGACCTCGAGACCGTTTTCGAGGAGTGCCGACATTACGGGATTCACCTCGTCTTGAAGCAGGACAAGATCTCCCATCATGACGTCCAGGTTGTGATCGCCTCTGGTCATGGCAAGCCATCCTCCGAATCCAAAAGGCGTTGGAGTTTCAACCCCCGCCACTGTCACTTTAAGGTCGTTTCTGGGGATATTCACTTTTAGGACACTGTCTTTGAAGTCTCCCTTCTTGCCGAGGACGTCGATGACCTCTTGGTAATCCTTCGGCATGACTTGAGCGTGCGTCAACGCGAATGGTATGATGTTCGCGATTGTCGCGATGGTAAACACGACGAACCATCTCAGCAGAGCGTTGTTCATGTTCGTTCCTTTCATTTCCGCGTTGGGTACTTGTTCAAGTGGCGTGGAAGCGACGCGGCTACCGAAAACGCAGGACAACCCCTTCGAGCGGCCAGCGCGCCCTCCCTTTGAGGGTATCCGGGTAGACGGCGAATCTTTCCGACGGATGAAATGGAAACGGTGAGCCGAACGTATACGCTCCGTCGCTGTCCGCATCCCGGAAACCCGAAACGGTATACTTCCCCTCCACAATACGATCGAGTAAAAACTTCCCCGGTGCTTCAATCGCTCCTCCCACGGGTCTCGCGTTGCTTCCTGAAATATTCGAGGCACTCAGATAGATTTTCCCGGCCCCCGAAGTGGACTCGTCCTCTACTTTCCCCCCGATGCTCGACACCATTTTTTCATCGAGCGTCCTGCACCTCCGCGCCCTCGGAGTATCGCCGGCGGCATGCCCGGTGAGATCTCGTATCGAGTCGAGGCCCACCGTGAGAGATAAAGAGCGAACCTGCCACGCTCGCGTGATCCACGTACTTGGAGAATGCCAGGACGATCCTGCCCTCGTGTATGTTGAGCGATCCGGGAACCGGTTCCGTAGCGATGATTTCAGGGGGAGTCGTATCGGGTGGGCCGCCCGAGGGCGCGATCTGACCCGCGAAAAAAAAGGAGGTGCTGAGGAGACACACCCAGCAAAGGGCCTGGAGTACATTCGGGAGCGAAAGGAAGCTCATCCCTGTTCCTTCAACGCATCCTGCTCTTCACGGAATTTGTGGAACCGGCGGGCCGCTCTCTGGTGCTCCTTGTAGTTGCGCGTAAAGGTGTGCCCTCCCTGTCCGTTCGCCACGAAGTAGAAGTACTTGTGCCGCACGGGATACAGTGCCGCATAAATGGAGGCACGCGCGGGGTTGTTGATCGGTCCGGGAGGAAGTCCGGGGTGACGGTACGTGTTAACCTGCCCCCAGTTTACTTCGCAAGCACCATCTTCTTCACGCCCACAAACTTCCCTGCCTGGAGACGGTAGAAGTAGACTCCGCTCGGCAAGCTGCTGGCATCGAAATCTACAGACATATACCCCTCTGCCTGAAATCCGTCAATCAACCTCGCGACTTCACGACCCAAGACGTCGAAGATTGCCAGCGTGACGTATGTATTCGCCGGCAACACGAATGAGATCTGAGTAGAAGGATTGAAAGGGTTGGGGAAGTTCTGCCAAACCCTGAACGAAATTGGGGCATGGTTGATCCCTTGTTCGCTGTTAGCTTCGATCGGAATATCAGTCGTCCGACCGGTGAGAAGAGCCCGCTCATGGATCCTGATGCCCTGCAAGAGGAAGTCCAGACCTTCTGGGTCAATTGCCAGGGCACGAGCTCTCATATAATTGTATGTCGCGATCGCTCCTACCGTGTCCCCATTTGCCAGGTAGGAGGTGAGTTTTCCTGATTGGCAATACATCCACAAATCATCGGATCCATCGCTAAGCGGAATCGTGTTTGCGAGCGTCATCGCGCCACTGAAGTCGTGGTTCGCCACATTCTCGCGTAGCCTGTAGGCGAGAGAGACCTCCCTCAGGTAAGGCAAACCAGTCCTCGATGCAACACCCTGCAAAAATGTTTCCCAGGCAATTCCTAGGGCGCCTTGGAATCTGCCACCCGCACCCACAAAGCCTGCTAACTGACGTAAGCAATCCACCGCATTCCCGCTATCGCCTTCCACTCGACCCCGGAGATACTTTATCCAGTTAAGCATCCGTTGTCGACTGAGGCCCATCGGCGAACTGACACTTGTCGACGGCGCAAACAGGCGTTCCGTTTCTTCTCCATCTCGCCCAGCTACCATAAGGGGTGCCAAGGGTTGGTTGGCTGGTTCAGTAAAGCAATTGGACGGATCAACCGGACCGTTGAACCTCGCTTGGTCAGGCGGACACGCATCCCAATATGTCAGCTGCGCTTTGACGGCGGTGGCGGTATTATTATTTATATAGTAGCTCCAAGGAAATTGGCGGAGATAAACGTGATTGTATCCCCCGTGATCCGAGGTGGTCGTTTGCCAGTAACAGCCTCCAGGCGGTGCAACCTGCAACGGCTCAAATGAGCCCAGACTTATTGAATACTCATCTCCGGGACAGATGTATTCACTGTAGGTCACTCTTTCGCCGAGGAACGCACCACCAGCCTTCACTTTTAACTGATCTGTGTTGAATGAAAGGTCATTATTCCCGGGGCTAATCCCATCGGGTGTAAACCAGACATAGCTTGCCAGACCATCTGAGTAGATACCCGGGCCCGTGTTATGATGAAGTCCTGAAGAGCTCAGATACACGACGGAGTTGTATAAATAGATGCCACCATACGTGCTGTTTGTACTATACGTCACAGTTGTTCCGTTGCTCAAATCAGCTCGCGAATTGTTCAGTCCGATCCCGACAGCATTCGACCGTATGTCACAAGCCTGCATCTGCAGAGAGGCTGAACTCATGCCATTATCTTGTGCGTATATTCCGTAATTCAAACAACCGAAAATCACACTGTTTGAGATCTGCGTCGAAGCTGAAGTTTCATCAATTATCCCCCACGTTGCGAAACTTATGTTCGTATAACTGATCTGGTTAGGTCCGCCGTACAGATAAACACCATCCCAGTCGCCCGGGTTCTGGGGGGATGATCTTGACGTGAATGTGACTGGCGAAGCTGCGGTTCCATTAGTTGTGAGGGAGCCATGAACCACCATCCGACTGCTCGCGCTGAATGCCATCGCTGAACCCGGTTGCATTGTGAATACTGTTCCTCCATCAACATACAGGGAGGCACCCGGGTTCAACGCCAGTGTTATCCCCGACGGGACAACAGTATTGCTCGAGACCTCATACGATCCGCTCGAAAGAAGTATCGTCTGGCCGCTGACCACATCACTGAGGGCCGCTTGAAGGGTCGGATAGGCCCCTGGCACAGACACGATGGGATTGCGACGCAGTATGCTATAGGCGTAAGAAACGCCATTTGCATCCGTCGGATACAAGCCTATGAAATGTCCGTCGGATCTGCTGAATACCTCGTATACATATGTTCTGAGAGTCGCCCCCGTCGAGGTGACTGTACCCGGGACTATATCGCAGTACGGCGTCGCAAAATTATATCCTGCGTTGGAGACGTTCCATCCAATTGACGCGACTCCTCTTCCCCATACAAAGGGCTGGATAGCCGCCGAAAAGGAAACGTTCCGTCGGATCTCATGGCGCTTGACAAAGTATGCACCCTGCGGCAGGCCACTCACATCGAATATCGCCATCTCATATAAATCTGTAGCTCCCATATCTGTGCCACCTGGCCCGGCGGAGCGCTGTTCAAACACATATTGCGGTCCCAGGAGATCAAGAGCTTTCCGGGCATTAACACGACCATACCCGACGTTGATGTTCCATCCATTCTGATCGTATGTATACAGGTCCGGCCTCACCTTCTCTGCAGAAAGCTCAATTAATCTGATGATATCGTCATTGTAGAGAGTGGAGCTGTAACCTTTGAGAAGCGAGGCAATCCCAGTAACCACGGGAGCTGCGCTCGACGTGCCATACTTGTAGCCGTATGAACCGCTGGATGTCGGAAGGGTGGAATAGATCTGCGTGGGTTCTGTCCCCCCGGTCGACCCCTCTCCACCCGGAGCCGCCACCGAGATGTACGCCTTGGCATTAGGATTACTGTAGCTTGCTTTTGCGTCAAGATTATTCGTCGCACCCACGTTGATGATGCCTTGGCCATAAGTATTTGGATAGTCCCAATCGCCGCTTGGTTCTGGCATCGCCACGGCTGAGACTCTATTGGATTTGTAGGCGTAAGCGAATGCGTCATTGATGTCTATCTCGTAATTCGGATGACCCCAGCTGTGGTTTAGCACCAAATCTCCTGCATCCACTGCATTTCTAATAACTTGAGCGGTGCTCGATTGATCTGGTCCTAAAGTGCGTGTGTCGATACGTGTTTGCCAGTCGACCCCTGCGATCCCGGTTGAATTGCCTCCGGTCGCCGCAGCAACCCCTGCCACATGTGTTGCATGATCGCTAACCGGCGAAGTCAAATCTCCCGAAACTCGGTTCGAAAAATCCGGATGCGTTTCCTGAACACGTCCATTGTCCACGATTCCAATCCTTGTGTTGGGATTACCCGTCGTGATGTCCCACGCAGCCTCCGCATGAATATCTGCGCCCACCGCGCCGCCAGACTGTCCGGTATTATTGAGCCCCCATTGACGGCTGAAGCTAAGGTCGTTCGGCATCAATCGAACTTTTGGCACTCCATTTCGGCCCGCGAAGACGACGCTGCTAAGTTCCTTGAGTCGAGCGATCAGGGAATCTCGGTTCCGCCACACCGGAAGAGCCAGGGCAAAGATGTTCGTAAGATCCATGCTTCTTACTTCACGCCCCTCAGCACTTATTCTTAAAGTGTCGCGCGCTTGAAAACTTGGATGTCCTTTGCGAATCCTCTGGACATCAAACCCCACCAGCACATTCTTCAAGATGCTGTCGACTTTCTCCAGATCTGCCAGCGCGGCCTCGATCTGACCCTGGTGCAATTGTACTGCATTTGGCCTGAACATCACTATCACCTCACGGTTCACAACTGACTCCGGGATTTGCGATGGTAGAACACCCGCACAAACGAGTAGAACCGTAAATAGAGTGATGAATCTCTGCAACAAGCCTAACTTCCCTCCGTACATGGCCCACCTCCTTTTGGTTTAACCAACACCTCTGTGGGATATATGAAGAAACACAGGTCTGACGATTCGAAACCCCCACAAGACAAACCTCTGACACGTTGCCCGCCCTCTGGTGGCTTGTCAGGGATGGGGAGTCTTCGCCAGATCTGATTGGCGATTCCCGCGTTCGCGAGCCATCCCTCATTCATGCAGATAGAAACTTGACGACCTTCGAACAAGCTGCTCGCGCTTACGAGTTCAGCTCTAGCTCCAATGTAATATCGTTCTCCAAGGTGGGCCACCTAGTGATTGAATGTCAGTTGTCTCTTCTCTCCAGTCCCCACATTTATCATCCAGAACACGCCGTTCGAAATGGTGTAGTCGGTGTACCTGAAACTGAGGAAGACGATTTCATCACCTCCATTGTTCCATGCAAACATCTGGCCTGCTCCTTCCGTTGTCAACTGGCGAATATTTGTACCATCACCGTTCATGAGCCAAATGTTTCCCACACCTCCCACCGACTGTGACCAAAATGCAATCGTCTTGCCATCTGATGAGACCTTAGGATTCAAGTTTTCGTTTCCCACGATCGCATTAAGCGTGTCAGATTGATTCCCCGGTGTGAGATAGAAGCGAATGAATTTTGTTCCGTTGCTGATCGCACTGATACCATGAACTGCAATGATGCTAGCCCCGTCCGGAAACCAGGAAGGATAGGCGGCTCCGAAGAGGCTTCTCCGGGCAGTGCCATCTCCTCGCATGACCCATATCCCCGCAGGTCCGCTTGTGTCCTCCAACGACCTGTCATATGCAATCCACTGGCCATCCGGGCTCCACGCAGGCGAGTAATTTCCCCCCGCTACCGTCAATTGAACCAATGAAGTTGAATCGATTGAGTTTCCCGTGAACCTGATCTTGAAAATGTTCCCCACCAGCTCGATTGCGAGCCATTGCCCATCTGGCGACCAGGACGGTCCGTTGAGGAGATGGGGGAAGACCCTTCTCATATCTCTGCCTGTTGAATCAATAAGCCAAAAGCCAGAGGAGTCGTTTTGGAAAGTATAATTGACATCGGCTAAGCATGGACCATTATATTTCAGCTCGATCCTTTTGAGGGGGACGTGGTTAAATCCGAGCACTATCCCTGCCGGGTGCCACACCGGATCAGAGTACGCTGAGGACGCAAGCAGCCCGATAGGTGGAGGACAACCATCGTCGTTCTTGCATCCGCTCGCACCGAGCGATAACGTGAACAAAGAGATTGTTGTGAGAAAATAGTGAGCTTTGACGCTGCGCATGCTCTTCAATCGCCGATCTTCACTCCAACATAGTGCAGCTTTGCCTCTCCTAGGGTCGATGCTTCCCTCGGAGGATCCTGATTTTAAACCGTCGCCGATATGCCAAAATTGTCGGCTCCCTGAGCAATACATCCTGAGGGTAAATCAATTTCTTCGGGGCCACTGAAAGTTCGCAGTGGTATTGATCATAACATCTGCCACCTTTCCATCGGCATGGTGAAGAAAAATCGTCTCCGATTAGAACCCCAAACAAATGCGCAAAGGCTGCTGCAATACCCCTGTCGGTAAAAGGGAATGGACGCTCCAGCAATCGCTTTGATGGTCAGGGCAGGCGAGGAGTTGATTGCTCCCGGGGCGACGACGGATTCTAGTAAAGTCCACCGCAAAAGTCAAGCTTCTCAGAGCCAAGGATGGGAAGAGAATTGATTTAGCAGCAGCCATACCAAGAGGCCGTGCGACACTGGCATCCTCATTAGACGGAGTCTGCCGAGGGGTGATTACTCACACGGTCACTATCCTGGACTCGGCAGCGTATTGCCAGTCCTCTAAATCAAACGATCTCGATTGTTTACTGCCCTCATATTACCCATCCACCGATTCGCTACCCCCCCGGCCAAACACCCAGATCGCCTACTTTTCTGAGGCATTCACCCCTCTATTAGGAAGCTTTCCTCCCCCGATGAATGAACGAGACTTGTTCCCGAACCCACGGAACAGGGGATTATTCACAATTGGGGGATCCCTAATTCTTTGATTCGAGTAACCCCCGACGGCGGACAGATGTCACGCTCAGGCGAGCGAACGCATCTGTCGTCACGAGGCAACGATCCATGACGCACGAACATGAGCTTAACGAGCAGAGTCTCACAAACTTCTATTCATTTTTTCATGGTAGCTCCTTTCTTTGTTAGTTTTGACTTCCAAAGTTTTCATAGCAATGCTTCAGGCAATTATCCCCCGAAGTCGAAGGAAATTAGAAAACATTTTCGCGGTCATGAAGCTAGCAGATGAACAAGGAATGATTTTCGTCTTCGATCTTTGATCACATGCGGCTCTCTCCTTGCCACCTTCGGTGAATCGCTACTGGGAACTTCAAGGATCTGAAAGAGACCTGAAGGATCTTCGATCGTTTTGCCCTTCGCCACAGATGCTCGTTTCCCAAGTAAAAGGTGAGCAGTCGTCCACCGGTGGGTCCTGTATTGGTAACACTTCACTGCCCAACCATTGGACTCACCGCTCCGCACCTCATTCGCCTGTTCATCAATTTCAGTGTTAGCTCCTAGGGGATCGGTGAATCCCTGGTTGTAAACAAACTGTTTTCTTGTAGAGTCCAATAACCAGAATGTTAAGGCCATAAACGGAATTCGAAGAACTGAGTTCATTGGGTTTGCGTTGGCCCTTTGTGCCACATCCTTCTGATACAAACCGAGGTCAAGCCAACCCTGACGGATATGATCATCCAAGGCCACGGGTGCTCAAGGGAAGCCGGATTGCGTGATCCTTTGGCTCGAAGGGTCAGGTAGAAATATTGCAACGCGACCTTGAGGGTACATCGCGATGCCGTTGGGGAGTGGCGCGCCAGGGGGCGGCTTACCGAAAACGCAGGAGAACTCCCTCAAGCGGCCATCGTGCTCTCACCTTGAGCGTATCCTGATACACAGTGAATCGCTCAGAGGGGTGGTAGGGATACGGTGATCCGTATGTATATACTCCGTCGCTGTCAGCATCCCGAAAACCCGAAATGGTATACTTCCCTTCTACAATCCGCTCGAGCAGAAACTCCCCCGGTGATTCGATCGTCGTTCGCACCGGCCGTGACTCTTTCGCTGAGATGTTCGTGGCTATGAGGTAGATTCTCCCGGCGCCCGAGGCCGAATCGTCCTCCACCCTTCCCTTGATGCTCGAGACCATTTTATCATCCACCGTCCTGAACTTCCTCGTCCACGGAGTGTCCGCCGAGGCATGCCCCGCGAAATCCCTGATCGAGTCCAGCTGCACCGAGAGAGTATAGGGCATCCCCATGACCAGAGGTGCAGACGGGATGAAGGCCGCTCTCGCTGAGCCCCACCACTTGAAGGATCCGTGAGTCTGCGCTCGTGAGCTGTCGCTCAGCCGAAACCCGTGCTCAACGCCCGTCCGTTCAACTGCCTCGCTGAAGGAGAGTCGGATGCTGTCTTCAATCGGGATATCCTTCGCCCCCTGCTGGATGCCTTCAAGGGTCATCACCGGTCTCGTGGTGTCCGCGGCGGCGGAACCCCCGAACAGTGCGCTCCCGGCCGCGCTATTGAGGGGATTGCCGTGATTGTCCTTCATCCCGGACAGAACGACACGATATGTTTTTGAGGGATCCTGATCGTCAGTAAAGGCCTGCCCCTCGAGCGCGGGCTCAGATGTGAAAGAGAAATCGGC
>JACXTT010009418.1_pt1 | contig 13341 bp, 12 predicted proteins | sample 9270951 | NCBI WGS metagenome assembly JACXTT01 (sample SAMN15532306, study PRJNA645909) | rock metagenome | isolation source: weathered quartz diorite | place: Puerto Rico | collected 2017-06-21
CGCGAGACGGATCACGACCCTGCGGCGCGCTTTCGTGCGGCCACGGCGCACCGTCGCTGGGCAACGGAGTTGCTTACCTGGTCGCGCAAGCCGAGCATCGCTATGGTTAACGGCTATTGTTATGGCGGCGCGTTTGTCTCGCTTGCTGCCTGCGATATCGTGATCGCGGCGGAAAACGCGACCTTCGGTCTGTCGGAGGTCAACTGGGGTATTATTCCCGGTGGCAACGTGAGCAAAGTCTTTGGCGACATGGTGTCGTACCGTAACGCCTTGTTCTACGCCATGACCGGACGCACCATCGACGGACGCAAAGCAGTGGAATTGGGCATCGCCACATTGGCTGTTCCGGCGGATAAATTGCGCACAGAAACGATGACCATCGCGCGCGAGCTGATGGCGAAGAGCCCAATGGTTCTGGCTTACACCAAGCAAGCGATTAAAGCGGTGCGCGGCATGGATATGGATCAAGCCTATGAATATTTGGGGGCGAAAAGCATGGCGCTGCGCGCCGCCGACCCGGAACAAACGCGGGCGCGCGGTATGCGTGAGTTTCTTGACGAGAAGAAGTTCCGGCCCGGCCTCGAGCCGCTAAAACGACCGACGAGTGAAAAATGACAACCTCGCAGCGACATCGATTGACCTCATGATAATTTTCGCTAAAATCATCACCCCCGAATGTCTCTATCCCCCGGGGGGGGGCCAGTCATGTTTCGCCTGTGGTGAGCCTAGTCGAACCACCGCTAAAAGCATGCGGGAATGACGGACTTTGACAGGACCAGGAGTCGTCCGCTGTTGCTGCGCCCTAAACGCTGAAGCGCTCCGACTGAAGAGGATGCATCACGTGAGCTCGGTTCTAAAATTGCTAGCGGTCATATTGACGGCTGTCGTTCATCTACACGGCGCCTCTGCCCAAACCAAGATCACTATCGGATATGCGGCGGTCAGTCCCAGGACGACGCCGCTTTACATCGCCCAAGAACAGGGAATTTTCTCGAAGTATGGCCTCGATGCGAAGATCGTGCTCTTCCGCGGCGCGCCGACACTAGTGGCGAGCCTCGTTTCCGGTGAAATGGAAGTCGGCTATACCGGCGGTACGTCGGTGGTGGGCGCCGCAGGACAGGGCACTTATTTGCGAATTCTTTCGTCCATCTCCAACACGCTCACACATTCATTGATGGCTCATCCGAGCATCAAACGAACCGAAGAATTGCACGGCAAGCGCTTGGGCATTCAGAACATGGGCAGCAGTACTTGGATGCACACCATGCTCGCGCTGGAGTATGTCGGCCTCGAGCCAAAGCGGGACAACATTAACATCCTGAGCATCGGCGACTCGGTGTTGATCGGCCAGGCCCTTGAGGCAGGGCGAGTCGACGCGGCGGTGCTCGACGGCGCGCTTGTCCGTAGGCTTCGAAGCAAGGGGTTCTCGACCATCGTCGATTTACAGCCGGCAAAAATTCCGATGCTCAGCCAGGCCGTCGTCGTGCATCCGGACTTTTTGCAGAAACGTTCTGAAACGGTCGAGAAAATACTGATGACCTTGGTCGAGAGTCTTGCCTTCAGCTTGGCGCCGGCCAACAAAGCGGTCGTGATCAAGACCATGATGCGGCGTTTTCAAATCAGTGATTCAACGGTGGTCGAGGAGGGCTATCAAGACTATCTCACCAGTGTCGAGCGCAAACCGATCCCGACCTTGGATGGGTTGCGAAATATAAGACGGCTTTTGGCTGTGCTCAATCCAAAAGCGGCGAATGTGAAGATCGAAGAGCTGGTCGATAGCCGCGTAATCCGCAAACTCGACGAAAGCGGTTTTATCGATAAGGTCGGCGCGAGCTACGGTTTGAGGTGACCGGTAGCTCTGCCAATTACAATCAAATCGGCGACAAGACTAATTCAGGTAATAACCCTCGAGTTGTCATCGATACGAGAGAACTAGCGGATATAACGCCACACAAGCAAAAGCACGAGCGCCCCAACCACCGACATAAAAAACCCAGCGGGGTGAAACTTCGAACCCTCAGCCGGCTTCGAGATCAATCCCCCGATGAACCCGCCGGCTAGTGACCCGAGTATCCCGAGCACCGTTGTGGCGATGAAACCCATGCTATCCGCGCCCGGAAGTATTGCCCGCGCTATTAGGCCGATAATGAAGCCGGTAATGATCGACCACAGTATATGAAAGATACCCATGGCTGCCTCCTTCTGGGAACGTTCGCAGAAACGACAATCGTATACTCGATAGCGAAACCCAAAGCAAGAAATTATTAGTATGAGACGGTTTCATAATATACCGCGATTAACCTCTGCCGCATTGAATCCTTTGCATGGATGGTAAGTAAAAAAAGCTATGCTTTTAAGATGATTAAAGATATATATTAATGGCTAGCGTTCCCAGCTAACGGTTTAGGTTGTGACAGGCGGTCAGTTTTTTAAATTTGAAAAAGGAGAAAAGCCACATGAATAAACTATGGACAAACCTTGGGTTGTTGGTTTTGAGCGTAGCTTTGACGGCGGCTCCGGCAATGTACCAAAACGCATTCGCTCAACCGGCTCCAACGAAAGATACCAAAACGACAAAGAGCACAAGTGCGAAGTCGACTGAGGCGACGCCTGCACTGTCCGATAAAGAAATCGCCGACGCCAAAGCGAAGGGAATGGTTTGGGTAAACCTCAGCAGCGGCGTTTACCATAAGGAAGGCAAGTTCTACGGAAAAACAAAAAAGGGCAAATTTATGTCTGAAGATGATGCCAAAAAAGCTGGCTACCATGAAGCCAAGACCGGCGCGGCATCAAAAACAACTTCCAAGACATCCTCGACTACAAAAAAATAACTGCCGGACCCTAATTAGCAGGGACGAGTCAGCGGCGGCCTAGGTTTTCCGTTCTAGACAATCTTTCGCGCCTTTGACCGTTTCAAAATCCGAACGCGGTTGGTCGTCGTTGCCCTGGACCGTGTATCTTTTCGGGTGAGATTCTTTTTTGTTCTTTCTTCTTGCCTCGCCATCTATTGTTATTTTTTCACGGTTGCAAGCGCTTCTGAACTTTGTGCTAGGTCTGTCTTTCTCCCCTATTATTAGGGAGATCGTTCTTCTTTAAGATCAATTGACAGAAGTTCCAAGTTCAAGTTAACGATTCTCCAAGAGGTACAGAAAATGGAAATGCTAGGCTTTGTCGGTCTGGGAACCATAGGCGGAGCCATCGCCAGAAATATCCAGAAAGCCAACCATTCTTTGATGGTCTACGACATCCGCTCTGAGGCAGTTCAGCCGCTGGTAGAGGATGGAGCTAAGCCAACAGGATCACCCGCGGAGGTAGCACAACATTCCCGGGTGGTATTTACCTCCCTTCCAGGTCCACGAGAAGTGGAAGAAGTGGCTCTTGGGGCCAACGGTCTCCTACACGGAATGCATGAGGGCGGCGTCTATGTTGATCTATCCAGCAGTAGTCCGGATCTTATACGGCGCATCGACGCCGAATTCCGCTTGCACGGAGCGCGCGTCATGGATGCTCCGCTTATCGTCGGCAAAAATGGTGTTGCCAACAGAAGCCTGCAAGTGCTGGCGTCGGGAGATTCTAAAGCCTACGAGGAGGTGAAGTCTCTTTTCGATACATTCGCCGACACGGTCATATATACCGGAGATCTCGGGACGGGAACTGTAATCAAGCTAGCACACAATCTAGTTCGTCGAGGAATAGGCCTCGCGATTGGCGAAGGCATTGTCTTAGGCGCCAAGGCAGGCGTGGATCCGCAGCTCCTTTGGGACTGTATGCACTGGGGCTTAGAGGTCCAACTTCATCAATTGAAAAAAACCTTCTCGGACACGGTCTTCAAAGGAGATTTTGAGGCCCCCGCCAGTTTCGGCATTGGCTTGTCACGAAAAGACGTCGGCCTTGCGACAGAACTCGGCCGCCAGCACAATGTGCCCCTGCCTATCGGCGCTTTGGTGGAGCAAATGATGATCCACGCTATCAATCGCGGATGGTCGGACCAAAGCACCGCGTCCCTGTTTCGTCTTCAGGAAGAAGCCGCCGGCATCGAGGTGCGAAGTCACCGGTAGCGTCGCTCCCGCAATCACACAGGTTCACTTTTGCAGGACGCGACGCCAGACTTAACGCGAAAAACCAAAACACACAGTTTCAAGATTGGATAGAATAGAAAGCCCGATCCTCGATATCTCCCGTAAACCGCGGAGGCCGAGGAGTTCAAAGCTCAGCCTGACGAACTCGGATTTGTCGTGAATCATCCGCGGAACTGACCGAGATAGGCCGACAATGACCGCAGTGTTTGCCGCATTGCGGTTACTTAAAGTATTCTTGCGAAGCACAGATACCAACTATAGACTCTGCGGCAATGGTAAAACGGTCACGCCGAGATGGGCTGACCAATTGACTTGATAGTTAGGCACCATCAAGGGAGATTTGCGAATGGGATTTCTGTCTGGCTTGTTTGGTCCACGTGTACAAGTGATTACGTCTCCGCGGGCTGGCGTTCTGAATCTGCTTGGCCCATCCCTAGCTGACTTGGCAGAGAAAGACGCTCAGTTTCTCGAACCGCTCTTCGGAAACATCACTACGGAAACGACTCACCCGCCGCACTGTAATGTGCTCTTTGTGTATTGCAGCATCGCTCCCGATGGCACCATCCAGGGTAGTAGGAGCAGCCTTCGAGAAATTGTGAGGGATTCAGGGGCCGTCGTAGTTGTGTTCGCCTCGCCCAATCCTGGTGATGCTTACGTAAAGGCGGGCAAGCCAGCGCCTTATGGCAAGGCTAACCTCGTCATGACGCTCAATCGAAAGGGCGACGCCTTTGGTCGGTTCTTTAAAGCACTATTTACTGATATGAAGCACGGCGTCTCGATGCCAAAAGCGTGGGTGAAACTTGCTCCTCAGATCCCAGGACGTCAGGAGGCTGATATTCCTGACTGTATTTTCGCGTGCGAGGCGGGACAGTTAGCCTTCGGCTGATCATTGATGAGGCCTACCACGTGCTTGGAGCTGCATTCGTTGGAAGCGCCAGGTTATCCAAGCATGCTCTTAAGCCGAATGCAGCTCAGGCGCAAACCGTTACACGTGTAGCGTTACGGTAGTTGTAGGAAGGTCGTGTCTTTTACTTTTGCTTCCGGGATTTGGCCTTGTCTTTACAGTACGGAGGGCCAACCGGAGTTGAAAAGCCTTCCCACTGTCGACAAATCACGGTCCTTTCTTTCCGAGCCTTCTCACAATCCGGTCGCCGACTAACTCTTCTGAAATTCGTAGCCCTCCAACGTGTCATCAGAATGTTCGATTATGAAGAATCCCTGAGACGTACCAATCCGCTTGACGGAGAAAATGCTTTGCGATAATCCGAGGCCGTTTCGCTCGATCTACCTGACCGCGAAGGGAGCTTCCCACATGAAAAGGATCACAAAGCTGATATTTGGATTGACTCCTGCGCTATTGCTGCTTTTCCATGTTGAGGCGGCGATGTCCCAAACCGTAAACCTCGCGATTGCGAGCAAGAGCTTTCAGCATTTGATTTATCCCATCGCTTTGGACAGGGGCTACATGAAGGAAGAGGGAATCGATCTCAAGATTACTTTCATCGAGCCGACCCCGAGCATCCAGGCATTGATGGCGGGAAGCGTTGACTTTACCGTCGCCGGCACCAGCGCGCTGGTCGTGCTGGCCAGGAGTAACGCTCCGTTGAAGGTGGTAGTGGCAGTCAACGACCGCGTGCATCAGTGGCTGTTGACCAAGCCTAATATTACGAGCCCAAAAGAGCTCAAGGGAAAGAAAATCGCGACCACGGGTATAGCGGCCGTCGCAACCTTTATGCTCAAACAAATCCTCACCAAATACGGACTCGATGGCAACAAGGATGTGGTCATTATCGATCCAGGACTGGGAAACCAGCTGACGGCGCTGATGTCGGGGGTGGCAGATGCTGCCGTTGTGGGCCCGGAGCTGCGCTATATCGGCTTGGATAACGGCATGAAAGATCTTTTCTATTATGGCAATGAAGTAAAAAATTCCTGGGGAACACTTGCGACTTCCGACCGGCTCATCAAAGAACAGCCAAAGATGGTCGCTGCCTTCATCAAGGGCGCTCTCAAGGCGCTGCGGCGCCTGCGTCAGGATCGCGAGGGAACCGTCGCTGCGATGATGAAATTCTCGGGCGTGGATCGTTCCCAGGCCGGACGCGTCTACGATGATCTCGTCAACACCTTCACGCTTAATGGGACTGTCGATGAAGAAACGCAGAGAAACGACCTCGTCATCATCCGTCAAGTCGCGGGCGTCACAGATGACATCGCCAACGCTCGTGGCTACGACTTCAGCTTCGCCAGGGACGCTGACCAGCAACTGAAACGAGCGGGATGGAAGCCGTGAAACCCGGCGATTAAAAAATAATTGCAAGGCGAAGTCATCGAAGCCAGACCCCGATGCCCCTCCAATACAACCGCTAGACAGCGAAGCCGATGTTAGGTAATGCTTTTGATGACGGAGATCGGAGATCTTATGTTAACGCCAAATGTAAAAACGGACGTGATCGACGCGGACGCGCATGTGGTAGAGAACGAGCGCGTATGGGATTATCTCGAGGCCAGCGAAGAAAAATATCGCCCTACGTTAGTAGCCGAGTTGGACAATCCCGAGGCCCAGCACTGGGTTCTCGACGGCGAGGATCTCGGCCCCAAGTTTCCGTCGCCCAACGAGAAGCAATCTGAAGAGCATGTCAAAAGATTCGGCCGGGAAGTGGGAACTCCGGTGCAAGCCCGGGAGCTTAGCGATGTGACCCAACGGCTGAGACACATGGACGCGTTGGGGATCGATGTGCAAGTGCTCTACAACTCGCTTTGGCTCCGGCCGCTCACGCGCCGCCCGGAAGCGGAGATCGCGCTCTGTTGGAGCTGGAACCGCTGGCTGGCGGATGTCTGGAAACTAGGCGAGAACCGCTTGCGCTGGACCTGTGTCGTTCCGGCGTTGACCCCGACGGAAGCCGCCCCGCAAATTCGCTTCGCCAAGGAACATGGCGCCGTCGGCGTCTGCGTGCGCCCCTTCGAAAGGGGCAAGCTGATGACGGACCCATTTTATTATCCAATCTATGATGAGGCCCAACGACTGGATATTCCGGTGACCGTGCACATTGCCAACGGCAACCCCGATCTGTTCAAATTGCTGAACAACGAAGCCGGCGGCGGTTTCTCGACATTTCGAGTCCCGACGGTCACCGCATGCTACGCGCTGATCATGAGCGAGATACCGCGGGTCTTCCCGAAGCTGCGCTGGGGTTTCATCGAGACATCGAGCCAGTGGGTGCCCTGGGTCGTTCACGAAGCCGTGCGGCGCTCCTTGGGAGGTGAACACCCGGTCTCGATGAACTGCTTCCACGACTACGGAATCTATGTCTCAACCCAGACCGATGACGATTTTTCTTATGTTATCTCTTACGCGGGCGAGGAAAATCTCGTTATCGGTACCGACTACGGCCATGGTGATACCTCAAGCGAGCTCAACGCGATTTCCCGGTTCAAAGCGATGGAGGGCCTCAATCCGCGGGTCAAACGGAAAATTCTTTCCGACAATCCCAGACGATTCTACGGGATTTGAAAAAAAAGGTGTCGGAAACCTTTTATCTCCTCACCGTGCTGTAGTTTGCGTGAATGTGCGATGGCCCCAACCTTCTCAACCCGGCAGAGGAAATGAAACATGATAACCGGCATCACTGAACAACTGGCGCTCCACACAGCGCGGGTGCGATTTGAAGATATTCCACGCGAGGCGATTGAAAAGGCTAAAGACTGCATCCTCGACCAGATCGGCGTCGAGCTGATCGGCTCGACTCTGGAGTGGAACAAGATCGCCTATCGATACGTTGTCGAAATGGGCGGCCGCGGCGAAAGCACCGTGGTCAACTACGGCGCCAAAGTTCCGACCCTGGATGCGGCATTCGTGAACGCCACATTCGGTCAAGGCTGCGAGCTCGACGATGTCGGCTTCGCAGCCGGCGGCCACCCGGGTGCCGCCACGGTTCCCGTAGCTCTTGCGCTCTGTGAAAAATACCCATGCACCGGCAAAGATTTTCTTGCCGCCGTCGTCGTCGGATGGGACGTCATGTATCGTTTATTGCTGGCGGTGCGGCCTTCAGCCGGCAAGCGAGGCTTCCACAGCCACGGCATCGGTGCGCCCTTCGGTGCGATGGCGACAGCGGCAAGACTGCTGGGCTTGAATGAAGGACAAATTCTCCATGCCTTCGGCATCGCCGGCATGCATTCCAGCGGCACCATGGAATACGATCAAACCGGAGGCGAGGTGAAGCGCGTGATCGCTGGCGTCGCCGCCCGCGGCGGTATTCAAGCCGCCCTGCTCGCGCAGCTCGGCCTCACCGGCCCGCCGACGATTATCGAAGGCAAGCGCGGCTTTTTAAAAGTCTTCGCCGATCAGACTGAGCCTGAAGAAATCACCCGCGGTCTCGGCAGCGACTTCAAGATCATGCGCATCTGGTTCAAGCTCTATCCCTGCGTCGCTACAGTGCAGGGAGTCATTTACACGCTCGCCAAACTGATCGAGGAGCATCGCTTTGGCGCGGACGACATCGATGAGATCCGCGTCGGCATATCCGAAACTTCGGTGACACACGGCGGGGCGATTTATGAGCCCCATGACACGGCAAGCGCGCAATTCAGTCTGCCATTTTCCTTGGCAATTCGTTTACTGAAAAATGACAACGATCTGAGTTTCTACATGGACCCGAAACTCTGGACCGACGCGAAGGTGCTCGCGCTGGCCAGAAAGGTGAAAAGTTACGCAGACCCGAATGCGAAAAAAGATCAGAATTACAACACGACGATGGAAGTGAAGCTGACCAACGGCAAAATTTACAAGGCGTTCGAGCCCTACCCGCCCGGCTCGCCGCACAACATGGTGGGCCGGGATGTGCTGCGAGCTAAGTTTCGCAAAATGGCCGGCGCCGTGCTGACCAAAGAGCGCATCGACAAAGTGATCGAAGCAGTGGACGGATTGGAGACTTACGAAAAAGCCGCCGAATTAATACCCCTGCTCGTGCAGTGACGAAGTCGATAGCGATCCATACAGTGCCGGAGAACCAAGTTTGCAATTGATCGAACAAGCAAACTTCGTGAGTGAGGTTTGAACCCCACTCACGCCCAAAGGGGATGCTCGCACCCTTCGAAAACCCGGCAATTTTGTGTCCGACTCAAGAGGCGCGGATTATTGGCAATCAAACTAATGAGGAGACGTGAAATGGAAATCGCTCTTTACTACGCCCCCAACACCTGCGCGCTCGCTCCCTATGTCACGCTGACCGAAGCGGGCGCCGATTTCGAGGTCCGGCCGCTTAATTTCCGCAAGCGGCAGAATTTCACGCCTGAGTACCTGAAGATAAACCCGAAGCACAAGGTGCCTTCGCTCGTCGTCGACGGCAAAATACTGCACGAGAACGTCGCTATCCATCAATGGGTCCATCGGATGTTCCCGGATGCGAAGATCCTGCCCGCCGATCCGTGGGACGAATTGCAGGCGATCTCGCTACATGCCTGGTGTGCCAGCGGCATTCACCCCTTTCTGAGCCGGATCAACAACCCACCCAAAGTGTGCGACGCGCCCGCCGCGTCCGACAGCGTGATCAAGTTCGCGACGGAAGCACTGTTCGAGAACTTCCAGATCGCCGACGATAGGCTCGCCGGGCGGGAGTACTTCTTCGACCATTTCACCGCACCGGACGCGCATTTCTTTTGGTGCTGTCGCCGCGCCACCCAGTTGGAGGTGGACATCTCTGGCTTCCCCAACGTCGCGGCGCATTTCAAGCGCATGCTGAACCGCCCGAGCGTCAAGAAGCTGCTCGCTTACGAAAAAGAAGTGAATGAAGGGTTTGCCAAGACCGCCTAGGCAACTATCGAGTTTCGCAGACACACGCGGCTGCCGAGAAGCATACATATCTCGCCCGTATTTGCTTTCCGCTAGTTCATGACTATAATTGTGGTCAATGGCGCGGCGATCCAAATTTACGATCAGCTATGCGCCGGAGACGTACAAACATTTGGATTGGATCGAGTCTAAATATCACCGTTTGGTCGCGACGACGATCGAGGAACAGCTTTCCCATACGCCCGCAACGGAGACTAGAAACCGCAAACCGCTTGAAACGCCCGCTGCGTTGGGTGCGACTTGGGAATTGCGTTTTGGGCCGAAAAACTCGTTTCGTGTTTTTTACGACGTGAATCATGAGGAAAAGATCGTCTCTGTCTTGGCGATCGGAGTGAAAGAAGGCAATCAGCTGTTTATTGCCGGACAGGAGTTTGAATTATGAAGATTGCAGCGCTCGCGGACGTGAAAGCACATCTCAGTGCTTATGTAGATGAGTGCGAGAACGAGGGCCCGGTCATCATCACGCGCAATGGCAAGGCCGCGGCGGTACTGCTGGCACCGAAGGATAATGACGATTTGGAGCGGCTGATGCTAGCCCACTCGCGCCGGTTCCAGTCTTTGCTTAGTAAGTCACGAAGAAGCATTAAAGCAGGCAAAGGCGTGTCCCACGACGAATTCTGGAAGATTGTCGCCCGGCGTCATCGAGCCAAACGCCCCTCACGAGTCCGAAAAGGTAAATTGAGTTCGTAAATCCGTCAACCAGGTTCGCGTCGACTTATATTCGCTCCAACTTCTGTGATCGCAACCTGATTCCAAAGAATCACCATCGCTTCTCCTTGGATGTTGCTTTTGGGCTTCAAAAACCGACGCTAAGCTCTTAAACGATGCCTTTATGCTATGTTATGGTCGCCAATAAAGAAGTTGCGGCGGTCCGACCCGAAAGTTTTCAAGAATTAGCCGAGTTCGTGAAAATTCTGCACCCGAGCAATCGAGCGCTAGAGGTAGCCGCCAATGAAACGAAGCACTGAACGCATTCTTACCACCCATGTCGGCAGCCTGCCGCGGCCGGCGGACTTGCGCGCCATGTGGGCGAAAAAAACCGTCACGGCGGAAGACGAAGTGGCGCTGCAAACGCGGCTCCGCTCGGGCGTCGGTGAAGTCGTGCGCACCCAGAAAGAAATCGGCATCGACATTCCCAACGACGGCGAGTTCGGCAAGCCCATGCGCGCGTCCACCGACCGGGGCGCTTGGGGAAATTACATCTTCGACCGCGTCTCCGGCTTCACGCCGACTTCGGCCGAGACCATTGCACCCGATACGGCTAAACCCGGCGCGCCGATGCGCATCGTCGGCGTGCGCTGGGAGCAGCGCGAGTTCACCGAATTTTACGCCGACACCGGCTTGGGCGCGCCGAGCACCGCCGCGCTGCGCCCGACCTGCACCGGCCCGATCGCTTACACTGCGCAACAGTTTCTGCGCGACCAGCTCGTCAACTTGAAGCTCGCCGCCAACGCCGCCGGCGTCGAAGAGGCATTCGTCAGCGCCATCGCGCCCGGCAGCCTGGAGATGTTCTGCCGCGATCAGAACAGTTACTATGCGACCACCGAGAAATTCTTGGAAGCGATTGCCGATGCGATGCGCGAAGAGTATCGCGCCATCGTCGACGCCGGCTTCATCCTTCAGCTCGACGACCCCGGTCTCCCCGGCGCCTGGGACATGCTCGATCCCCAGCCAAGCGTCGAGGACTACCGGCGCTACGCGTCACAGCGGGTTGAAATTCTGAATCACGCCCTCGAAGGCATCCCGGTCGATCGCGTGCGCTATCACATCTGCTGGGGGAGCTGGCCTGGTCCGCACACCCACGATATTACGCTGCGCGACATCGTCGACGTCATGCTCCGTGTCAACGCCCAGGCGTACTTGATCGAAGCCGGCAACGTCCGTCACGAACACGAATTCAAAGTTTGGCGTGACGTTAAACTCCCCACCGGCAAGATCCTGATTCCGGGTGTTGCCAGCCACTCCACCGATCTCGTCGAGCACCCGGAACTGGTGGCCGACCGCATCATCACGTTCGCTGAAATCGTCGGCCAAGAAAACGTCATCGCCGGCACCGACTGCGGCCTAGGCGGCCGCGTCCATCCGCAAATCGCCTGGGCCAAGCTGCGCGCCCTGCGCGAAGGCGCGGCGATCGCGAGCAAAAAGTTGTGGAGTTGAATTCAAAAGTGCCTGTGGGGGCTGAACGAAACAAAAAGCAAGAAAGTCTAGAAGTAAAAATGACCCGATTCTTACACCCAAACAACGGCAGCAAACGTGTTAGGCTTTGTTCATTTGCTTGTTTAAAAGACATTGCTGGCGAACAGGTGGGGGAGTGTAAAAAATATCAAATAAGCAAAGCCTGACACTTTCCATTTGCCCGAATGGCACACTTGCTTACTTCTTTTCATGCAATCCCTGGCCATCCATCGCCATGAAGAGGTTATTCAAAGACTCAGCCAGCGTGGGATGCGCAAAGATGCCGTCGCGAATAACGGTATAAGGCAACTTCCCCATCATGGCGACCTGCAATACCGTCATCACTTCCCCGCCTTCCATGCCAAGGATCGCGCAACCCAAAATCTGATTTGTCTCTGCATCGATGATCGCCTTCATGAAGCCGCGGGTTTCGCCAAACTCGATGCCCCTGGCCACATTAGCCATCGACAGTTTGGCGACACGAATCGAACGGCCTTGCGCGCGTGCATCTTTTTCCGTCAGCCCCACACGGCCAAGCTGTGGATCCATGAAAATCGTGTATGGCACCGGACGGCCCTCGATCGCTGCGTTTTCGTTTTGTAAAAGATTGGCTTGGATAATGCGAAAATCATCGTACGAGATGTGAGTGAAGGCGGGACCGGGCTTGATATCGCCGATTGCATAAATGCCCGGCACATTCGTTTCAAGCCGGTCGTTAACTTTCACATAGCCTTTCTCGTCCACCTCTACGCCGGCAGCGCCAAGATTGAGATGATCCACGTTGGGCCGCCGACCCGTGGCGATCAGCAGATGAGAACCCTTGACGGTGACTTCGCCGCCATCACCGCTGACTGTAAGTTCAATCTCGGCCTGTTCGTTTGTCTCAACCCGGCTCGCCCTGGCTTTCAGTCTCACATCGATTCCATCTTCTCGCAGAATTTTATACACCTCTTCGGCCACATCGCTGTCCTCACGCGTTAAGAGCTGCTCCCCTGGCTCAATGATGGTGACCTGGCTGCCATAGCGGTGAAACATTTGGCCAAACTCAATGGCGATGTAGCCGCCGCCCATGATCAGGAGATGTTTCGGCAATGCCTCCAGCTCCATGATCGAAGTCGACTCCAAAGACGGCACTCGATTTAGTCCCCCGATGGGAGGGATGACCGCCTTGGCGCCCGTGTTGATGAAGATCTTTTCACCGCTAAGGCGCAGGGTCTCATTGCCGGCGCCTTCAACTTT
>JACXTT010009419.1_pt1 | contig 13341 bp, 11 predicted proteins | sample 9270951 | NCBI WGS metagenome assembly JACXTT01 (sample SAMN15532306, study PRJNA645909) | rock metagenome | isolation source: weathered quartz diorite | place: Puerto Rico | collected 2017-06-21
TGGTCTTGAAGACCCTGGTTGCGGACTGGAGCGTGCTGTCGCAATCGCTCGGCGTCACGCTGCTGACCACGCTCGAAGGCTTCATCGCGGCCGCGATCGGCGGCGTCGCGCTGGCGCTGCTGTTCAATGCGTCGAAATGGCTGGAATATTCGCTGTTTCCCTATGCGGTCATCCTGCAGGTCACGCCCGTGATCGCGATCGCGCCGCTGCTTCTGATCTACCTGCAGCAGCAGACCGCCGTGATCGTCTGCGCCTGGATCGTCGCATTCTTTCCGGTGCTGTCGAACACCACGCTCGGCCTCAACTCGGTCGATCGCAATCTGGCCGGCCTGTTCCAGCTTTATGGTGCGTCACGGTTGCAGACGCTGTTGTTCCTCAAGCTGCCCGGCACGCTGCCCTACATGCTCGGCGGCCTGCGCATCGCCGGCGGCCTGTCGCTGATCGGGGCCGTGGTTGCCGAGATCGCGGCGGGCAGCGCCGGCGCCGGCTCGGGCCTTGCGTTCCGCATCGCTGAATCGGGCTACCGACTGAATATTCCCCGCATGTTCGCAGCACTTCTGCTGCTCTCGCTCGCCGGGATTGTCATCTATGGGCTGCTGGCGCTAGTTTCCCACCTCTTGTTGCGACGCTGGCACGAAAGTGCGCTTGGAAAGGAAAGTTGATGGCCAATATCTCGTCCGAAAAGATCGATCTGCTTGTCTATGGACCGATCCGGCCAATCCTCGAAAACGGCTTTTCCGATCAATATGTGCTGCACCGGGCGGAAAGCCGCGGCGACCTCGAGCGGCTGACGCCTGACGTCGCCGGCAAGATCCGCGGCATCGCCGTCACCTACCACACCATGGCGACCGACAAGGCAGCCCTCGGGCGATTCCCGAAGCTCGAGATCGTCTCAAGCTTCGGCGTCGGCTATGACCACGTCGATTCGGCCTATGCGCGCGATCACAATATTGTGGTCACCAACACGCCCGATGTGCTGACCGAGGAGGTCGCCGACGTCGCGATGGGGCTTCTGATCGCCACCTTGCGCGAATTCGTCAAGGCCGACCGCTACGTGCGCTCCGGCCTGTGGCAGACCCAGAGCTATCCGCTCAGCGTCGGCTCGCTGCGCGATCGCAAGATCGGCATCGTCGGCATGGGCCGCATCGGCCAGGCGATCGGCCGGCGCCTCGAGGCGTCGCTGGTGCCGGTGTCCTATCATTCGCGCAATCCGGCCAAGGACGTCTCCTACAAGCATTATGGCGACCTGATCGAGATGGCGAAGGCGGTCGACACGCTGATCGTCATCGTGCCGGGCGGCGCTTCGACCTCGAAGATGATCAATGCCGAGGTGCTGAAGGCGCTTGGGCCCCGCGGCGTGCTGATCAACGTCGCGCGCGGCTCCGTCGTCGACGAGCCCGCGCTGGTCGCGGCGCTGAAGTCCGGCACCATCCTCGCCGCCGGCCTCGACGTGTTCGCAGCCGAGCCGAACGTGCCGGACGAATTGAAGGCGATGCAGAACGTCGTGCTGCTGCCGCATATCGGGTCGGCCTCGGTGGTCACGCGCAACGCGATGGATCAGCTCGTCGTCGACAATCTCAAGACCTGGTTCGCCGGCAAGCCGCCGCTGACCCCGGTTGCGGAAACCCCGGTGAAGGGCCGCTGATGTCCCTGTCCCGCTTCGCCGTTGCCGTCGCGCTGCTCGTGGCCGGAAGCCTTTCGGCCCGCGCGCAGGACGCCGGGACGTTGAAGAAGGACATGATCGGGCAGTGGGAGCTCGCCACCACCGAGCGCAGCAAGACCTGCGTCGTCACGCTGAAGGGCGATGCGTCGGGGCAGGGCTTCAAGCTCGAGCTGGAACCGTCCTGCGCGGCGGCGCTGCCCTTCACCAGGGAGATCGCCGCCTGGAGCATCAAGGGCCTCGGCGACATCGTGCGGCTGCAGAATGCCGCCGGCGAATCCGTGATCGACTTCACCGAGGTCGAAAGCGGCATCTTCGAGGGATTGCGCACCAATGAGGGCGTCTACATCCTGCAAAATCTCGCCGCCGCCCGCTCGCTCGCCAAGTCGATGGACCAGATGATCGGCGACTGGTCGATGGTCCGCGGCAACGGCCAGCCGATCTGCACGCTGACGCTGACCAACACCGAAGCCGGCAACGACAATTTCCAGGTCTTCCTGAAGGGAAAATGCGATCCGGCGGTCTCGGCCTTCAATCCGACGCTGTGGCGGCTCGATCACGGCCAGATGCTGCTGATGTCGGCCAAGGGCCAGACCTGGCAGTTCGAGGCCGACGACAACGCGCAGTGGCGCAGGGTGCCCGACAGCGCCGACCCCCTGATCATGCTCCGCGGGCAGTAGGGGGACTTGCTTCGCCTCTCCCGCTTGCGGGGGAGGCCGACGCGCGTAGCGCGGCGGGTGGGGGCTCTCTCCGCACAATGAACAGCGTAATTCGCGGTGAAACCCCCACCCCGGCCCTCCCCCGCAAGCGGGAGAGGGGGCAGAGCGCCTTCGGGGACGCGCTTCGACCGATCCCAAAAATATTTCCCTTCCCCCTGTCGATCCGGCGCCCCCCGGATCGTCGTCGCCTATAAGCGGGCGGTATCGCAGCTCGTCCAAAACAGGAGTTTTTCATGCGCTTCATGTCGATTGTCACCTCGCCGCAGCCGCCCGCACAGCCGACCCCGGCGCTGATGGAGGCCATGCACAAGCTCGCCGACCGCGAGATCAAGGCCGGCCGCATGGTCGATACCGGCGGGTTGATGCCGCTTTCGACCGGCGCGCAGGTGCGCATTGTCGGCGACAAGCTCAGCGTCGTCGACGGCCCCTTCGTCGAGGCCAAAGAGGTGATCGGCGGCTATGCGATCTTCGAGCTGCGCAGCAAGGAGGAAGCCGTGGCGCTCGCGGTCGAGTTCATGCAGCTCCACAAGGATCACATGCCGGGCTGGGAAGGCACCTGCGAGGTCCGCGCCTTCGCCGGGCCCGCCGGCCAGTGTCCGGAATAGGCAGGGAGGCCCGCGATGCGCTTCATGTATGTCCTGGTGGCCGAGAAACCGATGATGCCGAATCCCGAATTGGGAGAGGCGATCCGCAAGCTCGCCGAGCGCGAGGTGAAGGCCGGCCGCATGCTCGACACCGGTGCGCTGCTGCCGCGCACCGCCGGCGCGGAGGTGCGGATCAAGGATGGCAAGCTCAGCGTCACCGATGGTCCCTTCATGGAAGCCAAGGAGGTGGTCGGTGGCTACGCCATCTTCGAGCTGAAGGACAAGGAGGACGCGGTGGCCCGCGCGGTCGAGTTCATGCAGCTTCATCTCGACCACATGCCGGACTGGGACGTGGCATGCGAGGTCCGCCCCTTTGTCGATTGCTGACGGGCCCCATCGCCGGACGCCGGCGGCGGTCATGACAACCGCCGACATCCACCGCACCATCCTCGGTGTGTGGCGCATCGAGCAACCGCGGCTGATCACCAGCCTGTCGCGGATGCTGCGCGACGTGCCGCTCGCCGAGGACCTGACCCAGGAAACGCTGATCGCGGCGCTCGAGCACTGGCCGGTGTCCGGCGTGCCGGAGAAGCCGGGCGCGTGGCTGATGGCAACCGCCAAGCGCCGCGCGCTCGACCATCTGCGCCGCAACCGCATGCTTCACCAGAAGCACGGCATGCTTGCGCACGACCTTGCGCGGGAGCAGGAGACCATGCCCGATTTCGACACCGCGCTCGACGACGACATCGGCGACGAGCTGCTGCGGCTGATCTTCACCGCCTGCCATCCCCGCCTGTCGCGCGAGGCCCGCGCGGCACTGGCGCCGCGCATGATCTGCGGCCTGACCACCGAGGAGATCGCGCGCGCCTTCCTGGAAGCGGAGACGACCATCGCCCAGCGCATCGTCCGCGCCAAGCGCACGCTGTCGGAATCCGGCCTCGCCTACGAGACGCCGCGCGGCGAGGAGCTGTCGGAGCGGCTGGCCTCCGTGCTCGAGGTGGTCTACCTGATCTTCAACGAGGGCTACACCGCGGCAACCGGCGACGAATGGCTGCGGCCGCAGCTTTGCAACGAGGCGCTGCGCATGGGCCGCGTGCTGACCTCGATCGCGCCGCAGGAGCCCGAGGCGCACGGGCTGCTCGCGCTGATGGAATTCAACGCCTCGCGGATGGCGGCACGCACCGATCGAAACGGCGATCCCATCCTGCTGATGGACCAGAACCGCGCGCTGTGGGACCGCTTGCAGATCCGCCGCGGGCAATTGGCGCTGGCACGTGCCCGCCAGCTCGGCGGAGGGGGCGGCTTCTATGCGTTGCAGGCCGCGATCATCGCCTGCCACGCCGAGGCCGATACGCCCGACGTGACCGACTGGCGGCGCATCGCCGCAATCTATGGCGATCTCGCCGTGCTGGTGCGCTCGCCGGTGATCGAGCTCAACCGTGCGGTCGCGGTCGGCATGGCCGAGGGGCCGCAGGCCGCGCTTGCGATCGTCGACGGCCTCGCCGAGGTGCCGGCCCTGAAATCCTACCACCTGTTGCCGAGCGTGCGCGGCGACCTCCTGCACAAGCTCGGCCGCTTCTCCGAGGCGCGCACCGCCTTCGAGACGGCTGCTGCGCTCGCCGGCAACAAGCGCGAGCACGACCTGTTGCAGCGCCGTGCGGCGACGGCGGCGAACGCGGCGCGGGAGCGCGGCCGTCGCTGACGGCTTCGCGGCTTCGATGCGCGCGTGGACGCCGCGCAGTTATTTCTTGCGGTGAAACAGCCCCATGAAGGTCACGCCGGCGCCGCCGCAGCCGCCATTGTCTTCGACCTTGAGCAGCGCCCCGACGCGCTGCATCCGCACCCAGCATCCGCCTTCATTGCGTTTCTCGAACGGCGTGGTGCCGTCGTCGACGAAGGCGATGGTGTCGCCTTGTGGAACCACGTCGGCCTCGATCACGCCGGTGTGGACCTCCTGCGCGCCCTTCACCGCCATCTCGCCCGAGATGTGCAGCGTCTCGCCCTTGCCGCGCTTGATCTCGATCGAGCCCTGCTGCTGGTCCCACAGGCCGATCCAGTCCGCCGATTGCGGCGATCGCATCGGCGGCACCGGCGTCAGTGCGTTGCTCGGCAGCCAGCCCGAGGTCCAGATATGCTTCTTCGACGTCGGCGATTGATAGGTGACGCAGGTGAACTCGCCCCTGGTCCGCCCGGTGAGCACCTGGTCGCCGGCGATGAGATAGGTGGATTTGCGGCAGGCATCGGTTGCCGCCGGACAATTCGCGGCGGTGAAGTCGTCGTCGTAGGGGCTCTTGACGAAGTTGGCACGTGGGACGGCGGTCACCTTCGACAGCACCAATGCGTGATCGTCATTGCCGTCGGCGCCGTTGCAGTTGGCGGGATCGTAGGCGTCATAGGCCTGCGCGCCTGTCGCGGACAACAGCGCGGCCAAAACCAGACCGATGAACTTCCAAGCCATGGCGGGATTCCTGTGCACGACACTGTCGTGCTTTCGTCACGATTGGTCGGGCGGCGGGCATTGCGGGTTCAAACGGGAAGGCGCCGATCCGGCAGAACCCGCGTCCAAATATTCCGGATCGGGCCGCGATAGCAGTCATGCCGGTGGCGCAGCGGCGCCGGCATTGACAGCCGCGCCGACGGTCGCGGATTGTGCTGGGCCACGATCGCAACCTGGTGAGGCGTACATGCATCTCAGACGATTGACCGTGTCGATGTTGGCCGGGCTGTTGCTTGCCGGCGTCGTTTCCGGCACGGCCCGCCCGCAAGCCGCCGATACGGTGTGGCCGACCCGGCAATGGCTGACCTCGACGCCGGAAGAGCAGGGCATGGACTCGACCGCGCTCGCCAAGCTCGTCAGCTATGGTGCGACCCGCAGCCTCGATAGCCTCCTGATCGCGCGCCACGGCCGCATCGTTCTCGACGCTTACTACGCGCCCTATACGCCGCAAATCCCGCACGTGATCAATTCAGCGACCAAGGCCGTGATTGGGTCCTTGACCGCGATGGCCCTCAAGGATGGTCTGCTCGACAGCGTCGATCACCGCATGCTGGATTTCTTCGGCGATCGCACCATCGCCAATCTCGACGACCGCAAGCGGGCGATCACGATCCAGCACCTGCTCGACATGAGTTCGGGCTTCGCCTGGACGGAAGGTGTGGAGGGCGGCCGTCCCGAGTCCCTGATCGAATGGGGACGCAACCGCGACGGGATCAAGTTCATCCTCGATCGCCCGATGGCGAACGCGCCGGGAGACCTTTTCTATTACAACAGCGGCAACCCGCATCTGATCTCCGCCATCATCACCAGGCTCACGGGATTGAGCGCGCGGGACTACGCCGTGGCGCGGCTGTTCCGGCCGCTCGGTATCGCGGCGCCGAGCTGGCCGAGCGACGGGCAGGGCCTGTCGCAGGGCGGCGGCGGAATTTTGCTGGTGCCGCGCGACGCCGCCAAGATCGGCTACCTCTATCTGCACGACGGCGAATGGGAGGGGCAGCGCCTGCTGCCGCCGGGCTGGGTCGACCGCATCAGGCACGCCACGCTCGACATGCACGCCACGTTCAACCCCGCCCTGCGTTACGCCAATTATTTCTGGGTGCTGCCGGACAAGAACGTCTTCATGGCGGTCGGCGATCGCTGCCAGGTCATCATGGTGCTCCCTGCGCTCGAGATCGTCGCGGTGGCGACCGCGCGCGACTACTGTTCGTTCGGCAAGGTGGCCGATGACATCGCCGGCGCCGTCAAATCCGTTTCGGCGCTGCCGGCCGATTCCGTCGGCGCCAATCTGCTCGCCAGCGAGCTGCGCAACGTTGCAACCGAGATACCTTCGGCGGTCGGTCGAACGCCGGAGACCGCGGCTGCCATTTCGGGCAAGACCTATCGCTTCCCCGCCAACGCCCTCAACGTGCGGGCGCTCGCACTGAACCTGACCGACCAGTCCGCGGGCTACGCGCTGGAGATGTCGACATCAGATCCGGCCAATCCGGTCGTCAAACTGTCCGGGCCGATCGGGCTCGACGGGCTCTACCGTCTCGGCCCTTCGACGCCGCTCGGCGTGATGGCGCTGAAGGGGGCGTGGCAGGACGTCAGGACATTCGTGATCGATCTGCGCATGGTCGGCGGCGACACCGACCGCAAATGGCTGCTGTCGTTCGATCGCGGCAGGGCCAGCCTGCGCGGCAAGGACCGCTCCGGCGGCGACGTGCAGGTCGATGGGGAGGTGGCCGCGCAGTAGCTTGGTGTTGGTTTCACCCTCCCCTGGAGGGGGAGGGTCGATTCGCAGCGAGCGTAGCGAGATGCGAATCGGGGTGGGGTGGCGGTCTCTCCACTCGAACAGTGCCCGTGTTGAGAGATCACCCCACCCCGGTTCGCATTCCGCTTCGCTTCATGCAAACCGACCCTCCCCCTCCAGGGGAGGGTGAAAACCGCGTGCGCCAAAAATCGAATTTCACCCGACAAATCAACGCGACTCATCGTGTCCAGTCCTCGGCGAGAAAATATTCCGCTTCCGCCGTCGGGCAAATCAGTGATCTAAATCCGCCCGTCTCACCCGCTTGAGGGGCGCTTCGCGATCGTCACGAGTGTTGGGTTGGGATGCGGTGGACGCGGAGTGCGCAACTGACGAGTGCGCGCAGATAGCGGACGGCGAAGTCGTGTGGTCCTGACGCCCCAGTGGCAGGTGTCTCCTCGCAAGACGCGAAAAACGTCTTCGCGAAGACGGTGACAAACAAGCCCGGTCTCGCCGGGGAGAGCACGAGATAAGCCGTAAAACCATCGCGCAGGGAAAGCCGGCGTTTCCGGTTACACCTGTGGTCCTACCCCCGTGCTTTTTGTTGCACGGGACCCATGGGTGCACTCGGCACCCGGCTTTCCCTGCGCCCTCTGTTCGAGAGGAGGGCGAAACGAGACGCAAAGCTCGGGCGATTCACGTCGCGAGAACGCGGACGCGCATCCTCTTCGCTGTTTGACATGTGAAACGCGAACCAACCCCAACGTCGTCCCGGCGAACGCCGGGACCCATACGCCGCGGCCCGCGGAAACGGCACAAGCGGCGCCGGCTTCGCTCACTACTCAGTCTGGTGGTTATGGGTCCCGGCGTTCGCCGGGACGACGAGTGGAGATGCGGCGTAAGCGTGCCTACCATCGCAAGCAGTGCGTCAATTGATGCGCTCTGCGCCTCAGCCCGCCCGGCGCAGCGGCTTCTTCGCGACCTTGGTGCGCGGCGGATTGGCCAGAAACTTCACGCCGAGTTCGGCGCCGTTGACCCAGGCCAACTCGCAGCGGCGGAACGCGGTCCCGGTCGCCGACAGCACGAGGAAGAACTCCTTGAGCGAAAGCCCGTCGATCGATTCCTTCATCTCCAGCCGGGCGCCGCCTTCGGAGACATCCTGCAGCAGGCATGGACGTGTCCATGTCCCGTCGATCGCGAACAGGCGGGTTTCCATCCCGCGGGTGAAACTGATCCGGTTGGATTTTCGCTGGTTCGGCGTCATTGGCATCGTGGCGCGTTCGAGATCGGATGGTCCCGAACAAGCGTCACAAGCTTTAACGACGCGTGAATCGAGCCGTCTGCAAATGCATGGCGGGGCTGCGCGATATCGTCGGTATTCCTACGTGCGATCGATGGTCGCGGCCCGGTCAGGCCGCGCGGATATTGGCGAGGAAGCGATCGACCTTGTCGCGCAGCATCGTCGCCTGCGTGTTGAGCTGTTCGGCCGAGGTCAGCACGCGGCCGGCCGCGGTGCCGGTCTCGCCGGCGGCGCGGGTGACGACGCCGATATTGCCGGACACCTCGGTGGTGCCGCGCGCGGCTTCCTGGACGTTGCGCGCGATCTCCCGCGTCGCCGAACCCTGCTCCTCGACCGCGGACGCGATCGCGACCGTGATCTCGTTGATGCCGCCGATGGTGCCGCCGATATGCTCGATCGCCTGCACGGCGTCGGTGGTGGCGTCCTGCATTGCCGCGACCTGCGCCGAGATTTCCTCGGTCGCCTTCGCGGTCTGGCTGGCGAGCGACTTCACCTCGCTTGCCACCACGGCAAAGCCGCGGCCGGCCTCGCCGGCACGAGCGGCCTCGATCGTGGCGTTGAGCGCGAGCAGATTGGTCTGGCTGGCGATGTCGCTGATCAAATTGATGACGTCGCCGATCTTCTGCGCCGCGGCCGACAGGCCCTGCACCGTGGTGTTGGTGCGGTTGGCCTCCTCGACGGCCTTGTGGGCGATCTCGGTCGATTGCGCGACCTGACGGCCGATCTCGGAGACCGACGACGACAATTCCTCGGTCGCCGCCGCCACCGTCTGGACGTTGGCGGAGGCCTGCTGCGCCACCGCGGCCACCGTGGTCGCCTGCTGGCTTGCCGCATCCGCCGAGGTCGACATGCTGTTCGAGGTCGCGCGCAATTCGACGGCCGCGCCGGCCAGCGCATCGAGGGACGCGCGGACGCTGTTCTCGAAATCGTCGGCCATCCGGCCGAGCAGGCCGTGCTTGTCGGCTTCGCTGCGCTTCTTCAGCTCGTCCTGCTCGCCGCGCAGCCGCACCGCCTCGATCATGCTGTCCTTGAACACCTGGACCGATTGCGCCATCGCGCCGACCTCGTCGCGCCGCTCCAGCGCCGGGATCACGGTGGCGGTGTCGCCCGCTGCGATCTTGCGCATCGCGGCCGTCATGCCGGTTATCGGCCCCACAATGCTACGTCCGAGCAGCAGGCTCATGGCGATCACGAGCGCGAGCGCGCCGGCGACCAGGGCGCCGATCCATTCGACCTGCGACCAGAAGATGGCGTCGATGTCGTCGAGATAGATGCCGCCGCCGATCGTCCAGCCATATGGCTTGAATTCGGCCGCGTAGGAGATCTTCGGCAGCGGCTCGTTGCCGGCGCCCGGCTTCGGGAAGCGGAAGCCGACAAAGCCGCCGCCCTGGGCGGCGAGCTCGATCTGGCGCTTGGTGAAGAGGACGCCGTCCGAATCAGGCGTGTTGTAGAGGTTCTGGCCCTCGAATTTCGGATTGGGGTGCGCCGCGATCACGCCCTGCGGGCTCAGCGCATAGAAATAGTCGCCCTTGCCGAAGCGCAGCGTGCGCAGCAAGGCCTGGCCACGCTCGTAGGTCTCCGCGTCGGACAGGCCGGCTTTCTTGGAGGCCTGGTAGTTGAGGTCGATCGTCTGCCGCGCCAGCAGCACGACGTCCTGCAGCTTGGCCTTGCGGTCCTCGAGCAGGTTGCTGCGCAGCGCGGACAGCCCGACGGCCGCGACCGCGACGATGCCGAGCACCGCCACGCCGACCATGATCATGAGCTTGGACGAGATTCGCAGATTGCCGAGCATGGGATACCTTTTCTGGGGAGGCGGCTGCCGCGCCGGGCGCCGATGGTTCCGAAAGGATTAACGGCAATTGATGAAATTGCTCCTAACGCGGCGCGCCCACAGGTTGCGTCAGCCTACGGCAAATCGCGCGCCGGCCGTGTCAAGCGGTCGCGCGAATCACGTCGATCATGGGGCTTGGCGCCGCGGTCTGCGACGAAAGGCGTAGGGACGATCGGTCCGGATCAAACGTGTCGGGTTACTCGCGCGGCGCCGTCGCCGCGGGTCCGACGTCGAGGCCGAGCAGGCGGGCGCGTTCCCGGCGCTCTTCCGCCAGCAGATTCAATTCCCGCTCGAGCGAGCGCGCGACCTCCTCCTGCGATTCCTGGGAGCGGCGGCGCTGGGCGCCGTGAGGTCTTGCCGGGTGAGCGGTCACAGGGGAACCCTTGTCATCGTATTGTCACGGGGAGTCATGGCACGCCGGAATTCCGCGCGACAATCAAAAAGATTTCAGCGGCGGAGCTTTGGAAGATCTCTCATGCCGCTGACTCGAAAATGAGCAGAAGATTCTCTCGGAGGCACGCTGCACTGACCAAACGCGTTGCAGTTGCCGAAATGCAGGATGGCATCGGGTGCCATCAGACCAATTTCGAATTGCGACGAAGTCATTTCCGGATTCGAATGAAGCGGTCCTGAAATGGACACGCTGTAACACTACCAAATCGGCCGCTGGGCCGATCGTCCGGGAAGGCCCGGTCGTCCTGTGGGGTGACGTTGGAAATGAAACAGCCGAGTGTCGCGCCCTATATCTGGGCTGCCGCGCTGATTGCGGTCGCGGTCTGGGGCATGGCCGGCACCCCGCAGATGGCGCACACCTCCGCCACCACGCATCTGGCCCGCGTCCGCTAGGAGCGGCGGCGCGCCGATACCGCCGGCCCGGACGGCAGCTAGAGCCGGGGCCGCAGCGAGCGCTGCATGTCCATCGTGTAAGTGTAGCGCCCTTCGGGGTGGGTGGTGATGGTCACCTCGAACAGCTCCTCGCGCAGGCCGTAGTAGCGGCGCACCACGGTCAGGGCCGGCGAGCCGGTCTTGACGCCGAGCGCCTTGGCGATCGGCGCGGGCATGCCGCGGACGAAGATCTCCATCTGGGCGTATTCGGTGGTCTGGCCGTACATCTTGGCGACCTGCTCGTGCACCGGGGTGCGGCCGTGGTCGCTGCGCTTCACGACGTCGGCGAATTTGCGCAGCACGTAGATCTCGGTCCAGCCGAGTGGCGCTGCGAACTGGTCGGAGCGGCGCACGGCCTCAATCAGGAACCAGTTCTTGCCGGGCTCGCATTTCAAAAGCGCGGCGAGCTTCTTGTCGGCGACGATGTCGCCGGAGCGCACGACGTCGCGATAGGTCTCGTTGGAATAGCGCAGCCATTCTCCGAGGGATTTGACGCTGTGGGTGAACAGCACCGGCGGCTCGGCGGCGATCACCACCGAGCCGAGGCCGGCACGGCGCACGATCAGGCCCTGGTCGGTCAGGATGCGCAGCGCCTCGCGCACGGTCTGACGGCTTGCCTGATAGCTTGCCATCAGCTCGGTCTCGGTCGGCAGCAGATTGCCGACCGCGTAGGTGCCGAGCCGGATGTCCTTCTGCAGCTTGGTGGCAATGTCGCGGTAGCGGGGCGATCGTGCCTTGCCCGGTTTGTCAGCCATCGGGGATCACTTGGGAGCCATGTGGGTGGTGACCGCTTGCCCGGTCCGCATCGATTGCAGCGCCGCCTCGAAGGCGGCGAGCGTTGCTAGCACGTCCGCTTCCGGCACCGGGAAAGGCTGCTTGCCCTCGACTGCGTCGGCGAACGCAGACAGCTCGGCCGCGAGCGTGTCGAGCGGCGCATGGCGCGTCGTCACAGGCGGCTCGCCGGACTTGCGCCGCACCACCGTCGCCTCGTCCAGCACCTCGGCCGATCCCTTTGTCCCGAACACATGCACCCGCCAATAGAACGGCGAGGCGCGCACCGTCGCAAGCGTGCCGCTGACGCCATTCACAAATTCGAGCGCGAGCATCGCGGTGTCGAGCGGCGGCGGACCGGGCTCGCGCTGACACAGGCGGGCATACACCCGGTGCACCGGGCCGAGCAGGCTGACGAAGCCGTCGAGCACATGCAGGCCCGCGCCGGTCAGGCCGCCGCCCGGCGATTCCTCAAGCGACAGCCGCCACCCTTGCGTGATGTTCTGGGAGTTCTCATTGCTGTTGTGGCCCTCGACATGCAGGATCGTGCCGAGCTCGCCGCTTGCCGCGATGGCGCGCAGCGCCCGCATCGAGGGCCAGAAGCGCCGGTTGTGCCCGACCGCCAGGACGACACCGGCCTTGCGGCAGGCGGCGAACATCTCCGCCGCGTCCTCGCGCCGCAGCGCGAGCGGCTTCTCGCAGAACACCTGCTTGCCGGCTGCGGCCGCCGCAATCACCTGCGCCTTGTGCAGCGAATGCGGCGTCGCCAGCAGCACGGCATCGATGCCGGGATCGGCAAGGATCGTGGCGAGGTCGGGCACCGGCTCGAGGCCATGCTCGGCGCAAAACCCAGCGACCCGCGCGATGTCGGGCTCGACGGCGCGGGAGATGTTCAGCCTGGGTTCGTTGCGCGCCGCCTCGACCAGCGCGCGGCCCCATCGCCCGAGGCCCGCGATCGCACAGTTGATCATGTGCCACTCCGGGGCAGGCTCCGTTTGGTGCGGATGGCTTCGATGACAGCGGCGCTGTCGCTGTCCGGGCCTTCCAGCGCGATCGCGGTGCGAAGCAAGGCTGCCTGCGTCGTCGTCATCGGCAGCGTCAACTGGTGCAGGTCGGCCTCACGCAGGATCAGTTCGGCATCCTTCAGCGTCTGCGCGATGTGCGATTGCGGCACGAAATCCCGCGCCACCATCTTCGGCCCCTTGCTGTCCATCGCCTTCGAATACGCAGCCGACTGCCGCGCGGTGGCAAGGAAGGTCGCGCCATCGAGGCCAAGGCGCTCGGCAAAGGCGATGCCTTCGGCGAGGGCCGCGCGGTTGTTCTGACGGGTCAGGTTGATTGCAAGCTTGTTGCGCCTTGGATTGT
>JACXTT010009420.1_pt1 | contig 13341 bp, 15 predicted proteins | sample 9270951 | NCBI WGS metagenome assembly JACXTT01 (sample SAMN15532306, study PRJNA645909) | rock metagenome | isolation source: weathered quartz diorite | place: Puerto Rico | collected 2017-06-21
TCGTCACCCACGACCAGGAGGAGGCCTTCGAGGTGGCCGACCGGGTCGCGATCATGTACCGCGGCCACATCGAGCAGGTGGGGAGCCCGGCCGAGATCTTCGAGCAGCCGGCGAGCCCCTTCGTCATGGGCTTCCTCGGCAACGTGAACGTCCTGCGCGGGCACGTGCAGCGCGGGCGCGCGCTGCTCGGCGGCCTCGAGGTTTCCTACCCGCAGCATCCCCACGACGAGGCGCGCGCGGCGACCGCCTTCGCCCGCGCGCACGAGCTCGACATCCTGCACGCGCGCGACGGCCGCGCGAGCCTCGAGGGCAAGGTCGCGAGCATCAAGGCGGCCGGCGCCGTGGTGAAGGTGCGGGTCTACGCCGAGGACTTCGGGGTCGTGCTGAGCGTCGACCTCACCCCCGAGCGCCACCGCGAGCTGGCCCTCGAGGTCGGTCAGACGGTGTTCGTGGTGCCCCGGCAGCTCCGCGTCTTCGTCCAGGGCTACACGATCTAGGCGAGCGCGATCCCGAACATCGCGGCGACGATCCAGGTCGTGAAGCCGACGACCAGCGGGATGGTCAGGTTGTCGTCGATGCGGAGCGGCAGGAGCTCGCAGCCCGCGCCAACGAGCGCGATGGCGATCGCGGCGGCGCCGATCGAGAGCGCCGGGCCGTCGGCACCCTCGGCGAGGACCACGGCGGCGATGATCAGCGTCGCCGCGAAGAACGCCGCCGAGCCCTCGAGGCTCCGGTTCTGCGCCAGGCGCCGGCGACCCCACTGGATGCCGACGATGGCGGCGAGCGGGTCGGCGATCGCGAGCGTGTAGACGGCGATGAGCGCGGCCGGCTTGGGCACCGTCAGGATGGTGAGCAGCACCGCGATCGCGTACGGGATCATCGCCGACTCGCGGACCTCCTCCTCGGCCCGCACGAGGAAGCGGTTCACCCACGGCGCATGCCGCGCGATCACCTCGGGGTAGGCGATGCGCACCCGATCGATCACGTAGACGATGCACGCGATCGTGCCGAAGATGTGGATGACCTGCTCGTGCGTGAAGAGGAGCGCGTAGGCCGTGGCCGTCGCCACGCCGTTCGCGCAGTGAAACAGCCGCCGCCCGAGCTGGAGGTGATGGCGGCTGGCGAGGACGACGGTCGGCGGCCCGCTACCGCCAGGGATCATAGGTGCCGAAGTTCCACAGGTGCCCCTCGGGGTCGAGACACGAGTAACCGCGGCCGCCGTAGTCCTCGTCCTTCAGCGGGTAAACGACCCGGGCGCCCGCCGCCACCGCGCGCGCGTGGTGACGGTCGGCGTCGGGGACGATGATGTAGGGGCTCTGAGTGCCGACGCCGCCCACGTCGGCGGGCGCCTTCTGCAGCCTGCCGAAGTCGTCGTCGCGCGCGCTGGCGAGCATGATCATGCCGTCGCCCAGGGTGAGCTGGGCGTGGGCGATGGTCCCGCCCTCACCGGGAACCACGAGGTGCTTCTCGAAGCCGAAGGCGCGGCAGAGCCAGTCGATCGCCGCCGCGGCGTCGCGGTAGCGGAGGGTGGGAATGATGGTGGCGCGCATATCGCCGGCACTAGCTCCGCCGGCCTCCGGGGGTCAACGGTCCCCAGGCCCTTGCATCGGTTCCATTTTGGAACTAATGACCACCCGTGCGCTGGCGGGACGTGGGCAAGCTCGACTGCACGATCGCGCGGACCCTCTCCGTGATCGGCGACCGCTGGACGCTCCTCGTGCTGCGCGACGCGTTCCTCGGCAGGCGGCGCTTCGCGGACTTCCAGGCGAGCCTCGGGGTCACGCGGCACCGGCTCGCCGACCGGCTCGCGAAGCTCGTGAAGCACGGCGTGCTCCGCCGCGCGCGCTACCAGGACCACCCGCCCCGCTTCGAGTACCGGCTGACCGAGAAGGGGATCGATCTCTACGCGGTCGTGGTGTCGATCGCGAGCTGGGGCGACAGGCACATGGCCGGCAAGGACGGGCCGCCGGTCGAGCGCGTGCATCGCGCGTGCGGCCACGTGGCGGCGCTCCGGCTCACCTGCGAGCACTGCGGCGTACCCGTGACCGCGCGCGACATGCGCGCCCGACCCGGACCGGCCCATCGCATGGAGGCAGCGCCATGATGAACGGCACCGATCTCCCCACCGTGTGCGTCCTCTGCAGTCACAACTGCGGCCTCCGCGTCGACGTCGAGAACGGGCGCATCGTCGCCATCCGCGGCGACGAGACGAACCCGATCACGAAGGGCTACGTCTGCAACAAGGCCTTCGAGATCGACCACTACGTCGACCACGGCGACCGCGTGCGACACCCGATGCGCCGGCGCCCCGACGGCACCTTCGAGGAGATCGACTGGGACACCGCGATCGCCGAGATCGCGGCCCGCCTGCTCGCGATCCGCGCGCAGCATTCGCCGCGGGCGATCGCGCTGGTCGGCATCGGCGGCCAGGGCAATCACATGGACGCGCCCTACGGGATGGCCTTCCTCCGGGGCGCGGGGTCGCGGCGCTGGTTCAACGCCTTCGCGCAGGAAAAGACGCAGCACAGCCTCCTCGACCAGTGGATGTTCGACGCCTCGCCGGCGACCTTCCTCCACGCCGACACCCACCACACCCGCTTTCTCCTCGTCCTCGGGACGAATCCCAAGATCTCGAACCGCGGCCACAACGCGACCGACACCTTCAAGATGCTGGCGGACGACCCGGCGCGCACGGTGGTGGTCGTCGACCCGCGGGAGACGGAGACGACGCGCGGCGCCACCCGACACCTCCGCGTGCGCCCCGGGACCGACGTCTACCTGCTCCTCGGGATGGCGGCCGCCATCGTCCGCGAGGGGCTCGCCGACCAGGCCTTCGTCGACGGTCATACCCTGGGCTTCGAGGAGCTCCGCGCCGAGCTGGCCCGGGTCGACGTCGCCGAGATGGCCGCCCGCTGCGGGCTCACGACCGACGCGATCCTGGAGACGGCGCGCGGCTTCGCCGCCGCCGACTCGGCGGCGGTCTTCTACGATCTGGGCGTCGAGCAGACGCCCTTCTCCACCCTGGTCTCGTACCTGATGCGCGTCCTCCTCGTGCTGACGGACAACCTCGGGCGGCCGGGCGGCTGCGTCTTCCTCGAGAACTTCCTGCCCCCGACGCAGGACCCGGCGCGGGTGCGGGAGCCCGAGCGCGCGGTCGCCTCCGGCATCCCGGCCATCCGTGCCCTCGGCAACGCCGGGATGTTCTCCCCGACGCTCGTCCCCGAGGAGGTGCTGATCGATCACCCCGAGCGCATCCGCGCCGTCATCGTCGAGGGCGCGAACCCGCTCCTCTCCTACTCGGACGCGGCCCGCTGGCGCGAGGCGCGCGAGCGGCTGGACCTCCTGGTGGTGATCGATCCCGCGATGACCGAGACCGCCCGCCTCGCGGACTACGTGCTGCCGACGCCCGTCGGCTACGAGAAGTGGGAGACCTCGGCCTTCCCCCGCGGGGTCCCCGAGATCTTCATGCAGGTACGACCACCGATCGTCCCGCCACCCGCCGACGCGCTCCCGGAGCCCGAGATATACGTGCGCCTGTGCGAGGCGATGGGACTCTACGCGCCGCCGCCGGCCGAGCTGTCCGCGCTCGCGGCGAACGCGCTCACGCCGGAGGGCGCGATGGCGTTCCTCGCCGCGGCGCAGGGCGCCGGCTCGGGCGGCGAGCACGAGATGCTCGTTTGGGCGTATCGCACGCTCGGGCCGCATCTCCCGTCGCCGGCCCTCGCGGCGGTGTTCCTGATCGCCCACCTGAACGCCATGCTCCGCACCGACAGCGTGCTCCGGACGCTCGGACCCGAGTGGGCGGGGAAGATGCCGTTCGAGATCGGCGCCGAGCTCTTCCGGCGCGTCCTCGACCATCCCGAGGGCGTCGAGATCGCGCGCCAGCGGACGGAGACGAACCTGGAGGATCATCTGGGCTTCGCGGACGGGAAGATCCGGCTCGCTCCCGAGCCCATGATGCCCGAGATCCGTCGCGCGCTCGCGACCGTGCCCGCGGCGGACGCCGAGTTCCCCCTGGTCATGGCGGCCGGGCTCCGGACGCGGTGGACGGCGAACACGATCCAGCGCGACCCGGCCTGGCGCAAGGGACGCGGGCCGCATTGCGCGCTCAACCTCTCCGCCGCCGACGCCAAGCACCTCGGCGTGCGCGAGGGCGACCCGGTGCGCGTCACCACGCGCCGGGGCAGCCTCACCATGCCGGCGCAGATCGACGCGAAGCTCATGGCGGGCCACGTCTGGATGCCGAACGGCTTCGGCATGGTCTCCGCCGACGGCGTGGTGCAGGGCGCGAACCAGAACGAGCTGACGGACGTGGCCGACCGCGATCCGTTCACCGGCATCCCGCACCACCGCTACGTGCGCTGCCGCGTCGAGCGCGCGGCCTGACGGCTCACTGCATGCTTGCGCGGAGCGCCACCAGCGCCTGGTCGAAGTCGCCGACCTGGATCAGCCCCAGGCGGGGATACTCGACGTCGAGCACGACGTAGATCACGAGCGCCAGGGTGACCGCGAACCCGAGCACGTGGACCCACTTGCGCCGCTTCCCGGCGCCCAGGCCGTAGCCCGCCAGGAGCGCGCTCACCAGCGCCACCACGAAGAGCATCACGAAGACGATCGTCGGCGGGTGCATGCGCGCCGCCATCGTCCGCCGGGTGGTGATGTCGCTCATGGCGTTGATCGCGGGCAGCACGAGCGTGACCACCTGCGGCCGGTCGGCGGCCGCGCAGGCGGCGACCGCGGCGCGCCAGATGCTTCCCTGGAGCTCCGTCACCCGGGCCTGCTCGGCGCGCGCGGCGTCGATGTTGGGGAGCTTCCGGTACACCTCGATGCGCGCGTCGAGATAGCGCCGGAAATCCTCCCGCAGCGCGGGCTGCGCCCCCGGCGGCAGGAGATCGAGACGTCGATGGGCGGTGTCGATGGCGTTCACCTCCTGGACGATCAGCTCCCGCCGCGCATCGAAGCGTGCGCTCGCCCCGGAGAACGTGAACGCCAGCAGGAGGCCCAGCAGGCCGAGGATCGCTCCCTCGACGGCGGCCACGCCCGCGGTCGCTCCCGCGGGGTCCTCCGCGATCCGTCGCGCGCCGATCCGGCGCCCCACCTCCAGGAGGAGCAGCATGCCGGCGAACAGCGCCAGGCTGAGGAGCGCCGAGGAGAGGGCGTGGTTCATGCCCGCCTTCTCTGGACGAAGGCGGGCCGGCGCTCAAGGGGCTCGCGGGGCAGGCGGCGCGGCGAGCGTGAAGCCCCGGTTCTGCAGCTCCTCGATGCAGATCACGTCCGGCTTCGGGGTGGGGACGGTTCGCACCGTCTCCAGGATGCGGCGCACGAGCGCGGGATCGAGGCGCTGCTTCACGGGCCGCATCCGCGGATCGACGCCCACGGGGTCGGCGGAGAGGATGCGCTTCTTCCACGACGGGGAGATGTCCACGAAGTAGCTGGGACCCTTCCTCCCCTCCCGGCTCTTCACCGGCTCGCCGACGGCGGTGCCGTCGTCCGTCTCCGCGAAGCGCTCGCTCGTGCAGGTGAGCCGGAGCTCGTAGATCTTCGCGCCGCTCGCCGCTTCGCTCTCGCGGACCTTCATCGGCGCGCCGCAGGACGACGAGCCGTCGTCCCCGTCCGCCTGGGTGATGGTCTCGGCGCGCTCGATCCCGATCTCCCTCGCGGTGACGCCGGCCGGTTGCCGCGGGCACTCGTCGGGCGGCCAGACCTCCAGCTCGAGGAGGGCATTCCCGGTCGCGGGATCCCTGAGCTCGGCGCTCGCCCCGTCGACGTACGCGTCCAGCCGGAGCTCGGCGGGATACGAGATCTGAAAACCGAACTTCTCGCTGTGATAGGTCCGCCACCCGTCGGCGGCGCCGACGGGGCTCGCGAGCAGCACGGCAAGCGCGGTGATCGACCGGCGGGTCATGGGGCCCCGTCCGGCGAGCACGCGGCGTGCCGGGCGGTCGCCCGCGAGGGCCCGTGACGGACCGCGTGGCAGGCGACGGTTCCATGACGGCCCGGGGCGATGCTGAACGCCGGGACGCACGGGGCATGCTGTGCTAGCATGCGAACCTCGTGACCGCCGTTCCGGTGATCGCCGCGGTCTTCTTCCTCGCCATGGGGCTCGTGGCGCTCGTCGTCCCCGAGCGCGTCACGGCCACCTTCGGCACGCCCGCGCTCACGCCCGACGGCCGCAACGAGGTGCGCGCCGTGTACGGCGGCTTCGGGGTGGCGATCGGCGGGCTCCTGCTCGCCGCGGAGCGCCTTCCCGCCATCCGGGACGGTGTGCTGCTCGCCGTCGCCGTGGCCCTCGCGGGCATGGCCGGGGGACGGGTGATCGCTGCGGCGCTGGAGCGCCCGCGCACGTTCTACCCCGCGTGGTTCTACTGCGCCGTCGAGACGGTGATGGCGGTGGCGCTCCTCGCTGCCGCCCGATCCTAGCCGTGTGACGCCGACGTATCCCCTGCCGGCGGTCGAGCCCATGCCGCCCCGTGCCGCGGTGACGCTGCCGTGGGACGCTGCCGGGGAGCCGGCGGCAGACCCGGTCGCGGCGCTCGGCGAGGCGCGCCGGCGCCACGGGGACACGTTCGTCGTCGACAGCGCCGGCAGCCGCTTCGTCTTCCTCTTTTCGCCCGAGGGCGTGCGCGCCTTCTACGCCCTGCCGGAACGCCAGGCCAGCAAGGGGCTCGCCGACTGTCGCATGCTGCTCCGGAAGCTGCCCGAGGAGCTGTTCGCGGGCCGGCGCACGTTCGCGCACGACCTGTTCGCCAACGAGGAGGTCGAGAGCTATCTCGTCCACCTCGAGCGGGCGATCGAGCGGCAGCTCGACGAGCTCGGCGAGTCGGGAACGCTGGAGATCTTCGCCTGGACGCGTCGCCTCGGGCACCGGCTCGGGCTCGCGAGCTGGGCGGGCGAGGAGTCCGCCTCCTCTCCCTGTCTGGACGTGCTGATCGCCGACCTCGACCGGCTGGAAGGGGCGGACGCGTTCGTGCGGCCGAGTACCATGGCGGCCGTGCAGGCGGCTGGGAAGCGCGAGGAGCGGGCCGCCCTCGCCCGCATCGAGGCCGTGCTCGCCGAGGTGCTAGCCGAGCGCCGGCGTGAGGGCCGCCGCCCCGGCGACTTCCTCGAGACGATCGCCGATCGCTGGGCGGACGCCGCGGAGGCGGAGCGCGCGCGAGGCATCGCCGGCGACGTCGTGCTGCTCCACCTGGCGTCGATGTCGAATCTCTTCGCGGCGATGGGCTGGACCATCGTCCACCTCCTGCAGCACCCGCGGGCGCTCGCCCGGGCGGCCGCCGGCGACGATGCCTACCTGCATCGCTGCGCGCAGGAATCGATCCGCCTCGCACAGCGTTCGATCATGATGCGCGCCGTGCTCACCACCGTCGAGCTGAACGACGGCGCGCGCACGTACCGCGTCGACCCGGACGTCGTGCTCGCCACCATGCTGCCCCTGACCAACACCAGCGCCGCGCCCGGGCTCGCGGGCTACGATCCCGAGCGCTGGGTCGGGCGACGGCTCCGCGACGAGGGCGCGCTCCCGGCGAAGGAGCTGGTCGCGACCTTCGGGCACGGACGGCATGCCTGCCCCGCGCAGCGCTTCTCGCTCTCCGCCATCGCCCGCACCGTGCGCCGGCTGCTCGACGCCTACGAGCTCGAGGCCGGCTTCGCGACGGCGGAGCCCTACCCCGACCAGATCGGCGGCGTGGCGCGCGCGGCCGCGCCGTGCCCGGCGACGTACCGGCGCCGGTGACTTGACCTCGCCCCGCGTCTCGGGCAAGAAACGCAGCATGACGCGCGCGGCCATCGGCTGTCGCTGTAGTGAGGCCCGGCGGACCTTCCGTCCGGCCGGTCGCGCCGCGCTTCCGTCGCACGCGTAGCTCGCGGGGGACGCCGTGACCGGAGGCCGGGAGGTGAGCCCGGGCCTCTTCGTTTCGTGCACGAACGGCGACCCACAGGAGGACACACGCATGCGATTCACGTCGGACATGGGAATCGAGGGATCGAGGCGCCAGGCGAGCGGTGAGCAGCGTCTGGCGTGCGCACTGCTCGAGGACTGCCTGCGTACCCTGCTCGGAAAGGCCGGCGGGGAGCGCGGCGAATGGCTGGAGAGGGACCTCGCCTGGATCACCAGCGAGGATCGCTCCGACGTCTTCACCTTCGAGAACGTATGCGACGCGCTCGGCATCGACGCCGGCTATCTCCGGGCCCGCGTGCTCGCCGCCCGCGCGCGTCTCGCGGACGACCGCCGGGCCGAACGGCGCCGTGCTTGACACAGGTGCCCACCCTCGGGCAATAAATCTCCCGTGACGATGACGACCGCGACCTGCTGCTGTTGTAGCGAGGCCCGGGGGGCCACCCGCGCTCGCGGTCGCGTCGCGTTCGTCCCGCTCGGCTCGTAGCCCGAGCGACCACACGCCGCCGATCGAAGGCCCGGGAGGCTCACGCCCCCGGGCTTTTTTGCTTCTGGCGACCCGTGTGACCCGGCAAACGACAACGGACCTGGAGGGATGATGAGACACGAGCTGCATCACCGCTGGCTGAAGACGAAGAGGCACCTGCGCTCGCTGCGTACGAGCCATCGGGCGCTGCGCGACGCCGCGCGCGCCACGAGGGCCACCGGCGTGGCCCTCGCCGCCGCCCGGGGGCGGCTTTGTCGACCCTCCGCTCACCTCATCTGACCGACCCGTCGCGTCTCACCCTTCCATCGACCGCTCAGCCCTCGTGGTCGGCGGCCCAACCGTGTCCTGGGAACCCGCCCGGGGCTGAGGGAGCTCTCCCATGCTGAAGCGAATCGCCCTGGTCCTCCTCGCCGCCACGCTCGCCGCGGGTCCGGCCCGGGCCGCCACGCTCGAGCTGCTGAACGTCTCCTACGATCCGACGCGCGAGCTCTGGCGCGACATCAACGCCGCCTTCATCCCGAAGTACCAGGCGCAGACCGGCACCACGCTCGAGATCAAGCAGTCGCACGGCGGCTCCGGCACCCAGGCACGGGCCGTGGTCGACGGCCTGGACGCCGACGTCGTGACCCTCGCCCTCTGGCCCGATACCGACGCGATCCGCAAGGCGGGCCAGATCTCCGCGGGCTGGGAGAAGCGGCTCCCCAACAACTCGCTGCCCTACACGTCGACGGCGGTGTTCGTCGTCCGCAAGGGCAACCCGAAGGGCATCAAGGACTGGCCCGATCTCATCAAGCCAGGAATCGAGATCGTGACCCCGAATCCCAAGACGTCCGGCAACGGGAAGGTCTCCTTCCTCGCCGCGTGGGGCTCGGTCACGCAGCGGGGTGGCTCGGAGGCCGATGCCCTCGAGTTCGTGAAGAAGATCTACGAGCACGTCCCCGTGCTCGACCTCGGCGCGCGCGGCTCCACCACCACCTTCGTGCAGAAGAAGATCGGCGACGTGCACATCGCGTGGGAGAACGAGGCGCACCTCGAGGCCCGGGAGGCCGGCGGCGAGGTCGAGATCGTCTATCCGCCGATCAGCTTCCTCGCCGAGCCGCCGGTCACCTGGGTCGACAGCAACGTGAAGCGCAAGGGCACGGAGAAGGCGGCGAAGGCGTACCTGGAGTTCCTCTACACGGACGAGGGGCAGAAGATCATCGCCAAGAACTTCTACCGCCCGATCAATGCGGACGTGCGGCAGCGCTATCTCACGGACTTCCCCGACATCAAGCTCTTCCCGGTGACCGCCCTCGCGAAGAGCTGGGACGACGCCTACGCGAAGTTCTTCAACGACGGCGGTCTGTTCGACAGCTTCTACAAGCCGAAGTGAGCGGAGACCGGGGATCGCGCCGATGGCGACCGACGTGAATCGCCGCGTGCTGCCGGGCTTCTCGCTGAGCCTCGGCTACACGCTCCTCTACCTGAGCCTGCTGGTCGTCATCCCGCTCGCGGCGGGGTTCCTGAAGGCCTCGCATCTCTCCTTCGCCGAGTTCTGGGCGGCCGTCGCGTCGGATCGGGCGCTGGCCGCCTACCGTCTCACGGTCGGAGCCTCCCTCGCCTCGGCCGTCATCAACGTGGGCATCGGCGTGCTCGTCGCGTGGGTGCTGGTGCGCTACGATTTTCCGCTGAAGAGCCTCCTCGACTCGCTCGTCGACCTCCCCTTCGCGCTGCCGACGGCGGTCGCCGGCCTCGTCTATTCGGATCTGTTCGTTGCCCGGGGCTGGTACGGCCGCTTCCTGGTCCCGCTCGGCATCCAGGGCGCGTACTCGCGCCTCGGCATCGTGCTCGTGCTGGTCTTCATCGGCTTCCCGTTCGTGGTCCGGACCCTCCAGCCCGTGCTCGAGGGCCTCGACAAGGACGTCGAGGAGGCCGCCGCCTGCCTGGGTGCCAACCGCCTGCAGACGGTCGTCCGCGTGATCTTCCCCTCCATCCTCCCGGCCGTGATCACGGGCTTCGCGCTCGCCTTCGCGCGCTCGCTCGGCGAGTACGGCTCGGTCGTCTTCGTCTCGGGCAACATGCCGTTCAAGACCGAGATCGCGCCCGTCCTGATCGTGGCGCGGCTCGAGGAGTTCGCCTACACGGAGGCGACCGCGATCGCGGTCGTCCTGCTCGCGATCTCCTTCGTCACGCTGTTCGGCATCAACCTCCTCGAACGCTGGAGCAAGCGCCACCATGGCTGAGCCACAGGCCGCACCCCGGCTGCGCGCCCACGAGGATCCGCCCGCGGTGAAGGCGGCGCTCATCCTCGCCGCCGTCGCGGCCATGGCCTTCTTCGTCGTCGTCCCGCTGGCGAACGTATTCGTGCAGGCCTTCGCGGGCGGGGTGAGCGTCTACTGGCGCAACCTGGTCGCGGACGCCGACACCTTCCACTCGATCAAGCTGACCCTCATCGTGGCACCCATCGCCGTCGTCCTGAACCTGGTCTTCGGGGTCGCGGCGGCGTGGGCGATCGCGCGCTTCCGCTTCCCGGGGCGCACGCTCTTGACGGCGGTCATCGACCTGCCCTTCACCGTCTCGCCCGTCGTGGTGGGTCTGTTCCTGCTCCTGCTGTTCGGGCTCCAGGGCATCTTCGGCCCGTGGTTCCGGGCGCACGACCTGAAGATCGTGTTCGCGCTGCCCGGCCTCATCCTGGCCACCGCATTCGTCACCTTCCCGGTGGTCGCGCGCGAGCTGATCCCGCTCATGGAGGCGATCGGGGCCGAGGAGGAGGTGGCCGCCGTGAGCCTCGGGGCGCGGGGCTGGCAGGTCTTCCGGCTGATCACGCTGCCCAACATCACGTGGGGACTCCTCTACGGCGTGATCCTCTGCAACGCGCGCGCGATGGGCGAGTTCGGCGCCGTCTACGTCGTCTCCGGCCACATCGCGGGCAAGACGGACACCATGCCGCTCCGCGTGGAGAAGCTCTTCCAGGAGTACAACCTGCCCGGCGCGTTCGCCCTCGCCTCGGTGCTGGCCATGCTGGCGCTGGTGACGCTCTTCGCGAAGACCGCGCTCGAGTGGAAGACCCGCCGCGACCTGGCCGAGGTCCAGCGGCTGCAGACCCAGGGAGAAGACGCATGAGCATCACCGTCGAGCGGGTGACGAAGTCCTTCGGGACGTTCGTCGCCCTGAACGAGGTGAGCCTCGAGGTTCCGAGCGGCGAGCTGCTGGCGCTCCTCGGCACCTCGGGCTCGGGGAAGACGACCCTGCTCCGCATCATCGCCGGGCTCGAAATCGCCGACTCGGGGACGGTCCGCTACCACGACGAGGACGTGACCCATGCGCCCGTGACCGAGCGCAACGTGGGCTTCGTCTTCCAGCACTATGCCCTCTTCCGTCACCTGAGCGTGTTCGAGAACGTGGCCTTCGGGCTCCGCGTGCGCGGGGCGCCCCGCGCACGGGTCCGCGAGCGCGTGCGCGAGCTCCTCCGCCTCGTGCAGCTCGAGGGCTTCGAGCGCTCACTGCCCGCGCAGCTCTCCGGCGGCCAGCGCCAGCGTGTCGCCCTCGCCCGGGCGCTGGCAGCCGAGCCGAAGGTCCTCCTCCTCGACGAGCCCTTCGGCGCCCTCGACGCACGCGTGCGCCAGGAGCTCCGCCAGTGGCTCCGGCGCCTGCACGACGAGCTGCACGTGACCAGCGTGTTCGTGACCCATGACCAGGAGGAGGCCTTCGAGGTCTCGGACCGGGTCGTCATCATGAACCACGGGCGCATCGAGCAGACGGGCTCGCCCGAGGAGATCTTCGAGCACCCCGCGAACCCCTTCGTCATGGACTTCCTCGGCAACGTGAACGTCTTCCACGGGAGCGTGCAGGGCGGGCGCGCGCGCCTGGGCAACCTGGAGGTCGCCTACCCCGAGTACCCGCACGACGAGTCGCGCGCCGCGACGGCGTTCGTCCGGGCGCACGAGCTCGAGATCCTGCGTGCGCGGAACGGCCGGCCGAGCCTCGAGGCGACCGTGACCCACATCAACCCCGCCCGTCCGCTGGTGAAGGTGCGCGTCTACTCCGAGGCCTTCGGTGTCATGTTGACCGTCGACGTGAGCTGGGAGCGCTACGCGGAGCTTCGCCTGGCGGTCGGCGATACGGTCTACGTCGCGCCGCGCCAGCTCCGCGTCTTCGTCCAGGACTACGCGGTATGAGCCGTCCGGAGAAGGAGGATCCGGCCATGAAGACCCCTCACGACGAGGCCCTGGCCCACCTGCCCGGCCTCGAGCGGGGACGCGAGGCGCTCGAACGCATCGACGCCGCGCTGCGCGGGCTCCGCTACGGCACGGTGACCGCCGTGGTGCAGGACGGTGTGGTGGTGCAGGTGGAGCGCACGGAGAAGATCCGGCTCGACCGGGGGGGCCGGCGGGAGGCATCGTCATGAGGCGTGTCCGGGACCTGGAAGCTGCGGTCCCCGAAGATCAGCTCGCGGCCGCCGTGCGACCGGAGGTGGAGACCCGCATCCGCGCGCTCCTCGCCGACCATCTCGGCGTGGACCCAGCGCAGATCGGGCCCGACGTCTCGCTGGTCGACGACCTCGCCGCGGATTCGCTCGACCTGGTGGAGGTCGCGCTCGCCATCGAAGGCCACCTCGGGGTCGTCGTGCCCTTCTACTTTCTCGATCGGATTCGCACCTGCGGCGACCTGATCGACGCCACCATCACGCTGGTCCGTCGCGGCCACCGGACAAGGGCGGACCGCGCCGATGCCCCGCTGCCGCTGCGCGCGCGCATCACGCCGGCGGGAGAGCCGCCCGCGTGGACGGTCGAGCGCGTGATGCTGCTCACCCCGTACGCCGCGCAGACGCTGTCGGACGACGCGCTGCGCGCCGGGTGGGGTGCGCGCCTCGAGCTCACGCTCGCAGCCGACGCGAGCGACGACGCGCTCGCCTGGGTGAAGGAACGGTTCCCGCGGCTCGGCGACCGGGGCGTCGCGCTCGACGTCCGGCGCGAGGTGC
>JACXTT010009421.1_pt1 | contig 13340 bp, 11 predicted proteins | sample 9270951 | NCBI WGS metagenome assembly JACXTT01 (sample SAMN15532306, study PRJNA645909) | rock metagenome | isolation source: weathered quartz diorite | place: Puerto Rico | collected 2017-06-21
TCGTCGAGGTCGACCTGCGCGGCGCGCGCAACCAGCGCGACCTCGCGCGAGCAGCCGACGTCGAGGTCGAGGTGGCCCCGCCCGCCGGCGACGCGTGGATCGAGCGCGACGCAGCGATAGCGCACCGAGCCGGCCTCGGGCATCGAGGGGTCGGCATCGATCACGCGCCGCTCGACGACCCGCTCTCCGGTCGGGCCGTGCAGCACCACCTCGAATTGGTTGAGCCCCGACTCGAGGCCGATGTCGTCGAAGCGGTACTCCGCGCCGCTCCCGCCCGGGCGATAGCTGAGCAGGGTTCCGTTGCGATAGAGCTCGGCGTCCCACCCGGGATCGAGGCGGCCCACGAAGCTCTCGAGCCCGGTGGGCGACCGGGCGTCGAGCGGTTCGCTGCTCACCACGAAACCGGCGCCGGCGTGGGGCGCCAACACCGCCGCGAGCCCCGGGTCCGTGACCTCGCCGAACGTCACCTCGGTGGCGCGCAAGGGTCCGAGCAGCCCGCCATCGACGTCCTTGCGACCCAGGCTGCCGCGGATCGCCGGCTCGCCGGCGAGCGCCCCCACCACCACGTCGAGCCGCGACTCGGCGCGCAGCAAGTCGCCCGCGAGGTAAGTCTCGGAGCGGAACGACTCGGGGGCCGCGTTCCCGGGTTGCGCGAGCCAGCGCAGCCTCTCGTCGAGCCGCGGCGGGCTGAGCCAGCGATAGGGGTTCTCGACGCGAACGAAGGGGCTCGGCGCGCTGGCGCGGGCGAGGTTCTTGTTGCGCTGCTCGCGGGCCCGCCGCTCCTCGATCGGCAACGGCGCCGTGCAGCGGACGTCGAGCGTGGCGGCATGCGCGTCGACCGAGAATTCGGCCGGCAGCCAGCGCGCGAGCGCCGCCACGTCGACCAGCAGGTCGCTCGCGCCGCGTCTCACCTCGCCCGGCGCGAGGCGTTCCTCGCGGGCCGCGACGCGGACGCGCCCGGTCTCGAGATCGAGGTGAAAGCCGGGGGTGCGATCCCAGGCGGCGCCGTCGGCGGTGCCCGCCATGCGATCGACCTGGATCGGGAGACCGAGCGCAGTGGCCAGCGCTCGCAACGGCACCCAGCTCCTCGATCCGGATCGATAGGCCTCGAGCGTGACCCCGAGCAGCCAGCGGTCGATGCGCACATCGAGCAGCTCGAGCTCCAATGAGTCGGCGGCGGATGCGGAGGACGACGCGACGTCGGGAACGCTCGCGGCGGGCACGGCTTCCACTGCTCCCGCGCGGCACGGGACGGCCAGCGCCGCGAGGAGGGCGACCACGGCCGCGCCCGCAACCAAGCGCGGGGGCCGGGACTCAGTCGAGGTCGATGGCCGCGCTCGCCGCCAAGCCATGGCCGAGTCCCGACTCTTCGAACCGCACCTCGAGACGGTCCTGGCCGCGCCGCGCCGCGGATACGTCGACCGGCACCTCGATCCGCCGCAGGCGGTTCGGCGTGTAGACGGCGACGCCGTTGAGGCGGCCCACCTCCCGCCGCTTGCCGGAGCGCGACACGAGCGTCACCACCACGTCGCCGTAGATGGAGCGCGTCCCGCCGCGCGTCAGGCTGCAGACGAGCCGCATGGGCTGGCCCGCGGTCGCCGACATCAACCGGGCGTTCGCGATGGCCACCGTGGCCTCGGTCGCTCCCTGGCGCACGATCACCGGGATCGCCGCGCCATAAATGGGCGTGAGCTCGATCGCCAAGCCTCGGGCCCCCGTGTCACGAGGCGCCGGTGCGGCGAGCGAGCGCGGCACCGCGCGGATCAGGAGATGCGACCGGTACTCGCCGGCCGGCAGGTCGGCGGGCGCGCGCAGCTGCAAGCGCACGGTCTGGACCACGCCAGGCTCCAGCTCGACTTGGCGCGGCGCGTACCTCACCAGCGTGTCCGCGAAGGATTCGCCCGAGTCGGGCTCGGCGATCTCTTCGAGACGGCCGTCCTCCGACATGCGCATCCGAATCAGGCTCAGCCGATAGACCGCGGGCTCGTTGCCGTTGTTGACCAGCGTGAGCTGCGCGGCGCGCAGTGGGCCGCCGAGCACGATGCGGGTCGGCGACAACAGAAAACCACCCGGCGCCGTGATGCCGGAGAGCGGCGCCGCGTCCTGGGTCGGCGCCTCGCCAGCGTTCGCCGACGCCGACGGAAGAACCGCAACGAGCGCCAGCCAAGGAACGATCAAAATCCCACGCGTACGCTTCATGTGGCTCCTCCCTGAGCCGCTCCGGCCATCCGTGGTCGGAGACGCCGATCAGTTGTAGGCGACCGTCACGTTGAAGGTGCCGGAATACGATCCCGGGCTCTGACTGGCGCCGACGCGCAGCGTGGCGCCGACGCGCAACGTCTGACTGCCGAGCACGCTCAGGGCCCCGGTGCCGCTGGGCGTGCTGCTGTAGGTGTTGATCGTCATCGACGAGCCCCCCGCCGAGATCGTGGTCGAGGCGGGAAGCGTGATGCTATAGGTCGCGAACGGCAGGCCTTGAACCGTGAAGCTGGCCGAGCCGGCGCTCGCGCTCGAGCCCAACGTCACTCCTCCGGTGGCCGAGCGCGCCCCCGCCGGAGTGATGACCACGGTGCCGAGCGTCGCGCCGATGAAGGCCTGGCCGAAGCCGAGGCTCGCCGTGTTGAGCAAGACGATCTGCGCCGATGCCGGACCGGCGAGCGCCAGGCCACAAACGACCGCCGCGGCCAGGCCCCAAGCTCGAAGCGTCGCGCGACCGCTCACCGCGCTGCCGTCAGTTGTAAGCGACCGTGACGTTGAAGCTGCCGGTGTAGCTGCCGGCCACCTGCGAGGCTCCGACCTGAAGCGTCGCGCCGACGTTCAACGTCTGACTCCCGCCGCCACTCAGAGTCCCGGTGCTGCTCGGGCTGCTGGTGAACGTGTTCACCGTCATGTTGTTGCCACCCGAGCTGATCGTGATGGAGGACGGGAGCGTGATCGAGTAGGTGGCGCTGGCCTGGCCCGAGACCGTGAACGAGGCCGCCGCGGCGCTGCCGGTGTTGCCGAGCGAAGCGCCGCCGGTCGCCGAGCGCGCACCGCCCGCGCTCATCACCACCGTGCCGGTCGAACCGCCCGCGACCACGTTGCCGAAGTCGAGATCGGCGGTCTTGCTGAGCGAAATCGCGGTGACGATGGTGGCGCTGGCGTTGGCCGAGGTGGTGGCCTGAGCCGCGGCCTGATGGGCCGCAAGCGTGAGCGCGGCGACGGCGAGCATGGCGACGAGCCTGGACTTCATGGTGCCTCCCGATGGACTCGATGAGGGTTCGCGTACCCCTGGCGTCTCAAGTATCGGGGGCTCGGCGTCAGGCTTGAGGGGCTGGACAGCCCCGGCCGCGGCGGCGACTTGGCCATTGACCCGACCTCGGATCGGGTCTTGAATCCTGCTCCCTCTGGCCCAGGAGTGACCCATGCGCTTCGCCTCCCTTCGCTCGGTGCTGTGCGCCACCTTCTGCCTCGCCGCTTCGGGCGTCGCTCACGCGCAAGGCAGCGCGCGCTCCCTCGACCTCGACCCCTCGGCGCGCGCGTCCGGCATGGGCGCGACGTCGGAAGCCGTGTTCTGGGACGAAGGCACCGACCACTGGGGCAACCCGGCGCTGCTCGGCTACCAGCGCGGCGTGCGCTACGAATGGGGCCGCACCAGGCTGGTGCCGGGGCTGGCGGCCGACGTGAACTTCACCACCAACGTCGTGAAGCTGGGCGCAGGCGGGCTCGGCGTCGCACTCTCCGGCAAGCCAATCGGGGTCGGCGGCCTGCACCTGAGCTACGGGACGAGCCAGAGCACCGACCAGCAGGGCAATCCTACGGGCACCTACGAGAGCCACGAGCAGATCGACTCCTGGAGCCTGGGGCTGAGTGCCGCGCGGCTGGGCGAGACCATCGCCACGCTGACCGGGCACGATCCGACGTCTTGGAGTCGCTACGCCGACGTCTCATTCGGCATGAGCGGCAAGAAGGCCGAGGTCAGTCTGGCACCGGGCGCCATCGGGGAGACGAGCGCCCACGATCTCGGCCTGCTGGTCCGGCTCTCCCCGCTCGAGTGGTCACCCGCCACGCGCGACGCCCCGATCAGCCTCGACCTCGCCTACGGCTGGTCGGACCTGAGCTACGATGGCGAAGACCTCTATGGGACGCCGCCCTCCGAGCACGAACGTCACGGCTTCGCGGGACGGTTCGGATTCGATCCGCCCCTGCTCGCGGGATCGATGGGCGGTCTGCGCTGGATCTGGGAAGGGTTCCATCCGCTGATGGGGCTAGGGCTCGCCAAGGATCACGCCCGCATCGGCGTTCCCGCGTCGCGCTACGAGACCGACGGCGACGGCTTCGAGGTCACGCTGCTCAACGTGCTCGCCTATCGGCACGGCCACTACGAGGACAAGGTCGGCGAGATCGACGGCAGGACGGAAGGCTGGAGTGTGGGGTTGCCGATCGGGCGCTTCGGCGGTCTGCGTTACGACCACGCCACGTTCCCTCAGGCCCGGAACAGCGGGCTCGAGAACCTGAACCGCAAGGCCGCCTCGGCGTGGATCGATGCGCTGGGGGTGTGGCAGGCCGTGCGCGCCCGCTAGCGCCGCCCGCTCACGGCGAGATCGTCACCTCAGCAGCATGAGCTTGGACGTGCGCACCTCTCCCCCGACGTCCAGACGCGCCAGGTAGAGACCCGAGCCGAGCGCGCGGCCACGATCGTCGGTGCCGCCCCACTGAACGCTCTGCCGCCCGCCGCCGACGAAGCCATCGACCAGCGACGCCACGCGGCGGCCGCCGGGGTCGAAGACGGCGAGCCGGGCATGGCCACCACGGCCGGGCATCTCGAAGTGGATCGCGGTCCTGGCCACGAATGGATTGGGCGTCGCGGCTTCGAGCCGCAGCGGATGCAGGGCCGGCTCGCCGGCCGCGGTCACGCCGCCGGGGATGCGCAAGTAGTAGACGTCCTGCTCGCCGTTGAACGTCGCGGCCCAGGCCAGGTCCGCGCCGTCGCTGCGCGAGATCATGTGGTAGTAGTCGCCGATCTTGTTCTGCTTGGGCCAGCCCACGGTCGAGTCCCACACCGGGCTGGCCTGTTCGTTGGGCGACCAGGTGTCGCCTCCGTCGTACGAGAAGGAATAATAGAGCGCGCTCTTCGTGCTGTCGGCGGAGGCGCGCGTGTCGTTCCACACCGCATCGATGCGGCCGTCGGGCGACACCGACATGGTGCCGAACCACTGGAAGGCGCGCGTGCCGGCCGGGTCGTCGTTGACGCGGCGCGGGGTGCTCCAGGTCTGGCCGCCGTTGGTGCTGCGGATGAACATGACGTCGAGCGGATCGGTCGGCGTCTGCACCGAGGCCAGCACGTAGATCCAGCCGCGGCGTGGGCCGCTCGACTTGTCGATCGCGATCCAGAGTTGTCCCAGCAGTCCGACCGGGTTGGGCCCGCCGGTCTTGATCACGCCGCCGAGATCGACCGCGGTGGTCGTGAACGTCGGCGCCTGGGTCGGGTCCTGCGCGCTGGTCGAGCGCGCAACGTAGATCGGACCGCCCTCGCCGCTGGTGCCCACCATGGCGAGCGTGCCGTCGACCGCGACGTCGAGCGTGCCCCAGATCGGCGCATTGGGAACGTCGGTGGGTGATTGGAACAGGCTGCCGCCGTCGACCGAGCGCGTGAAGGTGTGAGGCGGCGTCGGGTTGGCGTCCGTGCTCCAGGCCTCGTACACGTTCCCGCTGCCGATGCCGCCGGTTCGATCGATGGTCATCCATTGCTTGTCCCCGCCGTAGGCCGGAATCGCCGCGCTCCACGTGGCGCCGCCGTTGGCCGACTGGAACAGCCAGCAGGTGAGATTGCCCATCAAGCTGTCGTAGAAGAATTTTCCGCTGGCGTCGAACCCCAGCACGGGATCGCTGCGAAAGACCCCGGCCTCGATCTTCCCCGTGGTCCAGGTCAGGCCGCCATTGGTGCTGTAGCCATAACCCGCTTGCCGGAAGTTGGAGCTCTTGCTGTCGAACTGCCGCCAGCCGATCACGATGTGGCTGGGATCGTTGGGATCGACGGCGATCGAGGGCTCGTTGGCCGCGTCGTGGAGGATGTTGGCGCCGCTGGCATCGACGTTGACCTGGACGCTGGTGAAGCGCCCCATGGTCACGGTCGCCGCGGCCGACGTCGCCTGCGTGAGCGAGGTCGATAGATCGGGCGGGTCGTCCGGGACCTCGAGCGGCAAGCCGGCTTCGGCTTCGGGCTCGCCGGCCCCGGCGGGCGTCGCGGGAGCGAGAAACGCGGCGCCGCCGAGGACCAGCAGCGCGCTCAACGCAGCGCGCAGCCGCTTCATGGCTTGCGGGACGTCAGGGTCACCCAACGCGAACCTCCTCGGCGCCCAGCCCGCGCATGACACTACCGGATCAGTCACCAACGTCCAGTCGGAAGCCACGGACGCGGGTGGCCGCGGCACCGGCGGTGGCCTCACACGAAACGCGGCCGGAAGCGCTCGAGCGAGTGGTACTGCGGAGGCCAGGCCAGCGGCCAGCCCAGCTCGTAGGCGGCGTGCCGCGTCCAGTAAGGATCCCAGAGGTGCGCGCGCGCCAACAAGCACAGATCGGCGCGGCCCGCGGCCAGGATGGTGTTGACGTCGGCGTAGGAGCTGATGTTCCCCACCGCCATGGTGGCGATGCCGACCTCGTGGCGGATGCGGTCGGCGAACGGCGTCTGGAACACGCGGCCGTAGACCGGGCGCTGGTCGGGCACGGTCTGGCCGGCGGACACGTCGACGGCGTCGCAGCCGTGCGCCTTGAGCAGGCGCGCCACGTCGACCGCGTCCTCCGGGTCGTGGCCACCGGGATACCAGTCGACCGCCGAAATGCGCACCGACATCGGCTTGCCGGCGGGCCAAGCCGCGCGCACGGCGTCGAACACCTCGAGCGGGAAGCGCATGCGTCGCTCGAGCGGGCCACCGTAGTCGTCGCGGCGCTGGTTGGTGAGCGGCGAGATGAAGCTCGCCAGCAGGTAGCCGTGGGCCATGTGGATCTCCAGCAGATCGAAGCCCGCCAACTCGGCGTGACGCGCGGCGCGCACGTGATCGGACACCACCTGGTCCATCTCGGCGCGCGTGATCTCGCGCGGCACCTGGCTGTGGGGGAAGTACGGAAGCGGGGACGGCGCCACGATCGGCCAGGCGCCGTGCTCGAGCGGCTCGACGTCGCCCTCCCACATGCGGCACGTCGCCGCCTTGCGCCCCGCGTGGCCGAGCTGGATCGCGATTCGGGCGCGGCTCTCGCGATGGACGAAGTCGACGATCCTTTTCCACTCGCGCGCCTGGGCCTCGGTCCACAGGCCGGGGCACCCGGGCGAGATGCGGCCCTCGGGACTGACGTCGGTCATCTCGGCGAACACCAGGCCCGCGCCGCCCACCGCCCGGCTGCCGAGATGAACGAAGTGCCACTCGTTGGGCATGCCCTCGGCGGCCGAGTATTGGCTCATGGGTGAGACCACGATGCGGTTCTCGAGCACCAGGTCGCGCAGGCGGAACGGCGTGAACATCGGCGGCGGCGCCGGCCGCGGCGACGCCGCGGCGGCGATGCCGGATCGCTGGGCGGCTTGATCGGCGAACCATTCGTCCACCTGCGCCACGAAGCCGGGATCACGCAGCTTTAGGTTCTGGTGCGTCACCCGCAGGCTGCGAGTCAGCAGCGTGAACGCGAACTGCAGCGGCGCGAGATCCATGTAGCGCTCGGTGTCCTCGAACCACTGCAGGCTGGCTTGCGCGGCGCGCTGCAGACTCTCGACCGGCGGACGTCGCGCAGCCTCGTAGGCGGCCAGCGCGGCCGGCACGTCCCGCTCGGCGCCGAGCGCGGCCGCGAGCGCGATCGCGTCCTCCATCGCCAGCTTGGTGCCCGAGCCGACCGAGAAGTGCGCGGTGTGCGCGGCGTCGCCGGCCAACACCACGTTGCCGTGGGACCAGCGCGCGTTGCGAACCGTGGGGAAGCTGCGCCAGATCGAGCGGTTGGAGAGCAGCCGGTGGCCGCCCAGCTCGTCGGCGAACAGCCGCTCGCAGAAGTCGAGCGTGTCCTGCTCGGTGGCGCTCGCCAGCCCGGCCGCGAGCCAGGTCTCTTCGCGCGCCTCGATGATGAACGTCGACGCGCCGACCTCGCGGTCGCCGTGGAGCGAGCGCTCGTATTGATAGGCGTGCACCCGCCACAGGCCGTGCTCGGTGGGCTTGAAGAAGAAGGTGAAGGCCGGGAAGGGCCGAGTCGTGCCGAGCCAGACGAACCGGTTGGGCCGCATGTCGACCGTGGGTTCGAACGCCTCGCGGTAGTGATCGCGCACCATCGAGTTCACTCCGTCGGCGGCGAACACCAGGTCGACTTCGCGGCGCAGCGCCTCGACGTCGCGCACGTCGCGCCCCAGACACAGCTCGACCCCGAGCTCGCGGCAGCGCGCCGCCAGGATCTCGAGCAAGCGGCCGCGCGAGAGTCCGGAGAAGCCGTGGCCACCGGAGAGCAGCGTCTGTCCGCGGTAGTGGATCTCGATGTCGTCCCAGCGATGGCTCTCGGTCGCCATCGCTGCGGTCACTACCGGATCGGCGTCGCGCAAGGCGTCTTCCGTGGCGTCGGAGAACACCACGCCGAATCCGAAGGTGCCGTCCAAGCGGTTGCGCTCGTAGACGGTGACTCGATGACGGGGGTCCGCGCGCTTGAGCAGGGCGGCGAATAGCAGGCCCGCCGGTCCGCCTCCGATGCAGGCGACGTTCATGGGCGCGACACGCTATCACGCGCGCCTCGATTTCGCCTCGCCTGGCGACGGAAGTCTTCAGGACATTTCGTTGCGGTGGCGCGATCTTGCGCGGCGCTCGTCTCGCGACGCCAGAATTGTGGATAACTTCATCGTGAGTTGCCGGAATCCTTCTGCTAGCGTTTCCGCCTCCCGTCGTCCAACTGCTCGTGCCGCCATCGTCACCCGTTTTTCGGGAGTTCGTTATGAGCCGCACCGAGGTCATGACCCCGCTGCACCCGCGCTGGAACACGTTCATCGAGGCGCTCAGTCATTCGCTGATCTGCGCTCGAACGACGGAGAACGCGCGCCGCCTGCTGATGGAGATCGACGACGTCGACATTGACCAGTCGCTCGACGCGCTGCGCCGGCTGGGTGGTCGCTGCGACTGTGAAATCGTTTTCGACGTCGGACACGTGCCCGAGCCGAACTACGCCTGAGCCGTGGCGATGCCGCCCACGATGATCCCCTAGCGCGGCCGCTCGCGTGGATTGGTGACTAGGGCGCGGCGCGCAGCAGCTGCCCGGCGATCACCAGGTTCTGGATCTCGGTCGTGCCTTCGTAGATTCGCAGCGCACGCACCGCGCGATAGAGCCGGTCGACCGGATGCGCGGCCATCACGCCGGCGCCGCCCAGGATCTGCACCGCTTGATCAACGATTTCCTGCGCCGCCTCGGTGGCGTGCGCCTTGGCCATGGCGGCCTCCAGCGTCACGCGCTCGGCGCCGCGATCGGCCTCCCAGGCGGCGCGGTAGACCAGCAGCCGGGCGGCCGTCAGCTGGGTCGCCATGCGCGCCAGCTTGTCCTGCACCAGCTGGAACTCGGCGAGCGGCTTGCCGAATTGATGGCGCGAGCGCGCGTGGCGCAGCGCCTCGTCCAGCGCGCGCGCCGCCATGCCGCAGGCCGCCGCGCCGACCGTGGCGCGCAGTCGATCGAGCGTGCCGAGTCCGATCGAGAAGCCCTTCCCTTCCTCGCCGACGCGGTTGTCGACCGGCACACGACAGTTCTCGAACTGGATCTCCCCCAGCGGGTGCGGCGCCGACAGGATCTGGGGCCCGACGAAGCGCAGCCCGGGCGTGCTGGCCGAGCCCAGGAGGCAGGGGAGGCCGGGGTGGCGCGGGCCCAGTCTGGTCGGGGCGAACACGGTATGGAAGTCGGCGATCCCCGCGTTCGAGATGTAGGTCTTGAGGCCATCCAGCACGTAGGCGTCGCCGTCGCGCGTGGCGGTGGTCGCGATCGCCGCCACGTCGGAGCCGGCCTGGCGCTCGGTCATCGCGAACGCGCCCATCGCGCGCCCGCTCACGGCGGGCAGCGCGTAGAGCTCGCGCTGGCGCGGCGAGCCCGCGCGCAGGATCGGCAGGGCCGCCAGCGCCTGCAGCGCGAACACGGCATCGGCCAGCGGCGAGGCCGCCGCCAGCGCCTCGCGCGCCAGACAACAGCGGCGCCAGTCCTGGGCCTTGATCGGCTCGAGCCACCGATCCTTGCCGAGCATGTCGAGCAGCGCGCGCGCCTCGGAGCGACAGGCCGCGTCCTCCTGCGGCGCGGGGCGCGCAAGGAGCTGTTTCCCCGCCCAGGCGGCGACGTCCTGGGCGAAGGCGACGTGGCGGTCCTCGAGGAAGGCACGGATCGGCACGGGGTCGGGCAGGGCCGCGGGCGCGCTCATCGCGGCCTCAGCCGAAGCTCGGCGCGCGCTTGGCCCGGAACGCCTCGTAGGCCTCGCGGTAGTCGGGGTGCTCCATCAGCTCGGCCTGCACCCGGGCCTCGTAATCGAGCGCCTGCTCGAGCGTCATGGGCGCCTCGAGCTCGAGCGCCTGCTTGGTGACGGCCAGCGCAGCCGCGGGGCCGCGCGCGAGCTTCTCGGCCCAGGCGGCGGCTTCGGAAGCCAGCTGCGCTTGCGGGACGACGCGGTGATAGAGCCCGATCTCGCGCGCCCGCGCCGCGTCGATGAAGTCGCCGGTCATCAACAGCTCGGTGGCGTGGCCGAGCCCGACCAGGCGTGGCAGCAACCACGACGCGCCCATGTCGGCCCCCGACAGCCCGACCTTCACGAACAGGAACGCGATCCGGGCGCTCTCGGCCGCGATGCGGAAGTCGCAGGCCGCGGCGATCACCGCCCCGGCCCCGGCCACCGTGCCGTTGAGCGCGGCGATCACGGGCCGACGGCAGCGCCGGATCGCCAGCACCAAGTCGCAGGTCATGCGCGTGAACTCGAGCAGCTCTTTTGGCCCGCGGCCGAACAGCGCGCCGATGATGTCCTCGACGTCGCCGCCCGAGCAGAATCCACGACCGGCCCCGGTCAGGACGACGGCCCGTACGCCGGGTTCCTGATCGAGCGCGCGAAACGTGTCGCGCAGCTCCGCGTAGACCTCGAAGGTCAGCGCGTTGAGGCGCTCGGGGCGATTGAGGGTGAGCGTCGCGATCTGCTTCGCGGGATCGACCGAGTAGAGGAACGATCGCGGCGCGGCCGCCATCAGTGGCTCGTGCCGACCATCGCGGTGGCCTCGATCTCGACCGCCGCGCCTTCGTCGACCAAGGCCTTGACCTCGACCAGTGTCATGGCCGGATAGTGGCGCCCGAAGCGGCGCCGCCATTCCTCGCCCAGCACGTCGCGATGGCCGAGATAGGCCTTGAGGTTGGTGACGTAGACGGTGAGCCGCACGACGTCGCCGGGCTGGCCGCCGGCTGCTTCGACCACCGCCAGCACCCGATCGAGCGCGCGACCGAACTGCCACGGGAAACTGGGCGCGGGCGCCCCCGGCGCGGTCGATTCGATGCCGACTTGCCCGGCCACGAACAGCCAGCGCGCGGTGGCCGGCGCGAGCACGCCATGGCTGAAGCCTTTGGGCGCATCGAGCGAAGCGGGATTGACGATCTGGAGGTGGCGGTCGGTCATCGATTCGACCCTACCATAGGGCCCGACCGCCGCCACTCGCGCGAAGGGGATCGGCGGATCGAGCTTGGGCCGTCCGGAGTTTGGGTTGCCCCGCTTCGACTCCGACTCGGCTGACCCGCCAGTCTGCGCTTCCGATCGTCGACCACTATAGATGCAGGACGTGAGCGGAAGGTTACGAGTCGGTTGCGGAACGGGAAATTGCGCCGCCCGAGCCGTCGCGACGCTCAGTCCCGGAGCCCCTCGAAGAGATCGGTCTCCCGCTTGCGCCCGCCGTTGACCAGGCTCAGCGCCCGGTAGTAGTGCTGCCGCCCCCACAGCGTCTCCTGGACTTCCTCGGGCAGCTCGGCGAGCCCCTGGTAGTTCGCCATCTGCGAGGCATGGCACTGGGCCGCCTTCCACACCGTGCGCCAGTGGGCGCGGGTGTCGACGATGGTCGTGATCTCCCAGTCCGGCCACGGCACCGCCGCGCGCTCGACGCCGTCCACCACCGAGACCAGGCGCTTGAACACGCGCTGGTAGATTTCCCACTCGGTGCGGGGGGCAACCAGGTAGTAGAGCTTCGAGATGGCGTGCGCCGGGCCGTCGGCGCCTCGGTACGACGCGTCTGCCGCGGCCACCACGGCCGCGGTGGTGAACTGCGAGATCGCGATGTGATCGGGATGCCCATAGGCGCCGTCGGCCGCGAACGTCAACACGACGTGCGGCCGCGCGCGCCGCAGGTGGCGGACCAGAGTGGCCGTGATCTCGGGCGGGTCGGCCTGGTCGAGCGCGCCGTCCATGTAGTCGAGCACGGTGATGTCCTCGAGACCGAGCACGGCGGCCGCGGCGCGCAGCTCGGCCTCGCGAATGATCGCGAGCTTCTCGGGCCCGGGATGCTGCGGCGCGCCGCCGCGATGCTCGAGGAAGCGTCCACTCTGGCCGCGGGTGGCGGTCACGAGCGAGACCTGGACGCCTTCGGCGACCGACTTGGCGATGACGCCGCCGCAGCCGAGGCTCTCGTCGTCGGGGTGGGCCAGGATGGCGCACAGGCGCAGCGGCGACAGGCTCACGGCGCCTCCCGCTCAGGCACGACGATCGTCTGTCCGGTGCCCGCGTCATCCCCACACAGCCCGAGCACGGCATCCGCCACTTCCTCGGGACGCACCAGCCGCTCCTGCCCCGCGCTCGCCAGCACCGCGGCCAACGCGCGAGCGCGCGGCAGGCCGGTGTGGCGCTCGACGTTGGCGACGGTGCGCTCGGTGAGTGGCGTGTCGGCGTAACCGGGACACACGGCGTTGACCGTCACGCCGCTGCCGGCCAGCTCGACCGCCAGCGCGCGCGTGAAGCCGATCACCGCGTGCTTGGCGGCGCAGTAGTGGGCCACGTACTTGGCGCCTTCCAGCCCCGCGGTGGAGGCGACGTTGACGACCCGCCCCCAGTTCCGCTCCTTCATGGCCGGCGCGAATTCGCGCGTCACCAGAAAGGTGCCGGTGGCGTTGATCGCGAGCATGCGGTTCCATTCCGCCAGCGTGATCTGCGGCAGCGGCGCCGAGCCGGCGTCGCCCGCGTCGTTGACCAGCACGTCGACGTGCTCGAGCCGCGCGCGCGCGACCTCGCCCAGGCGTTGCACCTGGGGCTCGTCGGTGACGTCGCAGGCCGCCGCCCAAGCGACGTGGCCGCGGTCGCGAATCGCCGCGGCCTCGCGCTCGAGATCGGCCGCCGTGCGCGCGACCAGCACCAC